>Ga0070740_10002588_pt1 | contig 20815 bp, 19 predicted proteins | sample Coa_R2_FD_67286 | JGI IMG/M metagenome (GOLD analysis project Ga0070740, IMG submission 67286) | Surface soil microbial communities from Centralia Pennsylvania, which are recovering from an underground coalmine fire - Coalmine... | ecosystem: Environmental > Terrestrial > Soil > Unclassified ...
AACAGCTTCGGCACCTCGCCCGAATGGCGGTCGGGGACGCCGACGACGGCGCATTCCAGAATGCCGCCCTGGCGCATGACAACGTCTTCCACTTCGTTGGGAAACACCTTGAAGCCGGAGACGGTGATCATGTCCTTCTTGCGGTCGACGATGCGCACCCGCCCTTCGCCATCCATGGTGCCGATATCGCCGGTGCGGAAGAAGCCGTCTGCCGTCATCACTTTCGCGGTCTCTTCCGGCCGCTTCCAATATCCTGGCATCACCTGCGGTCCACGCGCGCAAATCTCCCCTTGCTCGCCGAGCGGCACCTCGCGGCCCTCATCGTCGCGGATCGAAATTTCCGTCGATGGCAGCGGCAGCCCGATGGTGCCGGTCCATTCGGCGATGTCGCCGGGGTTGCACGTCAGCACCGGGCTGGTTTCCGACAAGCCATAGCCCTCGATGATCGGCTTACCCGTCGCCTTGAACCAGGCTTCGGCCACGGATTTCTGCACCGCCATGCCGCCGCCAATGGCGCTTTTGAGCATGCTCCAGTCGATGGTTTTGAAATCCGGGTGGTTGAGCAGCGCGTTGTACAACGTGTTCACCGCCGGGAACGAGTTCACTTTGTACTTGGCCAGTTCCTTAATCAGGCCGCGGATGTCGCGCGGGTTGGGAATCAGCACGCAGAGCGCGCCGAGGCGCATGCCGAACAGGAAGCACGCGGTGAGCGCAAATACGTGATAGAGCGGCAGCGCGGTCGCGATGACCAGTTGTCCGATCGGCGGGGGCGCCGCAAGCAGCGGTGCGTGCCAAGCCTCCACCTGCAGCACGTTGGCGACGAGATTGCGATGCAGCAGCATTGCGCCCTTGGCGACGCCTGTCGTGCCGCCGGTGTATTGGAGGAAAGCGAGGTCCTCCGGGCCGATCGCGGGGGGCGTAAACGGCAGGCGGCGCCCGCTCGCAAGCACGTCCTTGAGGGCGACCGCATCGGGTAGGCTATACGCGGGCACCAGTTTCTTGACATATCGCACCACACCGTTGACCACCGCGCCCTTGAGCGCGCCCAGCATGTCTCCGAGCCGCGCAACAACGACGTGCTTGACGCTGGTCTGCGGCAAAGCCTGCTGCAGGACAGAGGCGAAATTTTCCAATACGACGATAGCTTCGGCGCCGGCGTCGTTGAGCTGGAATTCGAGTTCGCGCGGCTTGTACAGCGGATTGACGTTCACCACCACGCAGCCCGCCCGCAAGGTGCCGGCGATCGCGACCGGATACTGCAGCACGTTCGGCATCATCAGGGCGACGCGCGCGCCCGGCGCGATGCCGCGGCTTTGCAGCCAGGCGGCGAAACCGCGCGAGGCACGGTCGAGTTCGGCATAGGTGAGCGTCCCGCCCATGCAGGTGGCGACATTGCGGCCGGCAAAGCTTTTGAAGGCTTCCTCGAACATCGCCACCAGCGAGCGGTAGCGTCTCGGGTCGATCTCGGCGACCACGCCGCGCGGGTAATGCGCAAGCCAGGGGCGGTTCATCATGGCGGCAGGATCGGGCGAGTCGGCGGGCGGCGCAAGTGCGCCGGCGCTGCGGGCGATCAGCGGTCGGCGCCGCCGAAGGGAACGAGCGGATTGTCGGTCAGTGCCGCCACGTCCGGCCGGTCGATGCCCGGCTTGCGCAGAAAGGCATCGAACAGCTCGCGCACGCGGCGCTCCGGCAAATCGCGCGTGATCAAGACGATGCGTGTGCGGCGGTCATCGTCCGGCCAGCGCTCGAGCCGCGCCGGTGGGTGAAAAACGTGCTGAATACCGTGGATCACCAGCGGATTTTCGGGCAACTCGGCGACGTTGACGATGCCCTTCACGCGCAGAAGCTGAGTCCCATAATTGGCGCGCAGCAGCTCAAAGAACGCCTGCATGGTGCCGGCGGGCAGTGGCTCCTCGCTCGTCAGCACAAAGCTTGCGACATGCGCATCGTGCCGATTGCGGTCCAGGTGGCGATGATCGTGCGGGTGATCGTCGCCGGCATGCCTATGCGCGTGTGGGTCGGCATAGGCCTCTTCCGCCAACCATTTCTTCACGTCTGGAATTTTTCGCGCCGGATCGAACAGCCCGCAGTTGAGCAGCCGTTCGGGCGTAGCCTCGCCTTGGGCGGAATCGAGAATAGGCGCTGCCGGATTGAGCGCCCGCAGGCGTTCAATAATCCGCGCCCGCTGCGCCGCCGTCGCCAGATCGCACTTGCTCAAGATGATGCGGTCGGCGAGTGCCGCTTGCTTGACGGCTTCGGCATGCGCATCGAGCTCGGCATCGCCGTTCACGGCATCGACCACCGTCAGCACGCCGTCGAGCCGGTAACGCATCAGCAAATAAGGATGCGACATCACCGTGTGCAGAACGGGCGCGGGATCGGCAAGCCCCGTCGTCTCCAGCAGCACGCGGCGAAAGCTGCAGCGCCTGTTGTCGAGATCGCGCAGCAGCGTTTCCAGCGCGTCGATGAGATCGCCGCGCATCGTGCAGCAAAGGCAGCCCGACTGCAGCAGCATCATATTATCGGACACATATTCGACGAGCAGGTGGTCGAGTGCGACGTCGCCGAACTCGTTAATGATAACCGCGGTCTGGGCCAGTGCCGGCGCCTTGAGCAATTTGTTGAGCAGCGTGGTCTTGCCGGCGCCGAGAAAGCCGGTCAGCACAGTCAATGGAATTGGCGTCGGCGGTTTGGCGCGATCGGTACTTGGCGCAGCTTTGCTCATTTCTGCGCGGCGGAGACTTTCGCCTTCTTCTTCGGCTTGGCACCCGCTGCAGGGGCTGCGGCGGCAGCCTTCTTCTTGTGCGGCTTCGCCGGGCTTGCGACCTGCACCGGATCGGGATGATCTGCAGGGCCGGTGAAAACGACAATCGGCGGGACGTTGTCCACCGCCGGCCCGAGCACGAATTTGCCGTTGGCCGATTTCAGGTTCGACAACATGAAAGCCTGCGGCGCGTTAGTATCGCCGCTGGCTGCGGTCGCCGTCCCCTGTTCGGCTTCCTCGTCATTGTCCTCCGACGGCGGCTTTCGCCGATGGCCGCCGCACATCTCCTCGCGCAGGTTCGGCGGCTGGGCGTCGATTGGCGCCAGCGCATCGACGGTGCCGAGCGAGGGCGTGAGCCACGCCAGGCCGGCATTGTTGAAACCGTTCTCGAGCAGTTGTGCCGCTTGCTGCGCTCGCACCGCGCCCGAATAGGCGCCGAGAACAACGGCAATCAGCCGGTGCCCATTGCGGGTGGCGGAGGCGACCAGATTGTAACCGGAGGCGCAGATGAAACCCGTTTTCATGCCGTCGGCGCCGGGGTAGCGGTCGAGCAGGGAATTGTAATTGTGCATCACCCGGCTGCCGTACTGGATGGAATGAATATGCCAGTAGAAGTCGTCTTCCGGAAATTCCTGGATCAACGCCCGCGCGAGAATACCGAGGTCGCGCGCGGAGGTGACGTGGTTCTCCGCGGGCAGGCCGTTGGGATTGACGAAGTTGCTCTGCGACATGCCGAGCCGGCGCGCGTTCGCGTTCATCATGTCGGCAAAGCCGGCGATCGAGCCGCCGACGCCTTCGGCGAGCGCCACAGCGATGTCGTTGGCTGACTTCACCAACAGCATCTTTAACGCATTATCGACGGTCACTTGCGTGCCGACTTTGAAGCCCATCTTGGTCGGTTGCTGGGCCGCCGCATTGCGGCTGATCGTCAGCAGCGTATCTTTGGAAATGCGGCCTTCTTTGATCGCGCGCAAAACCGTGTAGGTGGTCATCAGTTTGGTAACGGACGCTGGATACCACGGATAAGTGGCGTTCTCGGCGTGCAATACCTTGCCGGTTGCGGCGTCGATCAGGAGCTTGGCCTCGGCGTGCGCGCGGGCGGGAGCCGTCAGCGGCAGGATCAGCGCGGCAAAGGCGACGAGGACGATACGAAAGTTCAAGCGGCGACTCGCGAGTTGTAACAGGCGACTCTGTGGTGCAAGCGCTCTGGAAGGATTAAGTTCCAGGGCTGTCGGCACTCAGGCTAGCGAAGCTTGCCCGCGGAGGCAAAGCCGGGGTTGGCTTCGCTTGGGATTATGGTAATTCGCGCTTATCTGCACGTAATGCGACCAAAGTTCGGCACCGGGAGACCGCGATGACAGCGGCAATTGTCGGTTGGGCCCACACCCCGTTCGGCAGGCTCAATGAGGAGACCGTCGAGAGCCTCGTCGTACGCGTAGCGGGGGAGGCGCTCGCCGATGCCTGCATCGGTCCCAAGGACGTCGATGAGATCGTACTGGGCCATTTCAACGCCGGCTTTTCCGCGCAGGATTTCACCGCATCGCTGGTGCTGCAAGCCTCGCCGGAGTTGCGTTTCAAGCGCGCAACGCGCGTCGAGAATGCCTGCGCCACAGGTTCGGCTGCCGTGCATCAAGGCCTCAAGGCGATCGCGGCAGGCGCCGCGCGCATTGTGCTGGTGGTCGGCGTCGAGCAGATGACCGCGACACCGTCGCCGGAGATCGGACGCAATCTGCTCAAGGCTTCTTATGTGTGCGAAGAGGCTGACATCGACGGCGGCTTCGCCGGCATCTTCGGCAAGATCGCGGCGCTTTACTTTCAAAAATACGGCGATCAATCCGACGCGCTGGCCAGGATTGCGGCGAAGAACCACAAGAACGGCGTCGGCAATCCTTATGCGCAGATGCGCAAGGACTTCGGCTACGAATTCTGCCGCACCGAAAGCGAGAAGAATCCATTCGTCGCCGGCCCTTTGAAGCGGACCGATTGTTCGTTGGTTTCCGACGGCGCCGCGGCTGTCGTGCTCGCCGATATCGAGACCGCGCTGCGCCTGCGCAAGGCGATCGCGTTTCGTGCCGCTGAGCACGTGCAGGATTTTCTGCCGATGAGCAGGCGCGATGTTCTCAAGTTCGAAGGTTGCGCCGTTGCTTGGCGGCGCGCTCTCGCTGCGGCCGGCCTTGCGCTGAGCGACCTGTCGTTCGTGGAGACCCACGACTGCTTTACGATCGCCGAACTGATCGAATACGAGGCGATGGGTCTTACGGCCGAGGGTCAAGGCGCGCGCGCCGTTGCTGAGGGCTGGACGCAGAAAGATGGAAAACTGCCGGTGAACCCCTCGGGCGGTCTGAAGGCGAAGGGCCACCCGATCGGGGCGACCGGCGTCTCCATGCACGCGCTGAGCGCGATGCAGCTCACGGGCGGCGCCGGCGACATGCAGATCAAAGACGCGGCTCTTGGCGCGGTGTTCAACATGGGCGGCACTGCGGTTGCCAATTACGTCAGTATCCTCGAGCGCATCAAGTGAGGCCGGCCCGGGAGCCGTCTTCTTTGGCCTTCACGCGCGCCGTGTTACATTCGCACGTGCAAGCGGCCGATCACGAAGAATGAAGAATTAGGCGTAACTCGAGCCGGCTGACCGCGAATGCGATTAGAAGGGAATCGCATGACCAATATTCCGACTGAATTGCTGCGCGCATTGATTGCCGTGGTCGATCAAAAAAGCTTCACCAAAGCGGCCGCCGTGCTTGGCGTCACGCAGCCGGCAGTGAGCGCGCAGATCAAGCGGCTGCATGTCCTGCTCGGCTGCAAACTTCTCGACCGCAGCGCGTATGGGATCGCGCTCACGCCGCAGGGCGAGCTGGTGGCCAGTCACGCGCGGCGCCTGCTCTCGATCAACGATCAGATTGTTCGTGCCGGAGGCGATGCTCCGCGGCCGGCGCTGGTGATCCGCGTTGGTACGCCGAGCGACTTCGTTGCGTCGTTATTGCCGGGGCCGCTGGCGCGCTTTCGCGAGCGCTGGCCGCACGTCGGCTTCAGCGTTCGCACCGACTTTTTCGATGCGCTGATACGCGATCTGCGCAGCGGCGCGTTGGATCTTCTGATCGGATTGTCGATCAATGCTCCCGTGGATGCCCGTCATTGTTGGGCGCAGGAGACGGTTTGGGTTCGCGGACATGGAACGGAAGTCGAGCCCGATCGTCCGGTACCGCTCGTGTCGTATGGCGATCCTTGCATTTATCGCCGCGTCGCGACGCAGGCGCTCAAGACGGCAAACATCGAATGGGAAGACGTCTTCATCGGCCCCAGCATCATGAGTCTGAACAGTGCGGTCGTCTCGGGGCTGGGTGTGATGCCGCTCACACGGCGGCGGGCATGCGATCTCGACCTGCTGGTGTGGGAAGACTCGTGGTTGCCAAAGCTGCCCGACCTTCATACCGGCATTTACGTGCGTGAAGGCGGAGCAAATGCCGTTTACGAACAGCTTGCGGACGAGATCGCCGATGTTGTCAATCCGCACGCTGCCGAACCGGCGCAGCTTCTGCGGATGCGCGTACGCTAGTTCGCCCTGCGTTGCGATTCCGGCGGCAGGAATGACGGATCGAAGATGTCTTCTGTCTTCGGCTTCTGCTTGAACTTGTAGGCGAGGGCGAGCTGTTGGAGGGCCTGTGCAAAGCGCTCGCCGTCGATCGCGCCGTAGCCGTTCGCCTTCACCTCAGGGGTCACGATATTCTGTTGGATCACCATTTTCAGCCGCTCGAGTTCGAGCGGCTTCTTCGTCGAATCGGCGCGCTCCATCACATAGTCGACGGCATTGGCGGGCGAGGCGATCGTCGCTTTCAGGCCGCGCAGATAGGCGCGGAGGAAACCTCTCACGGCGTCGCCATGATCGGCGGCGAACGTGGCATTCACGATGATGGCGTTGCCATACAGATTGACGCCGTAGTCCGACATGGGCAGCACGACGAGATCGTCGACGGGCACGCCTTTGTCCTTGAGGTCGACGAAGGAAGAAAATGAAAGCCCGGTAATGGCATCGACCTGGCCAGCAGCCAGCATCGGGTTGCGCACTTGGAAGCCGATATTCTCCACCGTGACCTTGGCGGCGTCGATATTGTTGGCCTTCACGAAAATGGGCCACAGCGCGAATGTGCCGCTGTCGGCGGGCGCGCCAAGCTTATGACCTTCGAGATCCTTCGGCGAGGCGATGCCGCGGCTTTTGCGGCCAATGATCGCAAAAGGGGGCCGATTGTAGACCATGAACACGGCCTTGACCGGCATTTTCGGATTCTCGTCGCGGAATTTGATAACCCGGTTGATGTCGGCGAAGCCCATGTCATAGTCGCCAGATGCCACGCGCTTGATCGCCGCGAGCGCGCGACCGGCGGTGTCGATGCTGACATTGAGGCCCTCGGCCTTGTAGTAGCCCTTCTCCAGCGCCAGCAGGAACGGCGCAGCCGGACCGTCGAATTTCCGGTCCAGGGTGAAATGTAAATTTGTCTCTCCGGCTCGAGCGCCGTCGTAAAGGCCGGTGGCGAGCGCGAGAACCGCCGCAGCCAGCCATGCGGTGCCCCGCACGCTCATGACATTCGTCCCGTTCGTGGCCGGCATTTTTGCATCCGTTGTCCCGGCGAGCCGACAGGTTCAGACGCAGCAAAAACCATGCCCTGTCAAAGCGCAAGACAGGAGCGCCGCAATGAAGGTCATTGTTTGACGGCATGACTAACCGCAGGATGAAGTGACAGGTGCCGCCATCGCGCGGCGGCAAGGGCGCTGTTTGCGTTATGCTTCCGCGGGGAGGTTGGATTCATGCCGGGGCCAGACCCTGCGAGTGCGGCCCGCGATAGTCCGCTCTTCCGCGCGCCTTACGCGCCGGCGGACGAAACTTTGGCTCGCTCTTTCATGGTCGCTGCCGGCCGTTCCGCCGCGGCCGAAGCCCGCATCGATGCGCGCGCCACGCGTCTGGTCAGGGCGATCCGAACGAGCGCCGGCAGTCTGGGCGGGGTGGAAGACTTCCTGCATGCCTACGCTCTGTCCACCCAAGAAGGGCTGGCCCTGATGGTGCTGGCCGAGGCGCTGCTCAGGGTTCCAGATGCTGAAACCGCGGACCGCCTCATCGAAGACAAGCTCAAAAGCGGCGATTGGGTGCGCCACGATCCGCGCGCGACGGCGCTGCTGGTTTCGGCATCGGCGTGGACGCTCGGCATCGCCGCGCGCGTCATCCACCCCGGCGAGACGCCGGAGGGCATCCTCGAGGCGCTGGTCAAGCGCCTCGGGCTGCCGGCGGTCCGTGCCGCCACGCGACAGGCCATGCGGCTGCTGGGTGCGCACTTCGTGCTAGGCGAAACCATTGTGCAGGCTCTCGCGCGGGCTCGCGCCGGTTCCGAATACCTTTATTCGTTCGACATGCTGGGGGAAGGCGCACGCACCGCTGCCGATGCCGAGCGCTACTTCGAGTCATACGCCGCCGCCGTCGACGCCATCGGCGGCTCGGCCGGTAACCAGGCGCTGCCGCGGCGGCCTGGAATTTCAGTGAAGCTTTCGGCGCTGCATCCGCGCTACGAGCCCTTGTCGCGTGACCGCGTGTTGAAGGAGCTGGCGCCGCGCCTGCTCGAGCTGGCACGCGCTGCCAAACGCTACGAACTCAATCTCACCGTCGACGCCGAGGAAGCCGACCGCCTGGAATTGTCGCTCGACGTTTTTGCCGCGTGCTTTCGCGATGCCTCGCTCGCCGGCTGGGATGGTTTCGGTGTCGCGGTGCAGGCCTATCAGAAGCGCGCGGGCGCGGTGATTGGTTGGCTTGCCGATGCGGCAGAGGCGCTCAACCGGCGCCTGATGGTGCGGCTGGTCAAGGGCGCCTATTGGGACACGGAAATCAAGCGGGCGCAGGAGCGCGGTCTTGCCGACTATCCCGTGTTCACACGCAAGGCGATGACCGATCTCTGTTATCTGGACTGCACGCGCAAGCTTCTGGCGGCACGGCCGCGGCTCTATCCGCAATTCGCCACGCACAACGCACTCACTGTCGCCAGCGTCATGGAAGACGCCGGCGGCACCGGTGACTATGAATTTCAGCGGCTGCACGGCATGGGCGATGCGCTCTATGGTGCGCTGATCGAGGATGAGCCGAACCTGACTTGCCGTGTTTACGCGCCGGTCGGCGGCTATGCCGATTTGCTCGCTTACCTGGTGCGCAGGCTCCTGGAGAACGGCGCCAATTCGTCGTTTGTGTCAGTCGCGGCCGATCCGAACGTGCCCGTCGCGGCTATCCTCGCGCGGCCGCAAAATGCGATCGGCGCGCCCGAGCGCGCGCGTGGCCGGCACATTCCACTGCCGCGGGACCTATTCAAGCCGGAGCGCCCCAATTCGACCGGCGTGGAATTCGGCGACGGCGCTGCCCTGGCGGCGCTGTTGGCGGAGATCGACGGCGCGCGCCGGCCTGCCGCCGCAGCGCCGATCGTTCGCGGCGCGGCGGTCAAAGGCGTCAGACGCGACGTGCTGTCGCCGATCGACGGCGAGAGCGTCGGCACGGTCGAAGAGGGCGATCCGGCGATTGTCGAAGCCGCCGTGAATGCCGCCCAGGCCGGCTTTGCCGCGTGGAGGGCGCGGCCGGTTAGCGAACGCGCAGCGGCGCTTGCCCGCGCCGGCGACCTGATCGAAGAGAACCGCGGACGTCTCATCGCGCTGTTGCAGACCGAAGCCGGGAAGACGCTCGACGATTGCTTGTCCGAAGTGCGCGAAGCCGCCGATCTGTGTCGCTATTATGCAGCGCAGGCGCGCGCGGCCCTCGCGCCCAAGCCGCTGCCGGGGCCGACCGGCGAAAGCAACGAGTTGCGCTTTATCGGCCGCGGCGTCGTAGTCTGCATCAGCCCGTGGAATTTCCCGCTGGCCATTTTCACCGGGCAAATCGCCGCCGCGCTGGTCGCCGGCAACACCGTTGTGGCAAAGCCCGCCGAACAAACGCCGCTGGTCGCATTCGAAGCTGTCGCACTGCTGCACCGCGCCGGCGTGCCGGCCAGCGCGTTGCATCTCGTGCCGGGCGATGGCGATGTTGGCCGCATGCTGGTCGCGCATCGTCACGGGGCCGCCGTCGTGTTCACCGGGTCCACCGCGGTCGCGCAGGCGATCAATCGTGCGTTGGCCGCCAAGGACGGGCCGATTCCGGCCCTGATCGCCGAAACGGGCGGCATCAACGCCATGATCGTGGACGCCACCGCTTTGCCCGAACAGGTCACGGATGACGTGATCGCCTCCGCTTTTCGTTCCGCCGGCCAGCGCTGCTCGGCTTTGCGCCTGCTGTGCGTGCAGGAGGACGTCGCCGAGCGCGTCCTCACCATGGTTATGGGCGCCGCCCGCGAGCTCAAGCTTGGCAATCCGCGCGAACCCGCGACCCATGTCGGCCCGGTCATCGACGCCGAGGCAAAAGCCAAGCTCGAGCGCTGGATCGCCGCCATGGCGGCACGCGGGGGCCTGCGCTTTCAACTGCAGAGTCTGCCGCGCAAGGGCACTTATGTAGCGCCTGCGATTGTCGAGCTCGGCAGCGCCCGCGAGTTGACGGAGGAAGTCTTCGGCCCGGTGCTGCACGTGGTGCGGTGGCGCGCCGGCCATCTGGAGGCGCTCCTTGACGACATTGCCGCCAACGGCACCGCACTCACGCTCGGCATCCACTCGCGCATCGACGAGACCGTCGCCCGCGTCCTCGCGCGCATGCCGCACGGCAACATCTACGTGAACCGCAACATGATTGGCGCGGTCGTAGGCTCACAGCCCTTCGGTGGCAGCCGCCTGTCCGGCACCGGGCCGAAAGCCGGCGGACCCAACTATCTGCAGCGCCTAGCGCTGGAGCAGGTGGTCACCGTCAACACCGCCGCCGTCGGCGGCAATGCCGCCCTCCTGGCGGAAGAGGAATAAGCGTGGCGCTATGCCGCGCGTGTCACAGGAACCGTGCTGGTCTTGCGTTAAATCGGCAGACCAGGGAGGTTCGTCATGCGCCACACCATTCGCGCTTCGGCCGCCGCCGCGCTTGTCGCGATCCTAGCGTTTACTGCAATCGGCCCGGCTCAGGCACGTCATTACCGCCATCGCCACCATGACCACTATGGCAACCGCGCCGCCCTGCGCGCCTTCGGCACCATCCTCGGCACGATTGCCGGGATTGCGGCCGCGGAAGAGGCGCGCAGCGATTGCCGCCGCTACGGCTATTGCTACGGTTATGGCTACGCGCCGCCGCCGTACTATTACGGCCGTTACGGCTACAGCTATTTCAACTTCCCCTGAGCAAGCGGCCGGTTGATCCGCGTTAACCCGATTGCGGCGGGGATTGGATAGGCTGGTCCGCATGGCTGATTCGCTTGATCGCCTGTACCGAGCCGTGATCGCCGTTCGCGGATCGGATCCGGCGAAGTCGCGCACGGCGCGGCTCTTTCGCGCCGGCCGCGCCAAGATGGCCAAGAAGCTCGCCGAAGAAGCAGTGGAGGTGGTGATCGGCGCCGTGCACGGGCAGACCGAAGCGGTCGTCCGCGAAAGCGCGGATTTGCTTTACAATCTGGTCGTGCTGTGGGTGCATACGGAGGTGCGGCCGCAAGACGTATGGGCCGAAATGCGCCGCCGTGAGGCTATGTTCGGCATTGCCGAAAAACTGCCAAAAAAATCGTTAGTGCAAAGCCCGCCCCGGCGTAAGGTAGCGTCATTGGAACTTCGCCCAGCGCGCAGGCGCCGCTAAACACCTCCATCAGAGTTTGCGTTCATGACCCTCCAGGCTGCCGCGCCACGTTCCATCCTGCGCCGCCTTTACGACTGGTGTCTGGAAGCCGCGCACAAGCCGCATGCGCTGTGGACGATGAGCGCGGTCGCCTTCGCGGAAAGCTCGTTCTTTCCAGTGCCGCCCGACATCATGCTGATCCCGATGGCTCTGGCACGGCCGGAGCGGGCCTATGTGATGGCCGCTTGGTGCACGATCGCGTCCGTGCTTGGCGGACTGTTGGGCTATGCCATTGGTGCCGTTCTCTATGACTCTGTCGGCACCTGGCTGATCCAGCTTTATGGCTATGGCGACAAGGTTGAGGCGTTCCGTGCCGCATATGCTCAATGGGGTGCCTGGATCATCCTGCTGAAGGGTCTGACGCCGATCCCTTACAAGATCGTCACCATCACCTCCGGCTTTGCCGGGTACAATCTTGCTTTGTTCGTTATTTTTTCCGTGATCACCCGCGGCACCCGCTTTTTTGTGGTGGCCTTCCTGCTGCACCGCTATGGCGAGCAGGCCCGTCACATCATCGAGCGGCAATTGGGCCTGTGGACGCTGGCGTTGGCCGTATTGGTGGTCGGCGGCATCGTAGCGGCCTTCTATCTGATGTAGTACGAATCGGCGGTTTCTCATTGGTTTGCCGCCGGCCTGAAAATGCGGGCTTGTGTCGGGACCAATGCCGCAGGACGATTGAGCGGCCATGGATAGCAACGTCTTGATGTCTCTGTTGAGGTCGCGTGCCGTGGCGCTGAGCCTCGGCGGCTTTTTGGCTGGCGTCATCATTCTCGGGGCCGCGCTCGCCGCCGCGCAGGACGCGGCAAAACCGCAGCAAGCTGAGTCCCAAGGCTTCTTCGCCAAAATGGGCCAATGGTGGGATCAGACCACCGAAAACTGGAATGCCGGCGTGAGCGGCGTGCGCAAACGTTTTGAGAACTTTGGGCAGCAAGCCGGCGTCGCCGCCCGCACGACGGTCGACAGCGCCAAAGATGCCGCCGATGCGCTCGGACGTTTGCCGAATGCCCGCGTTGTGCAAGGGCATGAGAAATGCAAGGTCGCACCCAACGGTGCGCCGGACTGCGTCGCGGCGGCCGCTGCAATGTGCAAGGCGAAAGGTTTTGCCAATGGGGGCGCGAGCCTCGACATGACCACCGCAGAAGTCTGTCCGGCGAAAGTTTATTTGTCCGGCCGCAACACAGGCGAAGGCTGCCACACGGAAACCTTCGTCTCCCGCGTGCTCTGTCAATAGCGCGCCTGCCGGTGCGCCGCTTGTCTCATTCCCGGGCTTGTGTTTGCTTCACGGTGTCCAGCCGCGAGGGCGTGCGTCGGTGAATCTTTCCGCAAAACTCGGCGAGCGCGAAGCCGCCGGCAAGCCGGTGACTGTCGGCCTTATCGGCGCTGGCAAGTTCGGCACCATGTTTTTGGCGCAGGCGCGGTTGACGCGCGGTCTGCATGTGGTCGGCGTCGCCGATCTCGACGTGGCGCGCGCGAAAAAACAATTGAGCACCGCAGGCTGGCCCACCGCGCAATACGCCGCTGCATCGCTGGACGAGGCGCATGCGCAGCGCAAGACGCTCGTTACCGACGATGCCGAGCGTTTGCTTTCCGATCCCCGCATCGAGGTCACCGTCGAAGCGACCGGCGTGCCCGGCGCCGGCATCCGGCATTGTCTGCGGGCGATCGCCGCCGGCAAGCATATCGTGATGGTCAATGTCGAAGCCGATGCGGTGGCTGGCCCTTTGCTCGCGCGCCGCGCCAAGACCGCCGGTGTCGTCTACTCGCTGGCCTGGGGCGACCAACCGGCGCTGATCTGCGAGCACGTCGATTGGGCGCGCGCCGCCGGCTTTAAGGTCGTCTGTGCCGGCAAGGGTACGCGTTACGAGCCGCACTACCACAAATCCAATCCCGGCAATGTCTGGGACATTCTCGACAAATATCTCAATATCAGCGATCGCGGTTCGATCAATCCGAAAATGTTCAACTCCTTCGTCGACGGCACCAAGTCGGCGATCGAGATGACCGCCGTATGCAACGCCACCGGCTTGGTGCCGCAATCGCGCGGACTGAATTTCCCGCCGGCGAGCCAGTTCGAGTTGGCGGAAATCTGCAAGCCCCAGAGCGAGGGCGGCACGCTGGAAAAGGCGGTGTCACCGAGGTGGTGTCGTCGGTCTATCGTGACGGGCGCGACGTGCCGCATCATCTGGCGCTCGGCACGTTTGTGATCATTGAGGGTGAGGCGGATTACGCGCGGCGTTGCTTCAAGGAATATGTCATGCTGCCCGACAAGAGCGGCCGATACGCCGCGCTCTATCGGCCGATTCACATGATTGGCCTGGAGCTCGGCATTTCGGTTGCTTCGGCGGCGCTGCGCGGCGAGGCGACCGGCGCGCCGACCGGCTTCCGCTCCGACGTGGTGGCGACCGCGAAGAAGCCGCTCCGCGCCGGCGAGATGCTCGACGGCGAAGGCGGCTTCTGCGTCTGGGGCAAGCAGACGCCGGCGGATGTTTCCCTGCGGCAGCAGTTGCTGCCGCTCGGTCTTGCGCACAATGTAAGGCTCAAGCGCGATGTCGATGAGGGCGCGGCGCTCAAATGGAGCGACGTGGACTACGACCCAAATGACGACGCCGTGAAAGTGCGGCGCGAGATGGAGGCAGCCTTCGGGCGGCGGAATGTCGGTGCTGAGCCGGTGTTATAGCCTGATCACAACAATAATTTTTGGGGAGGACATGATGATGAAGCGTTTGTTCGCCGCCATGCTCGGAGCCTTCCTTGCAATCATGGCGCCCTATGCGCGCGCTGAAAACGCCAAGCTCACGGTCATCGTTTTCCCTGGCGTGCAGAACCTGCCGATGTTCGCGGCGCAAGCGCAGGGCTTCTATGCCAAGCGCGGCCTCGATGTGGAGATCAAGTTCACGCCCAATTCCGAGGAGCTGCGGAATGGACTGGCGCAAGGGCGCTATCAAATCGCGCACTCCGCCGTCGACAACGCATTTGCGCTCAAGGACAAGGCCAATGTCGACATTGCAGTCGTGAGTGGCGGCGATAACAGCTTCAACCACCTGCTTGTGCAGCCGACGATCGGCGCGCTCAGCGACATCAAAGGTAAGACGGTCGCCGTCGATGCGGTGAACACGGCCTATGCGTTCCAGCTGTATGAAATGCTTCGGCAAAAGGGCCTCAGTAAAGGCGACTACCAGGTGAAATCCGTGGGCGGTACGGGTCTTCGGCTCAATGCCATGATCAGCGACAAGACCCTGGCGGCGGCGATGATGAACCCGCCGTTTTCGGTCAAGGCGCAGAAGGCCGGACTGAAGGACATGGGCACGGCGGCGGCCGCCCTCGGCGCTTATCAAGGGACCGGCGCGTTTGTGCTCCGCTCATGGGCTGCAGCGAATGGCGACACACTGGTAAAGTATTTGCAGGCCTACATCGAAGGCTGGCGCTGGTCGTTCGATCCGAAAAACAAAGCGCAGGCCGTGGCGCTGTTGGCCGAACGTCTCAAGCTGACACCCGATATTGCCGAAGCGTCGTTCGACGCAACCAAGAGTGATTTCGACCGCGAAGGTGAGATCGATCTCGCGGGCGTGAGAAATGTGCTGAAGCTGCGCGCCGAATATGAAGGGGGCACGCCGGCGTCGCCCGACAAGTATCTCGACCTGTCTTATTACCAAAAGGCGCGGGCCGGTCTTTGAAGTGAGAGTAGCGTGCACATGTGGGTTCGCTCGATCTTTTCCGCTTGTCTCCGCGAAAGCGGGACCCAGGATGAAATGGCTTGTAGATTCCCGCTTGCGCGGGAATGAACGGACTAAGCACGCATTCAACCAAACCAGCGGCCTAGGCGAGTTCGATGGTGCCGTCGACCTTGTGATTGAGTCCGATGTCGCCGATGGTCAGCACCATCTGCGCCTGCAAGCTGGTCTTGCCCTTGAGCTTGCCGGCTTCGAGTGCCGCGCGCACCGCTTTCTCGATTTCCTGCTGCGAAGTCACGCCGACCACCTTCAGAAATTTGCGCAGCGACATATTGAGGGCTTCTTCGTTCATCGGCGGCTCCTTAGATGAGGGGTCAATCGCGGATCATAAGCGCGTGAAGACCGCGCCGGAAGCGCTCCGGCAAGGCTGCCGCCGTTGACCCTCGATCTTGGCGGGCTATAGTCCCGGCGCTTAAAGGCCCCTGTGGCGGAATTGGTAGACGCGCCTGACTCAAAATCAGGTGGTGGAAACATCGTGCTGGTTCGAGTCCGGCCAGGGGCACCAGTTTCCGCTCGGCGAGCTTCCGCTCTGCGGGTCGAGGCGCATGGTCGCGGAATCTGTCGGCTAAAGGCGGCGAACGATCTAATGGCAATGCTCAATCTTGCGCAATCCCGCACCGATCCGCCGCTCGCCGCCGCTGTCATTATCGCGCTGGTCGGGGTTGCCACTATTTGCGGCTTCTTCTTCTTTCAATACGTGGTCGGCTTGGCGCCATGCCCGCTCTGCCTGGAGCAGCGCGATGCTTATTACATCAGCGTGCCGCTCGCCGCTTTGCTTTGCCTCGGCGCCGGCTACGGGGCGCAGCGCAAGGTGATGCTGCTCGGCTTTGCGGTGATCGCGGCGGCCATGCTTTGGAACGCCGGCCTTGCCACGTATCACGCCGGCATCGAATGGAAGTGGTGGCCCGGGCCGGCGGAATGCACCGGCCCCATCAGCAATGCCGGCTCCGCCAAGGATCTGCTCACCCAACTCAACAACTTCAGCCCGATCCGCTGCGACGAGGCCGCCTGGCGCTTCCTCGGCCTGTCGCTCGCCGGATGGGACGTGCTGGTGTCGCTCGCGCTGGCGATTGTCGCGCTCTGGGGAGTGCGGGCCTCCTTGGCGCGGAGCAAAAACTAATTGCGTCATGCCCGGCTTGTGTCCGGCCTCCTCATCTTGCCATAACAAAGGCGTGGATGGCCGGGACAAGCCCGGCCACGACGATGTCTAGGAACGAGGAAATGGACGTTCTCATCCTCGGCGCCGGAATTGGCGGATTGACCCTCGGTCTGATGCTGCAGCGCGCCGGCATCGCCTGCCGCATTTTTGAGGCGGCGCCTGAACTCAAGGCGGTCGGCGTCGGCATCAACATCCTGCCGCATGCCTCGCGCGAATTGTGCGCGCTCGGCCTCGAAAAAGCGTTGTCGGATGTCGCCGTCATTACCCGCGAATATTGCTTCTACAACCGCTTCGGCCAGTTCATCTACAGCGAGCCCGCCGGCCGTTTCGCCGGTTACGACGTGCCGCAATTCTCCATTCATCGCGGCGATTTGCAGATGGTGCTGCTTGACGCATTCCTTGCGCGCGCCGGCAAGGACAAGGTGATCCTCGGCCACAAGTGCACGCGCGTCGATTATGACGGCGGCGAAGCGATTGCATATTTCGAGGACGTTAATGGCAAGCCGCTGCCGGTGCAGCGCGGCACCGTCGCCGTCTCCTGCGAAGGCATTCATTCGGTGCTGCGCAAGCAGCTCTATCCCAACGAAGGGCCCCCGAAATATTCCGGCATCAACATGTGGCGCGGCGTCACCCGCTGGAAGCCGTTCATGTCCGGCGCCAGCATGATCCGCGTCGGCTGGCATCACCCGGCGAAGCTTTTGATCTATCCGATCCGCAACAACATCGACGCGGAGGGGCGGCAGCTCGTGAACTGGGTCTGCGATATCGAGACGCCGCAGCACAAAGAACGCGACTGGAACAGGCGCGGGCGGCTTGAGGATTTTCTCCCCGCCATGGCCGACTGGCACTTCGATTGGCTCGACGTGCCGGAATTCATCAAGGCGTCGGATCAGATTCTCGAATATCCGATGGTCGACCAGGACCCGCTGCCGCGCTGGAGCTTCGGCCGGCTGACGCTGCTGGGCGACGCCGCGCACCCGATGTATCCGCGCGGCGCCAATGGCGGCGCGCAGGCGATCCTCGATGCGCGTGCCTTGGCCGATGCTTTGACGGAAAGCGCCGATCCGGTTGCCGCGCTCAAGGCGTATGAGACGAAGCGCCTGCCAGCAACCAGCGAAGTCGTACTCGCGAACCGCAAGGCGCCACCCGATGCGATCCTGCATGAGGTGTACCGGCGCACCGGCGACAAGCCGTTCAAATCGATCGACGACGTGATCAGCCGCGAGGAGTTGATCGCACTATCGGAAAGCTACAAGCGCGTGGCGGGCTACGACAAAGAGCGACTGAAGGCCGCGGCAAACCCTTGAAATGTCAACGACCACGAGTGGAAAGGCGCGCGTACATCCGGCGTCGCCGATCTACCGTGGTCGTCCGCCCAGATGCTACTCCGGGCCGATGATGGAACCTTGACGGCTCGACATCATCCGAGCTGAACTCATGTAGCCACGGTTCGTTCCCGTGCAAGGCCTGGCCGATCGCTACACGGCGCGATCTAGGGACGGGCCATCACCTTGTGTTTCCAACCTTCCCAAGTGCGGGCTAGCCCGTGGCCCTCGCGCGCCTCGATTTTGCGCGCTTCCTCGATATCGAGATAAGTGATCGGCGTGCCCATCTGCATGGCTTCGGCCTGCAGCTTAGCGTTGAGCGACAGGAAGATGGTGCGCGCCACGGCGCGCTGCAACGTCGGTCCGGTGATCGCCGCGCCGTGGCCGCGCATCAGGATGGCGGGGTGATCGCCCAATGCCTCCGCGAGATTGTGCCCGAGCGTCGGGTTGCGGATCAGCATGTCCGTCATCCCCGCCTTTTCGCGTATCTCGAATATCGGAATTCCTAAAGCGATGAATGCGGCGCGGTGGTACATCGGCTTGAGCGGCACCTTGGTGTCGCCGAAGGGGATGAGCGACGGCGCGTGCGTATGGACCACGGCCACCACGTCCGGCCGCGCTTTGTAGATTTCGCCGTGGATGTAGCGCTCGGTGAACAGCGCGGACATTGGCAGGCCGTGCGTATCGACGGGCCGGCTGTCCAGGTCGAATTCGATGATGTCTTTGGCCGTGACCATGTCGGCCGACATGCCGCGCGCCATCAAATAGCGGTTGGGATCCTTGTCATGACGGACGGACACGTGTCCCCAGCCGTCAAGCAGATTGTGGTCGGCGAGAATGCGATACGCGGCGACCAGGTCTTCGATCAGCTTGGGATCCGCCGGACCGGCGGACGCCGGCGGCTGCTGCTGCGCCGGCGAGGAGACGCACAAGCCGAGAAGCAGGCACACCACAAGCAGCGGCCCGCCGCGACGAAGAGGCAGCGTGCTGATCATCGAGAGGCTCCCGTTGTGAGGCGAGCTTACGGCTCCAGCTCGGTGTCCCAGTAGAGATAATCGAGCCAGCTTTCGTGCAGGTAGTTGGGCGGGAACAAACGGCCGTTGCGGTGCAGATGCTGCACGGTCGGCTGGAACGGCATCTGCGACGGCCACATTTTCGCCTCGGCGGGCGTCAGATTGCCCTTGCGCAAGTTACAGGGCGAGCAGGCGGCGACCACGTTGCTCCACGTGGTGTGGCCGCCGCGCGAGCGCGGCAACAAATGGTCGAACGTCAGATCGTCGCGTTCGCCGCAATATTGACACACGAAGCGGTCGCGCAGGAACACGTTGAAGCGGGTGAAGGCCGGGTAAGTCGAGGGCTTTACGAAGGTTTTCAGCGACACCACGCTCGGCAGCTTCATCTCGAAGGAGGGCGAGTGCACCGCGCGGTCGTAATTGGCGACGATGTTCACGCGCTCGAGGAACACCGCTTTGATCGCGTCCTGCCAGGACCACAGCGACAGCGGGTAGTAGCTCAGCGGCCGGAAATCCGCGTTGAGCACCAGGGCCGGATAACCGCTGGGAGACACGTGCACGTTCAAGCTCTTAGCTCCTGGCACCCCCGAGGCCGATTCTTACGCCCGGACAATCTACAAGCAGCATGACAGGATTGTGAAGCATATCCGAGGGGTTACGCGCAAGTTGCTCAGCGCAGGAACCGGCGCAGAAAGGCGCCGCCCTGGCGCAGTCCTTCCTGGTCGATGCCATGGGCGACGCCGGACGAGATGTGCCATTCCGTCGGAATGCCGAGCGCTGCCAAACCTTGCGCGGCGTGCAGGAGCGCGTCGACCGGGATGAGCTGGTCCTGATCGCCATGAACGAGCAGCACCGGCGGACGGCTTTTGATCTCGCCGGCGAACGTCTCCGCGGCGATGTCCTCCGGCACCACCAGCATGCCGGAATAGCCGACGATCGCCGCCGGCGGCACGGCGCGCCGCAAGCCGACATGCAGCGCCATCATCGTGCCCTGGGAAAAGCCGACCAGCGCCAGCGCCGCGGGCGGCAGCGCGTGGCGCGCGAGTTCGGCGTCGAGAAACGCGTTGAGCCCCGGCGCCGCCATGTTGACGCCGCTCCAGCGCTCGTTGATGTCGCGGAAGGTGAGCGGAAACCATTCGCGGCCCATCGGCGCCTGGCCGCATGGGCGGGGCGCATGCGGCGATACGAAGGCCGTGTCGGGGAGAAGGTCCTGCCAGGCGCGGCCGATATCGATGAGGTCGTTGCCGTCGGCGCCGTAGCCGTGCAGGAACACGACAAGGCTCTTGGTCTTGCCCGAGCGCGGCGCCAGGCGCGGACCGTCGAGTTCAGCCATCCGCTTTCGTCCTCTTCGCTGCCTTGCGCGCCGGCCTCTTTGCGCCGTTCCCGGCCTGCACCGGCACCACGTCGCGTTTCTTCACGGCATGATAGTAGGCCCACAGCAAATGCGCGGCGACGCCGCGCCATGGCCGCCAGGCCTCAGCCATCGCCGTCAGCTTTTTCGCGTCGGGCCTTTTGCGCAGATTGAAAGCGATGCGCGCCGACTCCTGCACCGCCAGGTCGCCGGCGGGAAAGGCATCGGCGTGGCCGAGACAGAACAAGAGATAGATGTCGGCCGTCCAGGGGCCGACGCCGTGCAGCGCCGTGAGCGCGGAATGCGCCTCGTCGGCGTCCATGTTGCCGACTTTGGTCAGGTCGATCGCCCCTTTGCCGACCGCTTTGGCGATTTCGCGGATCGATTTGATCTTCGGCGCCGACAGCCCGAGCCGCTTGAGCTTGTCGCTGCGCGCCTGGCGCAGCGTGTCATGATGGAACGGATCGAAGGCGGCGAACAGCCGGTTGCGGATGGCGGCGGCGCTCGCGGTCGAGAGCTGCTGGCCGCAGACGATGGCGCAAAGGCCGGGAAAGCCCGCCTCGCGCCGGCGCAGCGCGAAGCTGCCCGCCTTTTCGGCGACCGGCTGGAGGCGCGGGTCCTTGGCGATCAACTGCGCCAATGCGGTCTCGAGATCGGCTTGGGTGTGGAGAAAGATGGTCATTTGCGGGCCCCCATAATACACCGTTCATTCCCGCG
>Ga0070740_10002589_pt1 | contig 20814 bp, 17 predicted proteins | sample Coa_R2_FD_67286 | JGI IMG/M metagenome (GOLD analysis project Ga0070740, IMG submission 67286) | Surface soil microbial communities from Centralia Pennsylvania, which are recovering from an underground coalmine fire - Coalmine... | ecosystem: Environmental > Terrestrial > Soil > Unclassified ...
GGCTGCGGCGGACGCAGCACCATTTCGTTGATCGCGGCGCCGGCGGGCACCATGGGATAAACGTTTTCAAACGGCGATACCCGCACATTCAGCAGGTACGGTCCGGGATAGCGGACCGCTTCTTCGAGAGCGCTGCGCAGCTCGCTGGGGCGTTCGATGGTGCGTCCAGGGAATCCGTAAGCGCCGGCCAGCTTTTCGGCGTCAGGAAAGGTGTCCAGCTGGACGGCGCACAGCCGGTTATTGTAGAACAACTCCTGCCACTGCCGGACCATTCCGAGATAGCCGTTGTTCATGATAATAATTTTGATCGGCAAGGCGTGATTGGCGATGGTGGCCAGCTCCGGAATGGACATCTGGAACCCACCGTCGCCCACGATGGCGAAAACCAGCTTATCGGGACGGGCGAATTGCGCGCCAATGGCGGCGGGCAATCCGAAGCCCATCGATCCGAGCCCGCCGGAGTTCAGCCACAGGCGCGGCCGATTGAACCGGATAAACTGCGCGGCCCACATCTGATGCTGGCCGACATCGGCGGTAACCAGCGCTTCACCGTTCGACAGCCGGTCGATTTCCACCATCAGGTGCTGCGGTTTGATCTCCTGGTCTGAAAACTCAGGGACCAGCGGATGCTGTTCGCGCCACTGCTGGATCTGGTCCCACCAAGCGCGGCGGGCGTCGGCCCTCTTTTGCTGTTGCGAATCCCGGAGCTCGAGCAGGATCCGGTTGATTTTGGCGAGCACGCGTTTGCAATCGCCCACGATGGGAAGATCGGCGGCGCGGTTCTTGCCAATCTCGGCCGGATCGATGTCGACGTGGATGACCTTGGCGTGCGGCGCAAAGGCTGAAAGCCGCCCGGTCACGCGGTCGTCAAAACGCACCCCGAGAGCGATCAGCAGGTCCGCGTTGGTCATGCCCATGTTCGCCGCGTAAGAGCCGTGCATTCCCGGCATGCTGATGAAATTGCGATGCGAGGAAGGCAGGGCGCCAAGACCCATGAGAGTGCAGACCGCGGGCGCGTCCAGAATCTCGACCAGGGCTCGCAGCTCCTCGTGCGCGCCAGAGTGAATGATGCCGCCGCCTGCATATACGAACGGGCGCTCCGCGTCCCACATCATTTGCGCCGCACGGCGGATCTGTCCGGTGTGGCCGTCGGTATAGACCTTATAGCCGGGCAGGTGGATCGTGGAAACCGGCGAGTAGTGGGCCTGCGCCTGGAACACGTCCTTGGGTATATCGACCAGTACGGGCCCCGGCCGGCCGCTCGAGGCCAAATAAAACGCCTCATGAATCGCCTGCGGCAGGTCCGCGATGTTCTTGACCAGGAAATTGTGCTTGGTGCAGGAACGCGTGATGCCGAAGGTATCCGCTTCCTGAAAGGCGTCGCTGCCGATCAGCTTGGTCGCTACTTGTCCGGTAAGAGCGACGACCGGAATCGAATCCATCATCGCGTCCACCAGGCCAGTAATCAGGTTCGTCGCGCCCGGGCCTGAGGTGGCGCAGCACACGCCGGTTTTGCCCGTCGCCCGCGCATATCCTTCCGCGGCGAAGCACGCATTCTGCTCGTGTCGCACGAGGACATGCCGGATCTCATGATCGTAAACGGCGTCATAGAGCGGCAGTGTGACGCCGCCGGGATAGCCGAATATGCAATCGACGCCCTCCCGCACAAGGCAATCGAGCAGGATGCGCGCTCCGCTCATGAGCGGAGCCTGTTTTTCCGACATTCGAGACAGTGCTTCTCCTGGCATGTGTTTTCTCGTGTTCGTCACCGGAGCAACAGAAGACTTTGGCCGCCGGATCAAAACGCTGCTTCAAATCAAAAAGGCCACTGGGCTGGGCTGTTACCCCGCCAGTGGCCTTTGGAACTTCTTCCGATAGGACCGTTCAGGCGGGGCCTGCTAGAGCGACCCCGATAATAATCTGAACGATAACCTGGGGAACCTCGAAAGAGACAGCGATTACGGTTTTGGTTGCCGGTAGGTCCCTGGTCCTCATCGCTTGCCTCTATGGTTCGAGGATAATGCAGGAGTTTGGTAAATGCAAGATCCAAATTGTATTTAAAGTTTTAATACATCGATTTGGGGTCTCTGACACTTCCGGCATCGGCGCCTTGCGCCAGGCGGCATTGGAGCGGCGTCACTCACGGATGGGGCGAGCATGCTCGACGCCTCGGGACAAATCGTAGGCCATTTCGTCCACATAACACCAGCCCCAGTGTTCGCCCGGCTCGATGGAGCGGATGACGGGATGGCTGGTGGCATGATAGTGCTTTGTTGCGTGCCGGTTCTTGGAGGAGTCGCAACATCCGACATGGCCGCAAGTCAGGCACAGCCTGAGATGGACCCAGCGATCGCCGGTCTTCACGCAATCTTCGCAGACATGCTGTCGCGGCTGTAGGTCGCGCGCCAGAGCGATATGGCTGCAGTTTTCCACAGGGCGCTCTCTTTCACTGCGTGGACGCCGTTTTACGGAATTCGTTCCGTTGATTTTCGAGTATAGTGAGACGAAGGTTTTCGATGAACGAAGCTTTTTGCATACAATGTCACGCTCCGATGCGCCAGACATCGGATGGCCAACTGCTGTGCAGCGACTCTTCGTGTCCCAACTCGAGCGCGGACACGGGCAGGATCGAGAAGGCGCAAGCTCAAGGATCGGTGGCGGACGGCCGTGGCTGGCCGTCATAGAACCTGGCTGGATTATATGCTTGCGGCGCGCTTGGCGCGCACGGTCCAGAAGGCCAGCGCGTCGCAGACGGTACGGATGAACTCATCAAAATTCAGCGGCTTTCGCAAGTAGCAGTTGGCGTAGTGATCATAAGCCGCGTCGATGTCACGTTGCGCGCCGGAAGTGCTCAGTACCAGTACTGGAATGCGCCGCAACATCGGATCGCTCTTGATGCGTTTGAGCACGTCGCGGCCATCGATTTTGGGGAGATTCAGATCGAGCAGGATCAACTCTGGCGTCGGGGCGGCATCGAAGGGGGGTCGTTTAAACAGAAGATCCAATGCCTGTTCGCCATCAGTGACCAGTGTTAAGCTGATCTCCGGTGCGCAGATCTGAACCGCCTCCCGCACCAAGCGGGCGTCGCCGGGGTTATCTTCGACAAGGAGTACGCGCACTGGAACTATAATGAGATGCCCCGGGCGAGAGGATGTTTCAAAGGACGCTCGTTCTGTCAGGACTAGCACGCAGTCAACGGCAATTGATCTTACTAACTGACTGAGGGCGCGGGAGTGGCAACGGCGGGTTTGGCGCGCAGGGTTAACGCGTCCGGCAGTTCCGGAGCTCCTCCGGGTTGCGAGGCGACATAGGCGCCCACCTGATTGGCAAAGTCGGCTACCTGCTGTAGCGGCCAGTGAGACAGGATGCCGACGGTTACGGCGGCGGCGCATGCGTCTCCCGCGCCGACCGAGTCGGCCTCGGGATGACGCTCAAAGCGCGCGGAAGCGCCCTCGTAGACGCCTGTAGCGCCGCAGATCACGGTTCCCCGTTCGCCGCGCGTGTAAATCAGGTGTTCCAGTGCGAACCTTCGGCGAATCACTTCGGGGTCCGGCGCCAGTTGGAACAGGCGCGCGACGACGAGCAGTTCCTCCTCATTTAGCTTGGCGGCGGAAGCCAGCGCGAACCCGCGCTCTAGGATGTTGGCGTCATAGAAATGCTGGCGGAGGTTGATATCGAACAGGCGCCATGCGCGCCGGGCGTCACTGACGAATTGCTGAATGGACCGGCGCGAACGCTCGCTGCGTTGCGCCAGCGTACCGAAACAGACAGCATCGCAGGATGCCGAGAGGCGTCTGAGGTCATCCGTATACTCGATCGCGTCCCAGGCGGCGTTGCGGAGGATATCGTAGGACGGTTCGCCCGCATCGCTGATGCGGACCCGCACTTCGCCGGTGGGACGATCCGCGTCCTCCTGGAGAAATGCATCGTCGAGACCGAAACGGGCGAGCGCCGTCCTGATTTCGCGGCCGAGAGCATCCCGCCCTATCCGGCTGACCGGAATTGCGCGCCCGCTGGCGGCGATAAGTTGACCCGCGTGAACTGCGAAGTTCACCGGGGCGCCTCCCAGGCGCCGGCGGCCGCCAGGAAAAACATCGAAGAGCGCTTCGCCAATGCCGGCGATTGTGAGCATTGCATATTAGTTTGGGACAGGGAGCTACGGTCGGGCAACAACATCTTCATCTAGCCCGCCGCGGCGGAATTGGGACGCGTAAATTTCCGGAGGTCCAGAAACTGGCGGTAAGATGTGACGGAGCATGAGCGATTTGGCTGAGCAGCTATTCGGACTGTATACGGCTGAAATTTACCCGGTATTGGTGAACAACGATCCTCTATACCAGCGGTCGCTCGCTAAGGCGGGGTTGGGCTGGCAGCCCCGATCTGTTCCCGCCGCGCAGCGCGCATCCTTTGAGGCGGAAATGAAGATGCAAGCATGGCTGGCGGCGCGGCGCGTGGAGGAGGCCAAAAGCCTGGTTCCGGGGACCATACGCGCAAAGCTTTTGACCGGACGTGTTACGCTGTACCGCGTGTCGCAGCAGAAGTCGAGGGCGCCGATAGGAATTTGGTGGTTCACCGACAAGGTGGCGGAGCGATGCCGCGCTGAGGCGGGCGCCGATGGAGCAAAGCAGCTGGAGTGGCTGCGAAACGTGCTGGCGGTGTGTTTCAACTGGAGCACGTTTGACCGGATTGAACGGATAGCGCTGCGCGAGGGCGAGAAAATTCCTGCGATTTTGGGAAGAGGATTGCCAATGCCGCACTATAAAGCCGATCCATTCATCGATCGAAAGACGGGGCAGCGCGTCGTCAGCATCCCCGACGACTATTGGCAGAAAAAGGGGCAGATGCTGCTCGGCGGCGAATTGCAGATTGTGCTGCCGTGGATCCCGGTTCACAGGGTGTTCACCACATCGCACCTGTAGGCGAATCCACTGACCTGCCCCCGTTTTCTCTGCCGACCAAAGCTAGAGCTTCGCCAGGTTCGGTTTCATTCTGGGGCGGCCGAAGCCGCCCGCGCCATTCCAGCGCTGGGTCGGTGGCGGCGCCGGACTGCAATTGCGTGCGAACTCCCTCGGCGTCCGGTAAGCCAGCCCGCTGTGTGGAGTCCTGTCGCCAGGCCTCGATCCTGCGTCGGCGTCTGCAAAGTTCGCGAAGCCGTTGGCATTCGGCCGCATCATAATGACGCTTGGGTCACGCTGTGGGGATCACGGGGACGAGCTTCTAGTCGGCCCCGGTCAATCGCAGCCACCGGCCTCGGTGAAAATACCAGATCACGGAAGCCTTCTCGAGAAAAGCATCGTCGATGCCTTGGTGATCCACGGGGGGAGGCTGCGGCCCTCCGTAGGCGCGGTAGTGGCGCATGATGAAATCGCGGCCCACGGCCGTAATCTCCCGGGAGTAGACGACCCGGTTGCCGCTGAGCGTTTGAAGATACACTTGGTCGTCGGTTGTAATGATGGTCGCCGGGGTTCGATCCTTACCGTTGCGAAACGCCAGCAAGCTTGTCACGTTGTTGACGGAACAGAGCACGGCCCAGCCGGTTTCACCCTTGGCGAAGAACTGACCGCTGATGACATTTCTCGGCGGTCCTTCAAGCGCTGGTTGGGGCACGGCGCAATTGCGAGCGCGCAGCGCGGCGGCTACGGCCGGCGGCAATTGCGGAAAGGCGTCGACCGGCAAACGGCGGATGCGAGCGGCCGATATGCCGGCGCGCGCCTCCTGGCCGCGCGGCGCCTGCGCGGCGACGTCCTGCGGGCGGGAGGCGCGGTTGGCGCGGCTGTAGAAGGCCATCAGCTTCAGCCGCATCTGGTGGTTTTTGGGGTTGTGCGTCAGTTGCTGCTCGAGCCCGGCCGCTTCGGCAGGCGCGATGTCGAGTAGGCCGCGCAAGGCGCCGGCGTACCACAGGCTGAACATTGGAGGAGGCAGTTGAACGGCGCCAAGCCGCAGCGATCCGGCTGGAACGCGCTGCGCTAGCGCGCCTGGCGTTCCGAACGGGAGCAGGAGTCCGCCCGCCAGCGCCACAAGGAGTGCACTCCGTGAGGTCATGTACTCAATATGCCGCGTCTTTTTCTGCCCGTCCCGGCCGGCGCCTCCGGTCTCCTGGCAACGGGAATCGAGCGAGCACGGAGCGTTGTTGCGGCGCGCGGCGCTCATTTCACAGCGAGCCAGGCGATGAAGAGTCCGTCGGGCTGGACGTCTTCCCAATAGGAAATGAACTGGCTCGATACCTCGCGGCAATGGCGCTTCAGCAGCTTTTCAAGCTCGTCGCGGTAGAACCATTTTTCCCAGGGCGGAGTCGGGAGGCGGCCCCACTGCTCAGCGTTCTTGTCGATGATTACGATGCGGCCGCCGGGCTTGACGATGCGGCAGAGTTCGGAGACCGCGGCGTCGATATCGATCGCATGTTCCAGGCTTTCAGTGGCGTAGGCGCCGTCGCAGGATTCGTCTGCAAGGGGCAGCGCCGTGATTGCGGCTGCGCATCGCTCTGTCCCCGGCGGCGCGTGGCGGAGCATGCCCATGGAGATATCGATGGCGACGATCCTGACGCCCGGTTCGGCTGCGATTAAAACTCGGGCAAACCGGCCCTTGCCGCATCCGACGTCGGCGATGCGGCGCTGGCGCAGGTCGCCGAGATGCCGCTGGATGAGCTGCACATGGTAGATGCGCGGATCGATGGTGGATGGGAAATGCTCCTCGTCGCGCGAAGCCTGATCGAAAAAGCGGGCCAGTTCGAGCGCGGAAGGCCGGCCGCGAAACAGGCGCCGCAGCCAGTTCACGTTATCGCGCCCGGGTCAGAAAGATGGGCAGTCCCATTTTGTTTGCGTAATTGGGCCGGTAGCGATCCGTGTTATAGAGCGAGGCGACGTCGACCTTTCGCGGGCCGAGCTTCGGATCGGGGATCTCGGTCATAGTGTAGCAGCCTTCGACGAGCGCAGCCATCATTCCGCTCTTGCCGCTGAGGATTGACTCGAGCGCCATATTGCCGAAAGTGGTCGCCACCAGCTTGTCCACGAAGTCGGGATCGCCCGAGCGGAGATCATAGGTCAAGTCGCTGACGATGGTTTCTTCTTTGGTGCGCTTTTTGATTTCTTCGCTGAGCGCCTCGGCGACGCTGGCCTTCTTGCGGTGCCCGTAGGCGTCCGGCTCGCCGTACTCCTGCACCTGATAACCTTCCCACTCGGCGCCTTCGGAGAGAACGATCAGCGTGTAGTTGCTTGGATTGTTCTTTTTATCTGTGATCAGAAGCTGGATGAGCTTTTCCAGGTTGACTTTGTATTCGGGGATGCAGCACCGGATGGAAGTGACGTAGGCGGTGTACAGCGCGGTGTAGCCCGCGTCGCGCCCGAACACGCGAAAGATTCCGATGCGTTCGTGTGAGCCCACCGTGGTGCGCTGGCGCTGGATAGCGTCGGTGGCGCGGGTGATGGCTGTGGAAAAACCGATGCAGTATTCGGTGTTCTGGACGTCATTGTCCATCGTCTTGGGGATTGCGACAACCTTAAATCCGAGCTTGTCGAGTTTGGCGGCATAGCTGAGCGTGTCGTCGCCGCCGATGGAAATGAGGTACTCGATGCCGAGCTGTTCGAGATTGCGAAGGACCTGCTTGCTGACGTCGTATACGGTTGTCGTGACCCCATCCTTGGTGACCTGAGTGGATGGAAAGTCACTCGGATTCAGATGGTCGGGAAGTGACTTCATCTTGGACGGGTTGGTGCGGCTGCTATGCAGAAAGGTGCCGCCGGTGCGATCGATGGTACGGGTGTTTTCGCGAGTAAGCGGCAGGATATAACGGGCTTTGCTGGCGGGATCCTCGAGGTTGACATGGGTCAGGCCTTCCCAACCTCGGCGGATGCCGATCACATCGCAGTCATTTTCGAAACCGCGATAAACAACGCTCTTGATTACAGAGTTCAGGCCGGGGACATCGCCCCCGCCGGTGAGAATACCTAGTCGTCTTCGGGGCATGAAGAGACTATTCTATCGTGTGGCGCCCGATGGATCGCGAGCGCGGTGGTCGAAGAGTCAGGCGACGGCGGTGGCCAGAACGGGCCGGGCGGCTTCCTGGACGAACAGGTAGAAGCCGAAAAGAGGAACGGAATCGCCGCGGCCCCAGCGATTTAATTTATATTCTCCACGCAGGTATTTGACGCCGGGATGGCGTGAGAGGTCAAGCATGAGCGTGTAAGTGCCGCAATAGAACTTCTGTGGGAACTTGGCGAGCGGACGCTCGCCCCAGTTGGTTCCGTCGGGAGATCCCCAAATGGAGATATCCAGGCTCTCCTGTTCGACGATTCGGGTGATGCCGAGGGTCAGCAGCAACGGCTTCCCGGCAGATGAACCGACTTCGATTGGTGCGCTGACGCCGTTTTGGCGCGCGACCGTTTCAGGTATTAAGAACTGCGGTAGCATTTCAGCCTCCCGACGCTCGCCAGCCTCCGCGCTACCGAACGAGGGTAAACCGATTCGCAAGACGACCGGACCTACAGCGATGATCGCACAATTTTGTCCTGAATGAAAGTCAATTCATGATCAGCTGAGCGGGAAATCAGGGGTGGAGGACCGCGGAGTCGGGGTGAATCGATTTAAAGGGAAATTGAGGCGCCTGCGTATAAAGACGGCGATAAATGTCGGCATTGCGCAGCACGGTCTGCACGTAATTTCTTGTTTCCGAATAAGGGATGACCTCCACGAACTCGGCAGGTTCTCGGAATTGACCCCAGGTGCGCCAGAGGGCGGCGCGGTTCTTGCCCGCATTGTAAGCCGCGAGCGCAGTCTCTACGCTGCCATCAAATTGCAAGATGAGCGATTTGATATAGAAAGCGCCCAGGCGGATGTTCACCTCCGGTTGAAACAGCAGCTCGGGCTTGAAGTAGGGGAGGCCGGCGCGCCGGCTCAGAAGACGCCCGGTTCCAGGCAGAACCTGCGTTAATCCATAGGCGCGGGCGCGAGAAATCGCCTTGGGATCGAATTCGGACTCCTGGCGGATCAGCGCAGCCAGAAGACAGGGGTCGAGGTCGTTTGCGCGCGAGTAGGTTTCGACCGCGGCGCGATAGGGCAGTGGAAAGGCGAGCCTCCAGAACTCCTGCGGAGCGCTTTCCAATGGAAGGCTAAGATAACCAGGAGCATAGCGTTTCATATAGCGGATGCCCCGTTCCGGCGCGCCGGCGCGCCAGGCGCACCGGGCCAGCTCGAGGGCGATGACCTGCGGCTGTCGGCCAATTTCCGCCGCGTATTTCAACTCTATCTCGGCATATTCGTCGAGCGCCGCCGAAGAGAGCAGGCGGGCGCGTTCGAGGCGCGGCTTCGTGGTCTGGTCGGGGTTGAAATCCGCCCGCAGAGTGGTGCGGGGAAACCGAAGGGAGGCAAGGAATTCTTGAGCCGACGCCGGGGGTTGTGAACGGCCGATCACGGGATCCCGCAGGCGGCTGCGGGCGACGACGGAATAATAAGAGTTCGGAAAGCGGTGCGTAATTTCTTCGTAGCAGGCGCGGGCGGCGCCCCAATTGGAGTTCGTTTCGTCAATGCGCCCAAGAAAATAGAGCGCGGCCGGCGTTTTTTCCGACCGGGGATACTGACGAAGATGCTGCTCGAATTGCTCAGCCGCCGCCGCGCGATCCTGGAGGTATTGGGCGAATGCGACTTTCCAGTGGCAGCCAGCGGCCTGATCGGCATTGGGGAACGACTGGTAACAGGCCTGAAACAACGGCACGTAAGAAGCGGCGTCGTTTTGGAGCAGGTAGTAGTTCGCTGCTGCGATGATGGCGCGCAGACGCCAGTCCGAGGCTGGATAGCGCTTTGCCAACTGATCCAGCGCGGTGCGGAGGATGTCAGGGTTTTTCAGGCGCCGGGCGCATTCGACGAGGTAGTACAGCCGTTGAGCGTCCGCATCGGCGGATGAGAGGCGCAGGGACTGGAAGTATGACGTTGCGGTTAAATCCTGGCGCAGGCGGTACCGCGCCACGCCGGCTTCAACCAGCGCGAGGTCGCGATCGGGCGAGCTGAGGAGTGGCGCGAGCGATTCCAGTTCGCGTTGCGCCAGGGCGTACTCGCCGCCTTCCAGAAGCTCTGTGGCTCGCTCCAGCATGGACTGTGGAGAAGGCGCCGGATAGGCGGCTCCCAGCGCCAGCTTAAGCCGCGCGAGCGCCTCCCCTGCCGCGCCGGCGCCTGGTGCGAGGGGCCGCCGGTAATACACGCGCTGGTAGCAGGCGGCGGCGGAGACAAGATCCTGGGCGGCCTCGAAGGCTCGGGCCAGCGCCAGGTCGCCGCCCGGCTGGGCGAGAGCATCATAATGTCGTTGCAGAACAGCTACCGCCTCTTGCGGTTGGCCAGCGCGCATCCAAGCCCGCGCGCTGAGTATAGCTGCCTGTCCGGCCAGCGGGGAGGGCAATCGGCTGGTAAAGACAGTCTCAGCGGACTGCAGGGCGCCGGCATCGTCGCTCAGGTCAAATTGCGCAAGAGCCCTGAGATATGCCACGTAATCGGAAATGGCTGTCAGACGTTGCGCAGCGCCGTGCAGACGGTTGGCGGCCTCAACCGGGCGCTTCGCCAGGAGATCTTCGTAGGCCAGCGCCAGCAGCGCCAGAGCCCCCGACGTGTCATCGGGATGCGCGTCCGCATAACGGATCAGAGCGGCGTGGTTCTCGGCGGTCGGCTGCGCGCGGCGCCTGCGGGCGAGCGCTTCGAAGTCCGCCGCTGGAGGCGGGGCAGCGAGCGCGGCGGCCAAAAGCAGCGCCGGCGCGAGTTCATGCCATCGGACCGGGATATTCTCCTCCGAGCGCGTCCGGATCGTTTTGCGCCAGCGTTCGCACGAATTCTGCATGGAGGCGGTCGCCGGTTCCGGGGAATCGCCGCCTGTACTCCTGACGCAGGGCGTCAATCTGGTTCTTCAGGACGCCGTAGATGTTTCGGGATTCGCGACCGCGCCGAAGCGCAGCCGAGTTTGCGAGAAGCAGCCTGGCGACTTCCACGCGCGCGAAGCTAAGGGCGCGCAGGTCGCTGTGCGAGGGCAACGGTTCAGGGGGGCTTGAGGCGGCGCGCGCCGGCGCGTGCGCTTCGAGCATTGCTCCTGCAACTGTGGCGATGGTTTCCAGAGCCGTAATTTCGACGGCGCCTTCGGCGTAAAGAACGCCCTTGGCGACGCGAGCCGTGACAATCGGCAGCAACGTGACGCTCACATCCGGCGCATCTCCGAACAGCGCAGCGATGTCTTCAGAAAGCTCGGCGGCTGTCCGCCGCGCTTCAACCGGAATGCCGCGCCGGGCGGCGCTGGCAAAGGCCGGCGCGGAGCCCAGGGGGGTCTCACGCGGCGCGGCTGCTGGCTGCCGGTCGAGCCCGCGCGCTCCTTGAAACCAAAGTTTGTCGCCGCGTATGGAGAAGAAGGCAGCGCGCCGGCACAGCGTAGAGGCTGCGGTTAGGAGCTCTTCACACCACTCCTCATCGCTCTCACAGCGGCGCATGCGCGCGAATGGCTGGTTGAGCGCCTGGGCCAGTTCGCGAACGACGGCGAGCCGCTCGCCGGCGATTCTCGACGCCAGAGCGGCCTCCAATTCCGTGAACCGGTGTTCCAATAATCGCGACACATCCTGGCGCAGGTCGCGCTCAAACATCGCGACCAGCTCGCGGCAAGGATCCGGGGATGACATTGGTTCTGCCACGGTTTACTTTTACTGTACTGGCGGCCGCCGAGCGCGCTCCACTGCGCGCATCAGGCGCAGCGTGTTGCCGCCGTAAATCTTGCGGAGATCGTCCGCTGAATAGCCTTTTTCAAGCAGGGCGCGAGTCAGGTTCGGGAACTTTGAAACGTCATCGAGCCCGGCGGGCGTGCAGGGGACGCCGTCAAAGTCGCTGCCCAGGCCGACTGCATCCACGCCCGCAATTTTCACCACGTGATCGATGTGAGCCACGACATCGGCGACAGTGGCGCGCGGAATTTCGCCTGTTGCATAGGCCCGCTTCAGCGCGGCTTCATTATCGGCGCCGTGCATTTTTTCGAAAGCGGTTTCGCCCCCTAAGGACGCCGCCGACAGGTAACTGCAATTGAAATTAATGTGGATGACGCCGCCCTTTTTCGCCATCGCGACGATCATTTCGTCGGTCATGTTGCGCCGGGCGGGCGTAATCGCCCGGCAGGAGGAATGCGACGCCATGAGAGGCGCGGAGCTCACGGCGAGCGCATCCCAGAATGTCTTGTCCGCGACATGGGAGACGTCCACGATCATGCCCAGCCGGTTCATCTCGCGCACAACCTCTTTGCCGAAGTCGGTCAACCCTCCGTGATGCTGCACGTCAGGCTGGTCGATGTCGCCTGATGAGTCCGCCCAGCTATTGGTATTGACGTGCGTCAAGGTCATGTAGCGTACGCCGAGGGTAAAGTAATCGCGCAGCAGCCGCAGGCTGTCCTCGATGGCATGGCCGCCTTCAATTCCCATCAGCGCCGCGATTTTCCCCTCGCGGTGAATGCGTTCAACGTCATCCGCCGTGGCGGCGAGCTCGAAGACGCGGGGATAGCGACCGACGATGTCGTGGCGCACGGTGTCGATCATTTCGAGCGCGCGGTGAGCCGACTGATGATCTTTCACGTATCGGGCGGAGACATAGACAGCAAAAAATTGAGCGCCGACGCCGCCCTGCTCGAGCCGCGGAACATCGGTGTGCGTTTTGGCCGAAAGCCTGCCGATGTCCAGCCCGGCGACGGTTTCGCTGGTGATGTCGTTGTGAGCGTCGATGAGCAGGGCGGAGCGGTGGACGCGGTCAACTTCGGCATCGCTTACCCGGCGCGTCTGCGCCGCCAGCGCCGCGGCGATGAGGCAGACGGCAGCCTGCCGCCTCACGGACGCCCTCCCGGCTTTTCTGTGGTGTTACGCTGCTCAGTTAGGATATTCGGACATGACGCGGACATTAAGAACCATTCTCCCCTGGCGGACAACCGTTGCGGCAATTGCAATCGGAGCGTCGGCAGGGATTCTGGCCTTTATGGCGGTTGCGCAGCAACAGGGCGCCGAACCGGTCGGGTTTACCGATACGCCGATGCTGCCGGATCAGCCCTGGCATGTGCACGATATCAACCGGCCGCATCCGCGGGTTGTCACGCCCGGAGAGCGCTGCGGAGATCCGCCGTCAGACGCGGTAGTGCTGTTCGATGGAAAGGATCTGTCCCACTGGGTGCAGCGCGGCCGCGGCGCGGATCGCGGCAAGATCATCGAGCCGCAATGGAAGGTGGAGAACGGCTACTTTGAGGTGGCCCCGCGCACGGGCGATCTGATCTCCAAGGAAAAGTTTGGAGATGCGCAGTATCACGTGGAGTGGGCGGCGCCCGCCGAAGTGCGCGGAAACAGCCAGGCGCGCGGCAATAGCGGCTTCATCATGATGAGCCGCTATGAGTTGCAGATTCTTGACTCCTATAACAACATTACTTACGCAGATGGGCAGGCTGGCGCGATTTACGGCCAGTGGCCGCCGCTGGTGAATCCGTCCCGCAAACCGGGCGAATGGCAAACCTACGATATCATCTTCGAGGCGCCGAGATTCGATGGCGACAAGCTGGTTAAGCCAGCGTATGAGACTGTGTTTTACAACGGCGTGGTAGTGCAAAATCATCAACAGGTGATCGGGGCGGTGGTGTATCGCCAGGTGGCGAAATATACGCCGCACGCGCCAGAGGAGCCGCTGATGTTACAGGATCACGGCTATCCGGTGCGGTTCCGCAATATCTGGGTCCGGCGGCTCACGCCGCGGGATCAGCCGGAAGCGCGGTCGTAGGCTTTCCAGCTTTCTCGATTTCCCCGGAGAACGCGCTTTGATAGCATATACCTGCCAAGGATCGGTATGTTCAGAATGACCAAGTTCGCCGTATGTGTAGCCCTGCTCTCGGCTACGCCTTTGCTTGCGGATTTTCAATACCAGCAAACCACCAAAATCACCGGAGGCGCATTAGCCGGCCTCATGAAATTTGCAGGCGCATTCAGCAAGCGGGTTAATGAGCCGACCACCTCGAGCGTATACCTGAAAGGCAACCGGATGGCCCACGTCGATCCGCACGCTGCCAGCATCGTCGATTTAGATAAGGAAACCATCACGCATATTGACTTCGAGAAGAAGACGTATTCGGTGATGACGTTTGAGCAGATGAAGCAGGCCTTCGAGCAAGCGATGGCTAAGGCCAAGGAGCAGCATCGGGAATCGGAGGGCGACAAGGTGGACCTGAACGTCAAGGCCTCCGTTAAAGAAACCGGCGCCGCGAAAAATATCAACGGTTACAACGCCAAGCAGTACATCATGACGCTGATCATGGAAGGCAAGGATCAGAAATCGGGGCAAACCGGGGCGCTGGGACTGACGTCCGATCTGTGGCTGGCCCCAGACATCGCCGGCTACCAAGAGTACCGGGATTTTCAGCTCCGTATGGCAGGAAAGCTCGGAATGGTAATCGGCGGCGGGGTCATGGACCGGATGCAGATGATGCAGCCGGCACTGGCGCAGGGTTTAGCGCAGGCCGCCAAAGAGATGTCGAAAATGAAGGGCATCCCTGTTATGACGGTGATGCGCATGGGCCCCACGCAGAATGGGCAGCCTCTGCCGGCTGCGTCGGATGCGCCCGAAGCGGCCAAAGTCCAAGGACCGAGCGCTGGGGATGTAGCGGGTCGGGCAGCAGGCAACGCCGCCGGAAACGCGATCGAGAGCCGTCTGGGCCGGATTGGCGCATTGGGCGGGCTGGGCGGTTTTGGCCGCAGGAAGAAGCAGGAGGAACCGCCTCCGCAGCAGACGCAGGCATCCTCACAGCAGCGAGCCAGCGCGATTCTGATCGAGGCTACGACGGAATCGAGCGGGTTTTCGTCAGCTTCTGTGGATCCGTCGAAATTTGAAATTCCGGCCGGATTCAAACAGGTTCAGCCTGATATCGAGCGGCAAGGGAGAACACGCTAAAAACGCAACGGGCAGGTGAACCGCGGCTCCACCTGCCCTACGGCGCAACGGCCTACTCTTCCATCTTGTTACGCTTTTTGCGATTGCGCTTGCGAGCGAGCGCCTGTTTGGTGCGGCGCTTCTCGCCCGGCTTCAGGTAGAACGAGTGGCGTTTGATTTCCTTGATGATGTCCTCCTGCTGCACTTTGCGCTTGAAGCGGCGAAGGGCGCTCTCCAGCGTCTCGCCCTCTTGCACGTGGACTTCAGCCAAACTCGATTCACCTCCCTTGCGTCGTAACAGTGGACGGCGCAAATGCGCCAATAATTAGGATAGCGGTCGCGTCCCCGCAATGCAAAACGTCCTGGCTATTCTGCTGGCGGGAGGGGCAGGAGAGCGCCTGTATCCCCTCACTCAATACACCGCCAAACCCGCCGTTCCCTTTGGCGGGACATACCGGATCATCGACTTTACGCTTTCCAACTGCCTGAACTCAGACATCCGGCGAATCTTTGTTTTGACGCAATACAAATCGCTCGAGCTCTCACGGCATATCCGGGAAGGCTGGAGCATTTTCGCGCGCGAAATCGGCGAGTACATCGAAAGCCTTCCGCCGATGAAACGCGTCCACGAGGACTGGTATCTTGGCACCGCCGATGCGGTGTATCAGAATATCGAAAGCATTTATGCGGAACGGCCGGAGTACACGCTGATCCTTTCGGGCGATCACATCTACAAGATGGACTATCACGAGATGGTGGACTGGCACCGGAGTCACGGCGCTGACGTGACCATCGCCACGATTCAGGTCCCTCCCGAAGAGGCCTGCCGTTTCGGGATCGTCGAAATCCAGTCTGATCATCGCATCACCAGTTTTGAGGAAAAGCCGACGCATGGGCGCCCCAAGCGCTCCAGATTCAACCCGGAGATGGTCAGCGCCTCGATGGGGATTTACGTGTTCAACACCAAGGCGTTGATTGAAATGCTGGTGGCGGATGCGGCGGATGAAACCTCATCGCACGATTTCGGCAAGAACGTTATCCCGTGCTGGCTGCATCGCAAAGTCGTGATCGCATACGATTTCCGCGACCTCAACGATAAGACCGCGCGCTACTGGCGCGATGTGGGTACGCTTGACGCCTACTACGAAGCCAACATGGATCTGGTCGCGGTGACGCCGGAATTCAACCTGTACGATCGCCGCTGGCCGGTTCGCACGCACCTGGTGCAGGCGCCGCCGGCGAAGTTTGTGTTTGCGTCCGAGGGGAGGCGGATGGGGGTCGCGCTGGATTCAATCGTGTCCCATGGCTGCATCATTTCCGGCGGACGCGTCACACGCAGCGTGCTTTCGCCGGGAGTTCGCATTAACAGCTATTGCGAAGTCGACAGCTCGATTCTTCTTCACCGGGTGGAAATCGGACGCAACAGCAGAATTCAGAAAGCGATCATTCCGGCCGGCGTGACGATTCCTGAAGGCAGCGTGATTGGATTCGATCTGGAGGCGGATCGCGCAAAAGGGTACACGGTCACAGAATCTGGAATTGTTGTCGTGCCGCCGCCGCCGGGCCCCTTGGAAATGTAGAGGGGGACGCAGCCCGGGGAGTCCGATGCGCGTCAACCGCGAACCGCATCAGGCTTCCTGTACTGACGCGGTTCGCTCCAGCTTGCCCCAGCTCACCAGGCGGCCTTTGAGCGCAAACGCCAGCGATTTCACCAGCACATACTGCATCAAGGCGCGGAAATAGATGCGCTGGAAAACCAGAAGCATGAGATCGCGCGGTCTGTCCCCTTCAAGACTGTAGGCAAGCGCGGCGGTCAGCGCTTCCAGGAGGAAGAAGCCGACATAGTAAAGGAGCACCATACGCCAGTTTCCGGCAAAGAGGGCGAGAATCATGGCGATCTCGGCAAAGGGCGAAATGGCGGCGAGAAGCACCTGAAAGATCCAGATGCTGGGCATGGCGACAAAGCCGAGGAAACCGCAACGCGGGTCAAACGTAGCCTCGCGGTGCTTCCACGCAGCCTGAAGAGTTCCAAACGCCCACCGAAAACGCTGTTTTGCGAGCGCCCGCGTGGTCTCAGGCGCCTCGGTGTACGCTACGGCCTTTTCTTCGTAGCGGATTTCGTATCCCGCGCGACGGATGGCCAGCGTAAGATCGGTATCTTCGGCCAGAGTGTCATGGGGGAACCCGCCGAGCCGCTGTACGAGTTCCTTGCGCCAGGCGCCGACGGCGCCGGGCACGACGGTAATGGCGTTCAGCAGGTCGAGCGCGCGCCGGTCGAGGTTGAAGCCGCAGATGTACTCAATTGACTGGAAGCGGGCGATCCACTTGCGGCGGTTGCCGACGCGCGCGTTTCCGGACACGGCGCCGACATGCGGATCGGCGAAATGGCGAACCAGGCATCCGATTGCGCCCTTTCGAAAAATGGTATCGGCATCGACTGCGACGAGGATGCTGTTCCGCGCCTGCGTGATGGCGTGATTCAGCGCCGCCGCCTTGCCGCGATTCGGCTGCGTGCAGATGCGAACGCGCGGTTCATTTTCGAACGCAGCGGCCAGTACGCGATAGGTGGCGTCTTTGGAACCGTCGTCGACAACGACAATTTCCAGGTCATCGTATCCGTTTTGCAGAATCGATTCGACCGTCCGCACGATCACCTTCTCTTCGTTATAAGCGGCGATGATCACGGATACGGGCGGGTGGAAGCCGTCGTTGAAAGCGCGCTTCCGCGCGCGGAACTTCTGCGCGACGGCAAGCGAGCCGAACAACAATGAGCGGGCGGCGGTCAGGAAAATCGCCCACAGAAATACGGTTCCGATCACGATCTTGAACGCGCCTTTGGCGTCGAGGGCCTGCCCCTCGAAATTCGCCCAGCGAAGCTCTTCCGCCGGGGGAACGGGCATGACGCTGGCGCGGGAATTGCCCATCAGAGCTGTGAGCGGCACGAACTCGTAACCCTGAGCGCGAAGCGCGTCAATGATGCGGGGGAGGGCTTCGACCGTGGCGGAGCGGTCGCCGCCGGCGTCATGCAGCAGCACGATATGGCCGTTGTCTTTTTCATTGAGCACTTCGCTGACGATGTCATCCGCAGTGATGCCTTTCTGCCAGTCTCGCGGATCGATGCGCTCGCCGACGGTCACATAGCCGCGGCTCTGGGCCCGCCAAATGGGTACAATCTCGGCGGGCGTCTGAGGCTCGCTGTCAGCGTTGTAAGGCGGCCGGAAGAGCGTGGTCGCATGGCCGGTGATGTGTTCGATGAGGCGCTGGGTCATGCTGAGTTGGCGAGCGGCGGCCTCGTCGGACAACACGGCGATATTGGGGTGAGAGTACGTGTGATTGCCGATCAGATGTCCTTCCGCGTATTCGCGCTGAATGAGCCGCGGATTCTCCTCGGCGTTGACGCCGACTACAAAGAATGCGGCGGGCGCCTGTTTTTGCTTCAGGATGTCCAGAATCTTCGGCGTGTACCGCGGGTCGGGGCCGTCGTCGAAGGTGAGAGCGATCATTTTCTTGCCGGCGACGCGCGGATCGCCAAAGGCCTCGATCACCCAGTAGGACGGGTACGTTTCGTACGTCTCATCGTAATCGCCGTCGCGGTCGCGCCACACGTTGCGATGGCCGTCGTGGGGCGTCTCGGCGATCCGAAGGATGTCGCCATTGCCGTAGTGACCGACGGACTTTTCCGCCTTGAGCGGATTCAAAAGCCACGGCTCGAACGAGTCGTCGGGCCATTGATGGCGAGCGAGGACGGTCCAGAGTCCCGGGTCTTCAGCGCCGAGACGCCACAGCGCCAGGCCGCGAAAACCGGCTTCGGCGACATCGGCGGCCTGGTTCAGCGCGGTGACGGCGTCGAGGAACCATACCTCGTGCTGGCGGCCGTCGCGCGAGTAGCGAAGAACAGGGTTTTCTTGGTCCTTGTCCCATTCGATTTTGGCCTGATTTTGCTGCGCGGCGGCCATTACGTCGCCGAACGAAACTTCAGCCCCGCCGCGCGAGCCTATGATCCAGTCGTAACCGTAGTTCCCGATTCCCACTACGGTCTTTTGTCGAGGCAGCGCCTTCGCGAGTTTCTGAATTTTTTCGTAAAACCACGCTTCGCTGGCTACGGGTCCCGGCGAGCTCGACTGGTAGTGCTCATCATAGACCATCGGCGCAATGTAGTCGTTGATCTGTCCGAGCTGCTTTAAATCGTAGGCAGGATCGTCGATGGGCACGGCTTCGGTGACGAGGAATCCGGCGGAGCCGAGCCGCGCCTTGAGCTCTTCCATGAAGCGGACGAATTCGGCGCGGTCCCGGCGCGGAAGCTGCTCGAGGTCGATATTCACGCCGGCGAACTTGTGCTCGACGAGGTTGTTATAGATGTTCTCGATAAGATCGGCGCGGCGGTCCGGATGAGTGATGACGGCGTGAAGATCGCCGGACTGCCAGCCATTGCGGTAATTGGTGACCACGGCGAGAATGGGCAGGCGAGCGTCGCGCGCGATCCGTATCACCGTGGGGTCGGATTCATCGGAGAGGTCGCCTTGGGCGTTGCGCAGGACCAGCCATTCCGGAACGAGATGGGTCAACCGGCTGATATTCAGTCGTAGCGAGACCATGCTGGCGGGATCCCAGTTGACGTAGTAGCCAAAGACAAGCGGCTGATCGTCCCGGATATTGGCGGCCGCGTGATAGTGGATGACCGGCGAAGCGGACTTGACGTACTTGACCTTCTGGCTGCGGAACGGGTGGTTGAGCGCGGCCTTCTGGCCGGCGATGATGACCGGCACTTCAGCCCGGTTCCCCACATGAGCGACGCTGCCCAGGCCGAGTCCGGGCAATTGCGGGCTGGTGACGAAGCTGATGGCGAGCAGCGCGATGAGCGCGGCGGCCGCGAGGCCGGCGATATTGAGCATGCGGCGCACGCGAGTCCAGCGCTTGCCGCTGGGGTCGTAGAAGACAAATCCCCGTTCCATGGGTCCGGTCTGAAGACTTCTGATTCTTTGATGTGAGTATGTTTACGGGCGGTACGTTCTCAGCCGTTAAGAATCGATTAAAGCGCGCGGATGAACGCGCATTAACGCTGGCTGGTCTGGCCGGAGGCGACTCGCTGATTGAACTCCTGCGACCGGTTTTTCGGAACTGAGAGCGACTGCCAGTGGTCCTGCGCGAAGTGTTTGGCAAGCAGAACGATCTGTCCGACGTGATAGGCGTAGTGAGCGAGCTGCCGGTTGATGGCTTGCATCACGGAGTGGGCTTCCCCACGAATTGTGACGGTGCGGCCCAGGTCCTCATCCGATAACGGCTCGATCGCCTGGAAAACCCGTTCCCAGCCGTTCTCCCAGAGCTCCAGCAGAGCTCCGCGGTTGGGCGGAGGGTCGACGAACTCGCTGTCGCGATCGCGGTCGGGCTTTTCGCCGTCGGTGGTAAGGAAATCAGTCCAGCGGGATCGCATGTTTCCAGCCATATGCTTCACGATAATCGCGATGGAGTTCGATTCCGCATCGGAGGCAACGAACAGCTGTTCGTCGGCGATCTGGTCCATGGCGCGTTCGCCGAGTTTTTTGTATTGACGGAACAGATCAACGGCGTCGCGGATATAGGAAGTCGTGAAGGTGAGCGGCATGCATCCATGGTAGATTGGGATCGGAGGAATGGGTGAGTGGTTGAAACCGGCGGTCTTGAAAACCGTTAGCGGGGCAACCCGCTCGGGGGTTCGAATCCCTCTTCCTCCGCCATAAATCGGGTCCCAGCAGTTCAGGCTCTACGCCAAAAACGGGGGCAGGACCCGATCCCATCTCAGTTAACCACATAAGACCTTGACTCGGAGTCTGTAGTTTTCGAAGTTGCGGAAGCCGTACGCCTGTCTACTGATCAGTTCCATCTTGTAGTGGAATCCTTCGGTGATGCCGTTGTTGCGGGTGAAGCGCCACATGGCGG
>Ga0070740_10002590_pt1 | contig 20809 bp, 10 predicted proteins | sample Coa_R2_FD_67286 | JGI IMG/M metagenome (GOLD analysis project Ga0070740, IMG submission 67286) | Surface soil microbial communities from Centralia Pennsylvania, which are recovering from an underground coalmine fire - Coalmine... | ecosystem: Environmental > Terrestrial > Soil > Unclassified ...
TGCCACGTCGTCAGCGAGTCGGGATACTTTACCTTCACCGTCGCACTGCCGTTCGCGTCCGTCTTCACGTCGGGCTGCCACAGAATCGTCGTGCGAAAATCGTTGCGCACCTGTACGGCGGGTCCTTGTCCGTTCGGGTTACTTGGCTGAGATTGAGCAACCGTCACGGCTTCAGTAACGTTTCCGATTGGGTGGTAAAAGCCGTTGGAATCTTTCATCACTCCGCCGAGATTCGACAGTGAATCAATAGCCCCGTTCACGGGCGCTTCCGCCGATTTGTCGGCGTAGGCTGCGCCCGCGCCCCTGCCCCTGCCGTATTCCGCCGAGTACGCATTCATGCCGGAGCGCGTGACCACGCGTAACTCCTCCGTATCATCTCCATCATTCATCTCCTCGCCGTTGGCTAATCTGCGCCCGCGATGACCGGCGATGCGTTGTTGCTCCAGCACGCGCTCGTCAATCAACTGCTTGTCCGCGCCTTCGACGAGGCGCGCGTAGGACTTCTGGTTGAACGTGCTCTGCGTCTGAATCGTTTCGGCGCGCTTCGTGCCGTAGTAGAACTGGCGCGGGTCGCCCGCGTAGTCCTGCTGGATGTACTTGACCGATTCGTCGAACAGCCCGAGCGCGACCTCGGCGGCGACGGGGCGACCGTCGGCGTCGCGCGTGGTGATGTTGAGCGTGCCCTCTTCGCGCGGCTGATACTGTTCGCGGTCGGCCTTCACGTCCACGGAAAGAAACTGCTGGACGGGCGGCACGACGACCTGCTTCTGGTCGGCGAACAACTGCGCGTCGCTCACCATCAGGGCGTTGAGATAGATGTTGGGCACGTGCTTCTCTTCGATGGGCAGCTCGATGAGCTTCGCCGTGCCGGTGACGTGGACGAGCTGGTAGCTGTAGAGGTCTTCGCCTTCGACGCTGAAGAGGACGTAGCGATCATTCGTCGGCACGGACAGCATCACGGGCGCGGTCTGCCCCGTGCGAAACGTGTCTTTGTCCACGACGATCTCGACGCCGCCCGGACGGTAGCCGAGTTCGGTCGTCGCGTTCGTCGCGACGAAAACAGCCGTCTCGGCTTTGACCGGCGGCAGGAAACGGTTGCGCCTGTCGCCACCCTGACTGCTCTGCCACGCGACGCGGTAGTAGCCTTCGCGCTCGGGCGTGAAATTGAGTTGCGCCGCGCCGCCCTTGTCTGTCTTGACGGTCTGCGTGAGCACGTCGTCGTGCTGGTAGCCGCGAAACTTCAGTTGCCAGGGGCGCTGACCTTTGGCGACGGGCGGCGGAAAGTTGGCGGCGCGCTCGCGCGAGAGACGCAACGCTTCGCCCGTGACTTCGCGCCCGTTCGGATCAATCCAGACCTCGTACCAGTAATCGCGCGTGACCTTGACCGTGCCTTCGGTCACGACCGGCTGGTCGTTCGCGTCGAGCGCCTTGATGTCAACGGTGACTTTATCTTTCGGTTGATAGATGTTCCGCGCCGGGCGCGGATAGACGTAGTAGCGTTGGCGCGTGACGCGCACTTGGTCGCTCGCCGTGATCTCGCGGCGCGACGAGTCTGTGACGCGCGCCTCGACGCGGTACTCGAAATCCTGATTGTAGTTCTCGCGCGGCGTGTCGAACGTCAGAACGGCACGTCCCTTCGCGTCCGTCTTGAGCGTCTCGCGTTTGACGACTTGGCCCTGCCCGCCGTAGTAGCGCTGCTGCCGCTCGGTGTCGTCGTAGTACCAGGGATATTCGTGCGGCGGCGACCAGTAGTGGTAGAAAGGGTTTTGATAGACGACGACTTCGACCGAGGCGTTCGCGACCGGCCCGCCGAAGTAGTAGTCCGCCTGAATGTTGACTTCTACTTTCTCGCCCAGGCGGAAAGACTTCTTCCTGCCGTCCTCTTCCGGCGTCTGAACCGCGACCTTGAATTCGGGCAGCTTGTACTCTTCGAGCCGGAAGAGTGTCGCGCTGCCGATGTCGTTGCGCCGCCCTTCGTCCCAGAACTGTATCGTGTACTGCCCCAGCGGCAACTGCTCGGCCAGTTCGAGCGAACCCCAGCCGCTGCCGAACTCGTTGAGCGTCGCCTTGCCTTCGCTCACCTTCGTCCCGCGCGGGTCGTTGATCTGATACTCGACGGTCTGGTTCGCGGGCGTCGAATAGACGCCGCCGGCAAAGCGCCGCGCGATGAACTTCCACTCGACGGTCTCTTTGGGCCGGTAGGCGGGCCGGTCTGTGAAGGCGTAGATGCGCCAGGCTTGATCGGGGCGGCTGTAGCTGTTGACGTAACCGTTGCTGAAGGACTGGCGGTCGCCGCTCGCGGCGGCGGCGAACAGGTTGCGACCGTAATCGTTGCCGGTCAGCGCGAAGACCGCGAGGCCGTCGCTGTTCGTCGTGCGCCGGAGCTTGCGCCAGTGCCACTTGTCTTTTTCGTAGTAAGTCTCCCACAGCGCGACGTTCGCGTTGGCGACGGGCGCGCCGGTCACGGCGTTGCAGAAGTAGGCGAGCGCCTGCTTCGCCGAAGACTTCAGGACGAGCGACACGTCCGAGACGAGCACGAGGTCGCGCGCCGAGACCGCGCCGCTCTCGGCCACGAGCAGGTAAGCGCCGACGGGCAGCTTGCCTTCGATGCGCGCCTGCTCGCTGAACTGCTTGTGTTCGCCTTTGTCGTCGAGATTCTTCGTCCACGTCTTGACGGGCTGGCGGCCCGCGAGCGACAGCTTTTGCAGCCAGTTCCCAACCTCGCCTTCGCCTTCGTCTTCGTCCGTGTTCGCCGCGAAGCGCACGTCGCGCGTGAGTTCGACGGGGTAGAGCGCGAAGTTGACGCGGCTGACGTTGCGCGCGCTCAGGCCGAACTGAAGCTCGGAGTCGGGCAGGAAGATGTTGGAGACGCCGACGCCGACGGTCGGCTCGGTGATACTCTTGATCTGCTGTTGCGCCTGCTCGTAGTAGCGCGTCTCGCCCTTCGCGAACTCGCGGGTCAGACGCCGGTACAGCTCGAGCGCCTTCGTGTAATCAGGCTCCTGCTGCCACTCGCCGTTTTCCAACTGCCGGACTGTGCCGTTGCCGTTCATCCACTCCGCGTAATAGAAGAGCGCGTCGTCGTACCAGTCGGTTTTCTTCCCGGATTTGAGCGCGGCCTCGAACTCGTCGGGCACGCGCTGGCGCGTCTCCCAGTCGCCTGCCGTCGAACGCATGGTCATGGCGATGAGGAAGTGTAGGTGCGCCCGGTCGTTCTCGGTGGCGCTGATCTTCAGAGCGTTCTCCAGCACGTCGAGCGGGATGTAGTTGCCGTAGTAGGTGTAGAAGTAATATTCGTTCGCGTGCGGCGGCTCGGCGGCGTTGAAGACGATCTTGAGGTAGCGCGTGCGCGCGCGTTCGATGTCGCGTTGGCCTGCCCACCAGTCGAGCGCCTGCTGGTAATGCGGCCACGCCGCGCCCCAATTCATCTGATCGCGCCGCGTCCAGAAGAGGTCGCCGAGCGACTCGTGCGCCTCGGCCCAGACCAGGTCGCGCCCGTCCTCTTTGTCGTTTGCGCGGATCAACTCTTCGAGTTGCTGCTGTGCCTGCTCGAACTTCGTCGGGTCGGACGTTTCCGTCGCCGCCTGCGCGCGCCACGAGGTGTCGGCCAGCCGAAACTCAAGCCAGCGCGCTTCCGCCGGCGAGAGCTTTGTCTTGTCGGCTTTGGAGTAGAGTTCGCCCGCGCGCGCATACGAGCCGGCGGCGTAAAGCCGTTCGGCCTCGGTCTTGAGTTGCGTGTAGTCGGCCTGTTGGGCGGCGGCATTCGAGAGCGACAGCAGCGCGAGCAGCGCGATGGAGAAGATGTGTTTCATGGCGACGAGTTCGGACGTTCGCAAGTTTGTTCTGCCTGACTGAACGTACAACCGGAACGCGGGTCGGAGGCCGGACTAATCAGGAGACAGGCTGAAGCAGCCGCTTAACGTGAACCAAGGTGATCTTGGTTCGTTAGAACCGACTTCACGCGTCGGCGTTGCCCTTCGTTCCATAAATGAACGGGTCAAACCTGAACGTCTTGCGCGGGAGTCAACGCCTATTTCGTCGAATCATCGTCAGTCCGTTTGCGTGTCGCGCCGGTCGCCGAACTCCCGCCCGCGGCGCTCACCCGTTCGAGGGAACGGATCGGCTCGCCTGCCGTTGCTGCCAGTCCCGAATAGCTTCGAGCACCGCGCGCCCGAACTTCACGCGCGATGTCCATGACCCTGACGCGCCCATTAGGCGGACGCGTGTCATCTTCGGATGCTGGCAGACAAGAGCGCCGAACGACGAGGTGAAGTATCTGGAAAGTCTGAGAAGGAAGGGAGTCGCCGCTACTGTGAGCTACGCGGCGCAGGAGCATTCGTGAGTCGGAAAATCTCTCGACACGAAAACCTCAGGTAGATGTTAACCGGCGTCTGCGATTCTTATCATTCATCTTGCGCCCCCATCTTTTGATGGACGACCATAACCCTTCCTCGTTGAAAAAAAATCTCAGCCGCCGGTTCATCAATTTATTCACGGGTAGTTCTCCTTCCGCCCGCCGACGCGGGGATTGCGCGACGGTCAGACTCTACACGAAGAGACGGCGGGTGGGTGCGGCTTTTCAGCCAACCGCCGGTCGGTGCAGCGAACGTGCTTTTTCTGATTGTGAGTTGCGAACGGCGAACGGCGGCGCGGGGCACTCCGAACACGGCGGCGCGCTACTCGTAGTCGCTCATCAGGAGTTCTTCGAGGCGCTCGCGGCGCGCGCGGCTGAGCTTCAGTTCCGTGCCGTCCTTGAGGACGACGACATACTCGCCGTTGGGGTTCTGGTGAAGCTCTTTGACGCGGTCGAGGTTGATGATCGAGGAGCGGTGGATGCGGAGGAACGTGCGCGGGTCGAGCTTCTCTTCGAGTTCGTTCATGCTCACGCGCAGCAGGTGCGCTTTGCCCGCGACGTGCAGCTTGGCGTAGTAGTTGTCGGCCTCGATCCAGTCAACGTCCGAAGGGTTGACGAAGACGACGCGGCTTCCCAGGCGGATCATGAACCTCATCAGGAAACTCTTTCGCCTCGGCGCGTCGTGTCCGGCGCGGTCGTCGAGGAGCGCGCGCAGGCTCCGGCTCAGGTGGCCGAGTTCCTTCAACCGGACGTGTGACTTGGCCTGCGCGAGCGCCTCGCGGAACCTCTCGTCCGTGAAGGGCTTCAAGAGGTAGTCGAGCGCGTGCACCTCGAAGGCCCGCAGCGCGTACTCGTCGAACGCCGTGACGAAGACGATTGCGGGGATGCGTTCGTGCTCGACTTTTGAGAGAACGTCGAAGCCGCTCATGCCGGGCATCTGTATGTCGAGGAAGAGGAGGTCGGGCGGCTGCCTGCGTATCGAGTTGACGGCCTCCGCGCCGCTGCCGCACTCTCCGACGACTTCGACTTCCGTGTCCTCGCGCAGAAGCTCCCTGATCGTGCGGCGCGCCAGAGGCTCGTCGTCAACTATCAGCACCCTGATCTTCTTCGCGTCGTCGCTCATCTCCGCCTTTCGCGTCCGCGCCCGTCAATCTTCTTCAAGTCCGCGCCCTCACTGTCGAAGGCGGGCGGGCTTCGCGGAACGGTATCGCGACTGAGGCCGTGACGCCGCCCGACGCGCCGCCCCGCAGGTCGAAGCGTTGGTCCGGGCCGTAGAGTCGTTCGAGCCGCGCGCGCGTGTTGGCGAGTCCGATGCCCTCGCTCTGGCCGTCGCGCCAGCCCGACTGCAAGCCCGGCCCGTCGTCGCAGACGCTGAGATGCAGCGTCGCGTCCGAGCGGTAGGCGTTAATGACGATAGTGCTTGCCGTCTCGTCCGGCGAGACGCCGTGGCGGACGGCGTTCTCGACGAGCGGTTGAAGTATCAGGTTCGGCACGAACGCGTCGAGGGCGTCGGGCGCGACCTCCACGTGAACCTTCAGCCGGTCGGAGAAGCGAACCTTCTGGATGTCGAGGTAGAGTTCGACGAACTTGATTTCCTCCCGGAGCGGAACCTCCTGCTCGGCGGCGCTGTCGAGAGCGCGCCGCAGGAGTTCGCTGAGTCCCGCGATCATGTTCACGGCGGGCGAGCGCTCGCCCGCGCGCACGAGGCCGGAGATGGTGTGCAGCGTGTTGAAGAGGAAGTGCGGGTGCAGTTGCATCTTGAGCGATTCGAGCTGCGCCTGCGCGAGCTGCGCGCGGAGCTGCGTGGCGAGCGACTCGCGCTCCCGATACCTTTCCCTGTAGTCGAACGCGTAGCCGACGCCGAGTATGGCCCAGTACATGACGAACTCGAAGAGGAAGAAGCTGCTCAGCTCGCTCCTGTACTGCTGGAAAAACGGACTCGTGTCGCTCCAAACGTCGAACGGCCTGATGACCATCTTGACGTATGTGGCGGCTGCGATGTGCACAGCCGAGATGAGCGCGCTGACCGGCAGGTGAATCAGAAGTCCGCGCCACCACGCCCCGCCTTCGACGGGGAAGCGGCGACCGAGGTCGAGGATGACCGGCGTCAGGCAGCACCAGGCGTACCACACGACCAACTGCCAATAGACGATGCGCCACCACGAGTGATGCATCGCGGGGTTGTGCAGCATCTCGAAGTAAATCTGGTTGGCGTAGAGGAAGCTGAAGAACGTCCAGAAGCCGAAGATGATCGCCCACTTCAGCCTGTCAATCCTGAAGCGCCCCGCGGTTCGCGGCTCTGGGCTGTGAGTTGTTCGTGCCGCATCGTTCATCTTTAGGTCACTGGGTCTCGCGCGTCGCGCCGAAGAGAGTTTACTCGATGTGCGTGAGTGGCGGCATCAAGTTTTCACTCGCTGCGGAGCGCGAGCATCGGATCAATGCCCGTCGCGCGGAGCGCGGGGACGAAGCAGGCCACGCCCGCGACGAGCGTCAGCAGCAACGAGACCGCCGCGAACGTCGCGGGGTCTGCCGCCGGGGTTGCGAACAGCAGAGAGGTGACGAGCCGGTCGAGCGCGAGCGCGCCCGCCACGCCCACGAGAAGCCCGACGACCACGAGCGTCATCCCCTGCCGCATCACCGTCGCGACGATGCGCGCGCGCGTCGCGCCGAGGGCGATGCGGATGCCTATCTCGCGCGTGCGCTGCGTCACCGACAGCGCCATCACGCCCGTTATCCCAGCCGCCGTGATGACGAGCGCGAGGCCCGCGAAGAGTCCGAGCAGCCACGCCGTCAGACGCGGGTTCGCTACCGACTCGTCCCTCACCTGCTGCAAGGTCTCGACCTGATCCACAGCCGTCTCCACGTCCGTCCGGTGAACCACGTCCCGAATCTGCTTGGCCTCCGACAAGGGGTCGGCGTTCGTCTTAACGACGAGGAACGTGGCGAAGGGCCCCTGCGAGACGGGGCCGTAGATTTCGTCCGCGGGTTCCTTGTCGAGTCCGTACTGCCTCACGTCGCCGACGACGCCGACAATCGTCGCCCACGTCCGCCCGTTGTCGAACGACACGCGCTTGCCCACCGGGTCTTCGCCCTTGAAGCGGTGGCGCGCGGCGGCCTCGTTGATGATGACGACCTGCGGCGCGTTTTCGTCGTCGGCGTCGGTGAAGGCGCGCCCGCGCGTCAAGGGTATGCCGACCGCGCGGAAGTAGTCGGGACTGACGGCGCGCGGGTCGAGCTGCGGCGTCGCCTGTCCGTCTCCGACGGGGCGGCCCTCGACCTGGACGCTGACGGTGTTAGGCCCCTGCGTAATGCCCGCGGCGTTGAGCGGGTAGGTTGACGAGGTCGCGGCGGCGACGACGCCCGGCTGCTCCTTGACCCTGTCGAGAAGCTGCCGGAAGTACACGACCAGCGGCACGTTGATGGCGGTGGGGTTCTGGTTGTTAGGGTTAAAGAACCTCGACCAGTTCGGCGCGAGTCGCATCACCAAAACATTCTCCGGCTTGAATCCGGGTTCGACCTGCTGGAGTTTGATGAGGCTGCGAAGCATCAGCCCGGCGGCGATGAGGAGCATGAAAGAGATCGCGACCTGCGCCACGACGAGCAGCGCGCGCAGGCGTCCGCGTCCCGCCGAAGTCGAGCGACCGCTGCCTTCCTTGAGCGCGGAGGCGAGGCTCGTGCCCGCCCCTCGCCCGAACGAGAACGCGGGCACGAGTCCGAAGACGAGGCCCGTCAAAACGGAGACGAGCAGCGTGAAGACGAGGACGGAGAGGTCAATCCCTATCTCCCCGGTGCGGTTCGTGAAGCGCGCGGCGAACGAGACGAGCAGGGGCAGACTCCAGTACGCCAGCATCAGCCCGACGCCTCCGCCCGCGAGCGCGAGCAGCGTGCACTCGGTCAACAACTGTCGGACGAGCCGGGCGCGGCTCGCGCCGAGCGCGACGCGCATCGCGACCTCCTGCCGGCGCTGGAGCGCGCGCGCGAGGATCAGGTTGGCGACGTTGGCGCACCCGATGAGGAGGACGAGGCCAGCCGTGGCGAGCAGTATCAGTAGAGTCGGGCGGGCGCGCTCCGTGAGCGCGTCGCCGAGTCTGTCAACCTGTGCGGCGAAGCCGATGCTCTTGGGGTACGCGTCCGGGTTTTCGGTGACGAAGTTGTTCGCTATCGTGCCGATGTCGGCCTGCGCCTGTTCCAGAGAGACGCCGGGCTTGAGTCTGCCGAAGACGGTCGAGAGGAGTCGCGCCTGACGGTTCTCGATGATCCTCTGGCTCGAGCGGAAAGGGCAGTTCACGGTCGGCATGTAAACGTCGCTCTCGGAAGGGTACTCCGGGACGGGCGGCAGGACGCCGATGACGGTGTGCGGGCGGTTGTTCATCTGGAAGACGCGGCCCACGATCTTGGGGTCGCCGCCGAAACTCCGCTGCCAGTACTTGTAGCTGAGCATGAGCACGGCGTCGCTGCCCGGCTTCTCGTCGTCGGGCGTGAAGCTTCTGCCGAGCAGCGGTCTCACGCCGAGCACGTCGAAGAAGTTCGCGGAGACGACGCCCGTCTGCACGCGCTCCGGCTCGTCCCGACCGTAGAGGATGAAGTTCATCGAGTGGTGCTCGACGACCGTCTCCATCGTCTTGTTCTGGTCGCGGTAGTCGTAGAACTCTTTGACCGAGAGGCCGAGGCTGCTCACGTTGTTGAGACGCCCCTGCTGGTTGATGACGACGAGCCGCCCGCCGTCGCGGTAGGGCAGCGGGCGCAGGAGCACGCCGTAGATGACGCTGAAGATGGCCGTGTTCGCGCCGATGCCGAGCGCGAGCGTCAGCACAGCCGCCAGCGTGAAGCCACGGTTCCTGAGCAGAACCCTCACGCCGTAGCGAACGTCCTGCGCGACCGTTTCGAGAAAGCCCCCGATGCCCCGGCGCCCTCGTGTCTTCATGTCTCACCTCGCGTGTCGTCCGGCCTTGCCGGACGTGACTCCGATTTTTACGGCGGCAAGAGAATAGTTCTTCGCGGCGCGGGACGCGCCCGCTCGTGGCCGAAGCCGCCGTTCGTCGTTCTATACAACATTCGGACGCGGGCAGGTTCGTGTTTGCTGTAAGCCCCGGAAAGATTGCTGTGAACGGACGGAAAATATAACCGAACGGTCGGGCGTAAGAACCTCTTTGAAACACTACCCTCAAGACGGCCTTTCGTGGCAAGATGTATTCACGACATTAAATTCAACAGAGTGGTTTGAATCGGCCCGACGGCCCTTTCTTCACCTGTATTCGTCTGAGGAACTAGCCCGCGTGTAAAGACGGGGAGGCGCATGAGTCATTCAACCGACCGAGACGGGGCCGCCGCCGAAGGGGATGCACAGTTGCGGCTGGCGACGGGCAGCGCGGGACTCGACCGAGTCCTCGAAGGCGGGTTCCCGGCCAACCGCCTCTACTTGTTGGAGGGCGACCCCGGCACCGGCAAGACAACGCTCGCGCTCCAGTTCCTGCTCGAAGGCGCGCGCCGCAAAGAGCCGGTGCTCTACGTCACGCTCTCCGAGACGAAGGAGGAGTTGACCGCCGTCGCCCACTCACACGGCTGGTCACTCGAAGGCGTCAACCTCCACGAGCTGGTGCCGCCCGAGGAGAGCCTGAAGGCCGAGGCGCAGTACACCATCTTCCACCCTTCGGAAGTGGAACTGGGCGAGACGACGCGCGCCGTCATCGAGGAGGTCGAGCGCATCCAGCCGCGCCGCGTCGTCTTCGACTCGCTCTCCGAGATGCGTCTGCTGGCGCGCGATCCCTTACGCTACCGGCGGCAGATACTCGCGCTCAAGCAGTTCTTCGCCGGGCGCAAGACGACCGTCCTGCTCCTCGACGACCGCACCTCGACCGACGCCGACCTTCAGGTGCAGTCCATCGCCCACGGCGTGCTGATGCTCGAACAGTTGGAGCTGGACTACGGCGCGGAGCGGCGGCGGCTGCGCGTCTCGAAGCTGCGGGGCAGCCGCTTCCGAGGCGGCTTCCACGACTTCACCATCCGCACGGGCGGCGTCGAAGTCTTCCCGCGCCTCGTCGCCGCCGACCGCCGCGCGGAGTTCAAACAGGAGTCGGTCGCGAGCGAGGTGGCCGAACTCGACGCGCTGCTCGGCGGCGGCCTCGACCGCGGCACGGCCACGCTCGTCCTCGGCCCGGCGGGCTGCGGCAAGTCTTCGCTGGCGGCGCACTTCGCGGCGGCGGCTGCCGCGCGCGGCGAGCGCGCCGCCGCCTTCATCTTCGACGAGGGCGTCAACACCTACCTCAACCGCGCCGCCGGTCTGGGGACGGACTTGCGGAAGGAGGTAGAGGCCGGGCGGCTGACATTGCAGCAGGTGGACCCGGCGGAGCTTTCGCCGGGCGAGTTCGCGCACGCCGTCTGCGAGGCGGTCGAAGGCGGCGCGCGACTGGTCATCCTCGACAGTCTCAACGGCTACCTACAGGCCATGCCGGACGAGCGGTTTCTGACGGCGCAGATGCACGAGCTGCTCACCTTCCTCAACCAGCAGGGGGTCGTGACGTTGCTGGTGATGGCGCAGCACGGCTTCATGGGTTCGATGTCGTCGCCCGTGGACGTGAGTTACCTCGCCGACACGGTCGTGCTGCTGCGTTACTTCGAGGCCGCGGGCGCGATCCGACGCGCCATCTCGGTCGTCAAGAAGCGGACGGGCCGCCACGAGGACACCATCCGCGAGATGCGCCTCTCGGCGTCGCGCGGCGTCGAGGTCGGCGAACCTCTGACGGCGTTCCGCGGCGTGCTGACCGGCGTCCCCGTCCTCGTCGGCGGAGCCGGGAAGAAGGGCGCGCTGCTCGGCGGTGACGATGACTGACCACGGGCACGAAGGGCTGGACGGGCGCGTGCTGCTCCTCACGCCGACGGGGCGGGACGCCGACCTGACGGGCCGCTACCTGACCGCGGCGGGCATCCCCGTCGAGGTCTGCGCCGGGATTGAAGAGTTGTGTGAGAAGTGTCGCCGGGGGGCCGGGGCCGCGCTCATCGCCGAGGAGGCGCTCACGTCTGAGAACAGCCGCCGCCTGCTCGACGCCCTCGGCCAACAGCCGGCGTGGTCCGACTTCCCTCTGGTCGTCCTGACGGCAGGGGGCCAGCGGGCGTCCGGCGACGCGAGCGCGGTCAGGTCTCTCGGCGACGCGGCCAACGTGACGCTCGTCGAGCGCCCGACGCGCGTCATCACCATCCTGAGCGCCGTCCGCTCGGCGCTGCGCGCGCGACGCCGCCAGTACGAGGTGCGCGCGCACCTCGCGGCAGAGCGGCTCGCGCAGGAGGAGCGCGCGCGCCTGCTCGACGAAGCCGTGGCCGCGCGCGCCGAGGCCGAGGCCGTCAACCGCGCCAAGGACGTTTTCCTCGCCACGCTCTCGCACGAGCTGCGGACGCCGCTCACAGCCATCCTCGGCTGGGTGCGAATACTGCACGACAAGAGCGCGGACGCCGAAATCTCCCGGCACGGGCTTGAGGTGATCGAGCGCAACGCAGAGGCGCAGTACCAGCTCATCCGCGACCTGCTCGACGTGTCGCGCATCATCAGCGGCAAGCTCCAGCTCAACACGCGTCAGATCGGTCTCGCCCCCGTCGTCGAGGCGGCGCTCGACTCGGTGCGGCAGGCTGCCGACGCGAAGTCCATCCGCCTCGGCGCTGAGTACGACGACGAGACCGACCTCGTGACGGGCGACCCCGACCGGCTTCAGCAGGTGATCTGGAACCTTCTCTCGAACGCCATCAAGTTCACGCCCAAGGGCGGGAGCGTCGGCGTCCGCGTCGGTCGCCACGGCTCGGACGTGCGCGTCAGCGTGAGCGACACGGGCCAGGGCATCAGCCCGGAGTTCCTGCCCCACGTCTTCGAGCGCTTCCGTCAGGCCGACGGCTCGACGACGCGCGAGCACGGCGGGCTGGGGCTGGGTCTCGCCATCGTCCGCCACCTCGTCGAGCAGCACGGCGGGCGCGTCTCAGCCGAGAGCGACGGCGAGCAGCGCGGCTCGACTTTTTCCATCGACCTCCCCATCGCGGCGGTGAAGACTCCCGCGCGCGAGGCCGAGGGGCGGCCAGATTCAAAGCGCCCGCCGGCGGGGGCCGCGTTGGCGCTCGGCGGCGTCCGCGTCCTCGTCGTGGACGACAACCCGGACGCGCGCGAGTTGCTGACGCTCGTGCTGGGCGGGGCGGGCGCGGAGGTCACGGCGGCGGCGTCGGCTGCGGCGGCGCTGGAGCTACTTCAACAGGCGGAGGTGGACGTGCTGATCTCTGACATAGGGATGCCGACCGAGGACGGTTATGCGCTCATCGGTCAGGCCAGAAGCCTGACGGCCCGGCGCACTCCTTCCGTCGCCCTCACGGCGTACGCGTCGGAAGAGGACAGGCGGCGAGCGCTCGCCGCCGGCTTCGACGCACACATCACCAAGCCGGTCGAGCCGGCGGAACTCGTCTCCGTCCTCGCGGGTCTTGTTGCTTCACCAAGGCGAGACGCGTGCCCTTCCGACTGAAGGCCCGGCAGCATCGACTCGGCGAGACGTACTTGAAAGTCGGCTCCTGGTTATTGCTCAGGCGTTGATGACAAGTCTCGGAGGAAGTATCGTGAACGTGACAGACGAACAGGTAGATTTCAATCAGTAGATTTTTCATCGCAAGAAAATTCTGCTCAATCTCCTATTCGTCTGTTTTTTCAACCACTGGTTTGCATATATGTTGGGGCGGCTCGCACTCCTTATCAACGCTTCAAAGAGCAGCGCCGCGCCCGTCCGATGAAAACAGTCAGGGCGATTGAACTCGGTGGCGGGGTCGCTACGGCTTTGCTCGGGGTGGCCCTATCCATCTCTGTCATGAAGCCAGCCGTGACGCCTTTAGATTACCTGGGGCTGTTCAGCGTCACGACTTGCGGGTCGCTCTTGGTGGGCGTCGGCGCGTATGCGCACGCGGTCAGCCGTAACCCGTGGGGGCTGATTCCGACATGGGCCGGCGGGGCGACGCTGATCTACGAGGCGGCGTCGCTGCTCCTGCACGTGCCGGTGGGTTTATATTTCCTCGGCTGGGTCGGTTTATTCCTGGTGCTGCCGGGTGTGGCGGCTGCCCTGACGCTAATCGCGTCGCTCTTTTCCGCGGTCTGGACAAAGAAATGAAGGGCCATAGCCACGCACGGGGGCCGTTTATGGAAGGGAATTAGCCCGCCATAGCTTCAATGGATTCTTGCCAAATATTTGGTTGACATCCACGGGCAATCAATCTATATTGGGCGCTCCATAAACGGTCTTGATGGAATTTTCCATTTTCTAGCCCCTTGAACTCTCACGTTTTTGATAAAGGGATCGGTAACGTAGTCTAGTCCTGCCGAACTGTTACACGGGCTTCCCAAAGCATCAACAATGCTTTTCGCAGAGGTGCTGCGGCGTGCCTTCAGAGGAGGCAGGGAGGATTCATCTCATGTTCCGGGGAACTTGAAACAAACGTAGGCCCGCTCATCACCGGCAAGTGATGGGCGGGCCTTTGTGACATTACAACCCCTGCCCCGTTCGGCGCAAGGGATGCATTGCCCAGCAGCACGCATCTTACCGCAGAACGGGGCAGGACTCAATGATTTCCTTCTCGGTGTTGTCCCGTCATGTGTACGCTTCACCGTCCTGCGGACTCCCGCCAGAGGTTCGCTCCAGCCGACGGACGACCCGCGTCCGTCGGGCACGGCCCTGCTAGAGCGGGCCTCGTCACCCGCGCCCCCGACAGACTCCGCACCGCCCGGAAGCAGCCTGCCGGCGCGTGCCACGCGCGCGACCACCTCCTGCCGTTAACACTCGGCCTGATCATCCTCGCGGTCGCGGCCCTCCCGGCCCGCGCACAAGACGCTTCGGCGGCGAAGCCGGTCGAGGCCGGCGCGGACGACAAGGCCGAGGAGAGGGCGTACGCGCTCCTCGAAGATGTCATCGCCAAAGCGCAGGCGCTCAAGCTCCCGGAGAATCGCATCAGGTTTCAGACAACCGCGGCCTGCCTGCTCTGGCCGCGCGACGAGGGCCGCGCGCGCACCATCATCGCGGAGAACATGAACGCGCTCGCGTCCCTCATCGCGGGCGCGGACACGACCGACCCGCGCTTCGCGGAACGGTCGCAGGCGTACACGATCCTGCGCTACGAGCTGGTGCGGATGATCGCCGCGCGCGACGCGAAACTGGCCCTCAACTTCTTACGCGGCACGCGGCAGGAACGGCCCGCCGCCCGCCGCCCGCCCGCCGTCTCTGCCCCCGACCCGGAACTCGCGTTGGAGCTGACTCTGGCCGCCCAGATCGCGCCCGGCGACGCGAAGGAGGCGGCGAGGATCGCCGAAGAGAGCCTCGGCAGCGGGGTGGCCGCGGAGCTTCTCAACGTGCTCGGCAGGTTGAGCACGGCGGACGGCGAGGCGGCGACCGCGCTCGCGACCGACATCATCAAGAAGCTTCAGGCGGAAGACCTCACCTCGGAGGGCGATGCCACGGTCGTCGCCGTCGGCCTCCTGAGCATGACGCGCGCGGCGCGAGGGTCGGCGGAGGCCGCACCCGACCGGGCCGACGCGGACGCGCGCGCCGTGATAACAGTTGACGAGCAGACCCGCGGGGACTTGATCGGCATGATCGCCGCAGCCGCGGCGTCGGTGCCCGCCGGGCGCATGGCAAACGCCCACCTCCTCTTTAACAGCCTGCCCGCCGTCATGCCGGAGCTGGAAAGGTACGCGCCGGGGCAGTGGGCCGCCGTCCGCGCGAAGTCCGACGAGTTCGGGCGCTCGCTCGACCCGTCCGCGAGGGCTTGGCAGAAGTATGAGGGCCTGGTGCAGCAGGGTTCCGCCGACGCCCTGCTCGAAGCGGCGGCGAAAGCCCCGGCGGAGGTCGGCGACGAGCTGTACGCCGACGCCGCCTTCAAAATCCTCGACGACGGCGACCCGGAGCGCGCGCGCCAGATCATCAACAGCATCTCAGACCCGCAGCGGCGCGCGCGGAAAAGCAAGCTGCTCGAACAACAACTGCTCGAACGCTCGCTGCTGCGCGGCAAGCTGGAAGACGCCGCACAGCGCATCCCGCCCGACGCCACGCCGGAAGAGCGCTTCTCGACGCTCCTCTACCTCTCGAACCTCGCCGCGCAGAGGAAGGAGACGGCCCTCGCGCGCCGCTTCATCTCGGAGGCCGCGGGGCTGGTCGCCGGGCGCGTCCGCAGCGGCTCTCAATTCACGGCGCGCCTCCAACTCGCGCGCGCGCTCTCGGCCACCGAGCCGAAGCAGGCGTTCGCCGTCCTCGACGAACTGGCAGACCAACTCAACGACCTGCTCGCCGCCGCCGAAGTGGTGGACGGCTTCGGCCCGGACTGCTTCAGCGAAGGGGAACTCAAGCCGTTCGCGGGGAACTTGTGGGGCGGGCTGGTCGCGCAGTTCGGCGAGGAGTTGGCGGCGCTCGCGCCGAAGGACGCGGAGCGCGCCGCCTCAATCGCGCGGAAGTTGCAGAGGGACGAGGTGAACGTCTCCGTGTCGTTGCGCGTGGCCGGGCGCGTGCTGGCCGACGCCGCGGCGAAGAGGCGCGGCCACGCGCCGACCGGCGCGCGGTAGCTCGCGGAAGGGTTCACGGCGCGCGAAAAAGTTTCCGAAGGTCGCTTGGCGGCGCGACATCTCGGTCGCCACGGCACGCGGGGGCAGTTTGTCCTATCAGATGTTTGGAGCTTGACTTCAGAAGGAGGAGACAGAACATGAGAGCGGCTTTGAGAAAAAACCTGGGGCTGACACTCGTCGTCGGCCTGATCGTCGTTCTGGGCGGGGCGGCGCTGGTGATGAGGGGGGTGGGCGCGTCCGTGGTCGTGCCCGCGGGCTACGACGCCTTCACCACCCCCGCCGACGCGCAGACCCATGACGACTTCTCCGCGCACCCGATCCCGGCGGGCTTCTTCGGGACCGGGTCTTTGCAGTACACGGGGACGGCAACTTATCAAGGCGGGCCGCCCGTTGACCAGACGCGCTGGGGCAGCGCCGACACCGTCATCCATCGCACCAACGACGTGACCGTCCCCGGCGACACGGGGCTTTCGGTTCAGGGGCTTTCGTTCGTGAGTTCTTCGCCGATCACGGTGCAGTATCAGGACGGGCACAACGAGCAGTGGAACGTGACCGTCAACCAGTCCACCGCGACGGGTTCGGTCGGGACGATGCACTTCAACTCCGACGGCACCTTCAATTCGAGCCTGTCGGTCTATCCGAAATACACCTTCACGATGACGGGCCGCTCGCCGCTCACGTTCGACACGGGCAGCGGCGGCGGCGGCGCCCCGATCAACCTCTCAAGCAGCAACGGCACCTGGTCGCAGTCCGGCTCGGTGACGGTGGTCAACCCCGGCTCGGAGCAAAGCCTCCTCGCCAGCCACAAAGTCACGCCGACGCCGACGCCCTGCCCGACGGCCCAGCCCATCGGGGGAGCCTCAACGTCAGGCGCGAAGTCAGCCGCCACAGCCCAGCCGCTGGCGGCGCGGTGCATTCAAGCGCAATAGCAACCTATGGCGCATCCGGCGCGCGCGGGGCGGACACTTGTGTCCGCCCCCGTGCGACGCCGGGACGGTTGCCAGTCACGAACAGAACGGAAGACCATGATTTATTCGGCGGGCCGGCTCCGCAAACTCATCTTCGGCATCTCGCCCGACGAGGCGAGCATCAGGCGTCGCGGCTTCCGATGCCCCGACGAGCGCGCGCGCCTGAGACTTGAAGGGATCGGCGTGACCTTCCTCAAAGGGTATCACGTGGCGCTCGAAGCCGGGGACGACGACACGCTCGCGCGCCGGCTGGAAGCCGTGGAGGCGGAGCTTCGCGGGTTCGCTTTTGAAGGGGCCGCGATGGGATTGGCCCTGATTGACTTTCTGAAGCCGTGGGGCCGCAGGCGTCTCAAGCCCTTCGTCGAAGGCGCGGGCGCGGCGCACGTGTACATGGTCTGCGTCGGCGCGGGCTGGGCGCTGGCGCGGCTCAGGCGCGACCCGGCGCGCGCGCTGAAAAGTTTTGACCCGCTGCTCGGCTGGCTGGCGGTTGACGGCTACGGCTTCCACGAAGGCTACTTCAAGTGGCCCGCCTGCGTCGCGCGGCAGCAGCGTCCGCGACGCCTGCGCGGCTACGCCCGGCGCGCGTTCGACCAGGGACTGGGGCGGAGCCTCTGGTTCGTCGAGGGCGCGGATGCCGGAAGGGTCGTTGGTACCATCGCCGCCTTCGCGCGGGATCGTCACTCAGACCTCTGGAGCGGCGTCGGCCTCGCGTGCGCTTACGCGGGCGGCGCCGGTCAAGACGGACTCGAACACTTGCGCGAGCGCTCAGGGCGCTTCGCCCCGCAACTCGCGCAGGGCGCGGCCTTCGCGGCGAAGGCCCGCCGCCGCGCGGGCAACATGACGGCGCACACCGAGGCGGCGTGCCGCGTCCTGTGCGGGATGAGTGCGGACGCGGCGGCTGAAGCGACCGACGAGGCCCTGCGGCTTCTTCCGAGCGACGGCGGCGAGCCTGCATACGAGGTCTGGCGGCGAAGGATTGCGGAGGGGATGTCACTTGCCGTGCATCCATCCACGCGACACAGAGCGCGGGCGGAAGCTGCGGCTGAGGGCCGCCCGGCCTCGCTGCGGTGCGCGTTGTGAAGGAGCGTTTGAGATGAAGACTTTGACGAGAGGCTTGCGGCGTTACGCGGCGCACGTCGTGGCGGTCTGCGCGGTCTTGACGATCTACGGGCTGGCGCGGCTGCCGCAGGTGTCGAGGGCCGAGCGCGCGGCGATGGCCGGGCGCTTCGCCTTCGAGCGGCACGCGCTGCCGGAGTTGAACCAGTCGTCGCGCATCGCGCGCGCCGTCCACCCCTCGATGAAAAAAATCTCGGCGTGGATTTCGTCCGTCGGCGCGGCGGTGGCGCTCGGCGACCTCGACGGCGACGGGCTGCCCGACGACGCGTGCCACGTGGACCCGCGCAGCGACCAGGTCATCGTCGCGCCCGTGCCCGGCACGACCGCGCGTTACGCGCCCTTCGAGCTGAGCGTCGGGACGCTGCCCTACGACCCGGCGACGACTGCCCCGATGGGCTGCCTCATGGGCGACTTCAACGAGGACGGCCTCGAAGACGTGCTCGTCTATTACTGGGGGCGCACGCCCGTCCTCTTCATGCGCCGCGCCGAACAGTCGTCGCCCGCTCGCCCTCTCTCGCGCGACTCCTACGTCGCGCGAGAGCTGATGCCCGTGCAGGAGCGCTGGTACACTAACTGCGCGACGCAGGCCGACCTCGACGGCGACGGCCACCTCGACCTCATCCTCGGCAACTACTTCCCCGACGGCGCGCACATACTCGACGCCGCGGGCGGCGGGCGCGAGGAGATGGCCGAATCGCTCTCGCGCTCCTTCAACGGCGGGCGCAACCGCCTGCTGCTGTGGGCAGGCTCCGCGGAAGGGGCGGAGCCTGCCGCGCGCTTCGAGGAGGCGAAGGGCGTGCTCGACGACGAGGTGGCGCGCGGCTGGACGCTCGCGGTCGGCGCGGCAGACCTCGACGGCGACCTCCTGCCCGAAATCTACTTCGCCAACGACTTCGGCCCCGACCGCCTGCTCCACAACCTCTCCACGCCCGGACACCTCCGCTTCGAGCTGCTCGAAGGCCGGCAGAGTTGGACGACGCCGCACTCGAAGGTGCTCGGTCGCGACTCGTTCAAGGGCATGGGCGTTGACTTCGGCGACATCAACGGCGACGGCCTGCTCGACATCTACGTCAGCAACATCGCCGACGAGTACGCGCTCGAAGAGAGCCACTTCGTCTGGGTCAACACGGGCGAGACCGGGCTGATGAAGCAGGGCGTCGCGCCGTTCGTCGAGCGCAGCGAACAGTTGGGCCTGGCGCGCAGCGGCTGGGGCTGGGACGCGCGCCTCGTGGACTTCGACAACGACGGCGTGCCCGAGGCGATTCAGGCGACGGGCTTCGTCCGCGGCAACACGGATCGCTGGCCCGAGTTGCAGGAAGTCGCCATGACGAACGACCAGTTGCAGGGCGACACGCGCATCTGGCCGCGCATCCAGCCCGGCGACGACCTGAGCGGCCACGGCCACGACCCCTTCTTCGTGCGCGCGGCTGACGGGCGCTACTACGACCTCGCAGCCGACCTCGGCCTTGACCAGCCGCAGATCACGCGCGGCATCGCGGTCGCCGACGTGGACGGCGACGGGCGCATGGACTTCGCGCTGGCGAATCAGTGGATGACTTCCTACGTCTATCTCAACCGGAGCCAGAAGGCCGGCGGCTTCCTCGGACTCAACCTGCTCCTGCCCGCGGCGGGCGCGCGGGCCGGCGCGAAGACGACCGAGCGCGCCGGGATGCCCGGCCCCGACACGCGCGGCTACCCGGCCATCGGCGCGCACGCGACCCTCTACCTCCCCGACGGGCGGCGCATGGTCGCGCAGGTTGACGGCGGCAGCGGCCATTCCGGGAAGCGAAGTCCGGGCCTGCACTTCGGACTCGGCAAGCTCCCCGCCGACACGCCGCTCAGGGTTGATCTCGACTGGCGCGACGCGCAGGGGCAAACGCGCCACGAGAGGCTGCGGCTCGCGGCGGGCTGGCACACGATTCTGCTCGGCAGTCAGGCTTGAGGTCGGAGAGATGAGCGAGAGGGATAGAAGAGGGCGGCAGGAAGAGGGACAGGCGAAACGCCTGGGCGGGCTGCGGCGCTTCGCCGTGGCGATCACGGTGCTGAACATTCTGGGCCACACCGCCTTCGGCTTCGAGCCGGCGTGGGCGCAGCCGCTGGCGGCGCTGGCCGTCGGCTACGGCATGGAGCTGCTGCTCGAAGCGGTGGGCGCGTGGGCGCAAGGACGCCGGCCGAAGTTCCTGGCGTCGCCGCGCGAGTTCGTCGACTTCCTGCTGCCGGCCCACATCACCGCGCTCGCCGTGGCGATGCTGCTCTACGCCGACGAGCAGTACTGGATGATCGCGTTCGCGACCGCCGCCGCCATCGCCTCGAAGGCGGTGCTGCGCGCGCCCGCGGGCCGTGGACGCCGGCACTTCTTCAACCCGTCGAACTTCGGCATCACGATGACGCTGCTCCTGTTCCCGGTCGTCGGCATCGCCCCGCCCTACCAGTTCACCGAGCGCTTCGGCGGCGCGGGCGACTGGGCGCTGCCGTGCGTCATCATCGTGACCGGCAGCCTCCTCAACGCGAAGTTCACCGGGAGGCTCCCGCTCGTCGCGGCGTGGCTGGGCGGCTTCGCGCTGCAGGCCTGCGTGCGCGGCCTCGCCTTCGACACGCCGGTGGCCGCCGCGCTGACGCCGATGACGGGCGTGGCCTTCATCCTCTTCACCTTCTACATGGTGACCGACCCGGCGACGACGCCGTCGCGCAGGCGCGGCCAGATTCTCTTCGGGGCGGGGGTCGCCGCCGCCTACGGCTTCCTGGTCGTTTGCCACGTCGTCTTCGGACTCTTCTTCGCGCTCACAATCGTCTGCGCCCTCCGCGGCG
>Ga0070740_10002592_pt1 | contig 20798 bp, 22 predicted proteins | sample Coa_R2_FD_67286 | JGI IMG/M metagenome (GOLD analysis project Ga0070740, IMG submission 67286) | Surface soil microbial communities from Centralia Pennsylvania, which are recovering from an underground coalmine fire - Coalmine... | ecosystem: Environmental > Terrestrial > Soil > Unclassified ...
CCAAGCGTGAGATTCACGCAGGCATACCCCAAACGGATCACCTTGCTCTCCTTTCCTCCGCTGACTTCGCCCAGGAGATCGGGACTCTGCCAAATGGCCCGCCCCGGCTGCTGGCTCCTTGCCTCTCCTGTACGTGATCCTTATCCGCCTTCTCCTTGTCCTGCACCGGCTGCCAGTCTCTGGCCTCTCTCTCTGATGGAAAGATCAGCACAAATCCCTGCACGACCATCGCCGTCGTTAGCACAAAGAAAAGCAGTTCTTCAACAGGTACGTTGCCCACCGACCAGCCAATGAGGAAAGCTGGATGAAAAAACCAGATATGCTGACCCAGGGCAAGCGCATCTGCTAGCGAAAAATAGATGCTCACACCCAGAACGACCCAGGGCCAACGTTGGCGCTGCTGCCAAAGTTTTTTCCACCCGATCAGCCATTGGAGAGCAAGGACAAGCACCCAGACAAGCAGCAGTTCCAGATACAGATAGTGGTTCACGTTCTCTTCCTCCCAAACGCACCTGCTCCCTCACTCTTCCAAAGAAGGATGGCGTACATCAGCATAGTAAGGATCACTGTCTCCAAGAGAGCGAACAGGTATTCTTCCAGCGGAATGAGCCAGAGGCGCAACCCCCAGATCTGCCGGGGCGTCCAGCCCCAAACACCCATAACAACGGCGGCATGATCCCACAGAGCCATAGCGGGCAGGACCACAAGCAGGAGCTGAGCAGTTGTCAACCAGTAGCGCCAGTTGAGCAAGCGTCGGCGGAGCAATAGACTCACCAGCGCCAATGGGAGTAAAAGAAACAGAACAAGAAAACATGCATAGGTCATGGATCATTTCCTTCCAGCATGGGCATCGCGCTGAACCAGATGGCTGGTCACTGCGGCAGAAAGCAGGACGCCGGGAATCCCTGCCCCCGGGTGGGTTCCCGCGCCGACAACGTAGAGACCTCCAATCGACCCGGAGCGATTGTGCGGGCGAAAATAAGCCGATTGCATCAGCGTTGGCTCGATAGAGAAAGCAGCTCCCAGGTGGCTGCGCAGATCCGAGGCAAAGTCGAGCGGGGTGAACTGGCGCTCTACTACAATACTCTGCGCCAGTCCGGTCAACCCGGCCTCCTTCTCCAGAGTACCCAGGATTCTCTCGCGAAAGGCCGAAGCCTCGCGTTGCCAGTCCACCCCATGTCCCAGGTGAGGGACGGGAGCCAGCACGTACAGACTCTCTCCCCCCGGCGGAGCCAGCGTGGGATCGGTGCGCGTCGGCGTATGCAGGTAGAGTGCCAGATCGGAAGGGAGTCCTTGCCCATCGAAAATCTCAGCAATAAGTGCCCGATACCGCTCTGGCATGAGAATGGTATGGTGGCGCAGGTGCGGATATTGCCGGTTGAGGCCCAGGTAGAGCAGGAAGCAGCTCATCGAATAGCGCACCCGTTTCAAGCGTAGGGTCGCAAGCGGCGAGCGATACTCCGGCGGCACCAGATGGAGATAGGTTTGAGCAACATCACTATTCGCGACCACTATCTGAGCCGCGATCTCCGTCTCATCCTGAAGCCGTACCCCCCTGACTCGGCGATTTTGAACGAGAATCCTCTCCACCGGCGTGCCATAGCGGATCTCGCCCCCAGCCTCGCGCAAGAGCCTGACCAGCCCCTCAATTACCTGATACATGCCTCCGCGCGCAAAATGCACGCCGCCCAGGCGCTCCAAATACGGAACAATGCTGTAGATAGCCGAAGCCCGGAACGGATTGCCACCGATGAAGAGCGGATGAAACGAGAAGACCATACGCAGATCAGGATTCTTGAAGTAATGGGAGACAAACGAGTAGACGCTGCGATGTGCTCTCGCACGTAGCAGTTCTGGTAGCACGCGCACCATCGTACTCGCCGATAGAAACGGTTGCCTGGCCAGATCGACAAAGGCCCGCTCATAGATCCGCTGGGTCTCGGCCAGAAAGGCCCGATACCCCAGGACATCGCGTGGCGCAAAGCGGGCGATTGCCGCCTCATCCTGAGTCGCCTTGCCCCACGCGTCGAAAACGCGACCATCACGCAAGAGCAGGCGATAGAAAGGACTGAGTTCGACCAGATCGAGATCTTCACGCATATCGCGACCGGCAAGTTGCCAGAGTTCTTCGAGCAAGTGGGGCAAAGTGAGGAGGGTTGGCCCCATATCGAAAGTATATCCCTGGCTTTTGAACTGCGAGGCGCGTCCCCCCGGCTGAGCGCGCGCTTCAATCACCGTGACTGCGAAGCCTGCGGTTTGCAAGCGCAGCGCGGCAGCAAGCCCACCAAAGCCCGCACCAATCACCACAACCCGTTCTCTCGCAGGCAAGCGCATAGGGGCGTAGAATGCCTCCTCAGAGCCGGATATGACCGATTCCATACCTTTCTCCTTCCGACTGGCACGTCACATCAGACCAGCAAATCTGATCAGATGCCAGCGATAACATCTGGACACATTGCTCGACCGCCCGGATCATCTCTGTCCTGCTAGAGAAATCGCGTGAGTAGAGCGGTTGGCCAAAACGGAGCGCGAGCTGCCAGCGTTTCCCCTGTTGCCTGTATGCCAGGCCAGCCGGCACGATGACCACGCTGGTCTGCCTATCCGCCTCGACTAACTCGACCAGGCGTCCAAAACCTGGCTGGAAGGGCAGAAACGGCTGATCGGTCTTCCTGGGCCCGGCCAGTGGATCAATCACGGGATAGCCCTCAGGGAAGATCACCAGAACTTCCCCCTCGCGCAGGAGCTGCGTCGAGAGCGCAACAGCCCGTCGGAGATAGCCGAATGCTTCGCTGGCCTGATAGGCGCTTGTTCTTCCCTCCTTTCCCCACTCCAACTGCCGTGTACGCAATACGACCGGCCACGTTGCAAGCCGGCAGGCCAGTTCCATCACTCTGCGCGTGAGGGGACGCTCGATCCAGTCCAGACCGACGAGCAAGTGGAGTCTGCGCGGAACCATGCGGAGCAGCGCGCACCCATCATAGAGATGATGAAAATGGCGGGCCACGATCAGCACCGCCCCCTGCTCAGGCACCTGCTCTTTCCCTTCAACCGTGCAGGTCACGCGTCTGCCGAGCAGCAGCCCGCTGCCAGCACGCACCGTTAGATACGAGATGCGCCCGACGAGCCGGCCGGCTAGCCCTCTTGCCTTCCCTGAGGAACGCAGTGGCGGGCAGAGAACCAGGGTAGCGGGCAGCAAGCCCAGCACAGCCCCAATTACCAGCGGTTGCCAGAGACCCGCCCCCAGCGCCAGGAGCATCGCGAAACCGGTATTGGCGAGATACATCCCGTAGGGCAGCCAGATCACGGCGCGGCGAATCTGTGCTTGTTCACGCCAGAGCAGACGGCTGACGCTCATATAGAGCAGACCGGTGATCGACCAGCCGACCAGGTTGCTGATGGGCATGCCGAAATAGGGACCCGGCAGCGACCAGTGCCAGAACTGGACCAGCAGGTGCGTATTTGCCATAGACGGATCAAGCGAAAGATCCCAGACCGTCAGAAAATATCCCCCAAGCAGCAGCGACCAGAGCGTCTGCCTCCGCCCTCCCGCGCGCTGTGTCAGCGATGTGGCCAGCAGGTATGTGGTCAGACCCATATAGAACCAGGAGAGCGGAATCGCATATGGGACATGCCCCAGGATTTTATAGCCCAGCAGATCGGTATAGGCATACGGCCCAAACGGAAAGCCGGTACTGGTTCCGAGCAATTCCATACTCAACGAAATTGTCGTTGAGGCGAAAAAAAAGATCAGGGTTTTTCTCACCCCGAGGAAGGCGATACCAAAGGCCAGCATAGTCGCCGCGCCGAGCAGAATATGTACTGAGCCGGCATAACGGATGCCGAAATTGAAAATCTCGACCGCCGTAGCATTCCCCTCCCAGAGTTGTGGATGAGGGAGCGCAATCAGCAGGCCCGCCAGCCCAAAGAGCAGGGCGGTAATATGGCCGCAAAAGAGAATAATCACGCTTCTTGATTTCATTTAACACCTCCTCGGAGAATAACGCGCCCTCGCCAGGTATGCCGTCGTCGCCAGGCACTGCTGGCGAGTTTGAGAGCAACCGGCAGATCGCACAACGGCGAGAACCAATAGGTCCACGGCCGATGACGATAGGCGCGCGCGCTGCCAGCCAGGACGCCCAAGCGCAGAGCCACATACAGGCCATTCAGCCAGAGCAGACCAGGCGCATGGTTGCGCTTGCACAGGAGCAGGAGAAACAATGGCAGGGGCACAGCCTGCACCAGGACAACCTCCAGCCAGCCAGCGAGAGTATGGAAGCCAGAGAACTGATCATGCATGGGCAGTGAGCGCGTCCAGTTCTCCCAGGCATCCTGCCATGTGCGATACATTTCCACGCGTGCCAGATCCCCGACCTCGTAGAAGCCAACGACATGTCCTGCTGCTACCAGTGTACGCGCCAGCGTCACATCTTCGCACACAGACGCGCGTGTGCAGACGAAACCACCGCAGTTCTCCAGCAGGGCGCGCCTGATGAGAAAACACTGGCCGTTGGCCTGAACCTCATGAAGCATGCGAATAGGCTTACCAGGCATCCCGAAGCGATAGATCAGCGTGGTCAGCAGTGCAGGATGGAGCAAGGCCAGGCCGGGACCCGGAAGTTCCTGCAAGGGGGCCCCACTCAGCGCAGAAAGCCGGGTCCCGCGCGCGTGCGCCAGCAGCGAACGAGCGAGCAGAGCGCCGGGACGCACATCGGCATCCAGGGTGAGGACCCAGTCAACCTGCGGGGCCAGCCGCTCACAGGCGTAGTGCAGGCCCCAGCTTTTCCCATTCCAGTTGGCGGGAATCGGGCTGGCGTCGAGCAAACGAATACGCGGATCACGTGGCAGATAGCACGCGACCAGATCCTGGGTGCCATCGTGTGAGCCGCCATCCACCACCAGGATCTCGGCCACCACCTCTCCCTGCTCAAGCAGACCATCCAGGCAGGGGTCGAGCCGCTCACGCTCGTTGAGGACCGGGACAACGATGGCAAGGCGCCGTTCCTCCCCCGGGTTCGCCTGGAGAGTTGGCCGCACCCGCTCGCCGCCGGCAGTGCGAAGCAGCCGATACATAACGCGCAACGCAAAGAGCGCCTGCACCCAACAAAAGAGAGTCAGAAGGAGTCTACGGCTCATCCAGGCACTCGCTTTCGATAGTATGTTCATGCTCGCCCCATTGCCAGAGCGCGGCGAGTAGAACAACAGCGCCAGCTTCCTGTAGCTTCGTGAACAGCCCGGTCGCGGCTCGCCGGCGCAACACGTCGTAATCGCACTGTTCGATTTGCTTCAAAATACGTTGATAGAGACGCCCAGCGAGCAGAATGGGCACACGGCAGTCGCGCGGTAGCAACCAGCAGCCATGCAGTCCTTGCGTGTAGAAGAGGCGGGCGCGCGGAATCTGGTAGCGCATCAGTTCGCGGAAACGCTCATCCGGTCCCTGCTGTTCCTGGTAGAGTTGGGACAGGTGAGCTGAGGAAGAACCGAAACGGGCCAGCTCATCTTGAGGCAGATAAATGCGTCCATGCGCCAGATCCCGGCCTACATCGCGCAGAATATTCGTGAGTTGCATGGCAATGCCCAGGTGCCTTGCCGCACGCAGGGCCTGTTCAGAGCGGGTACCCAGCACGTGGGCCAGCGCCAGTCCGACGGTCCCTGCCGCCTGGTAACAATAGAGCAGAAGCGCCTGAGCATCGGCAAAGACGCGCGGCTCCAGATCGGAACGCTGGCCGCACAGGAAATCCTGGAAGAGCGCCAGTGGAACGTCAAATTGGGCAAGAACAGCTGCGAGCCTGGCGCCCAATGGTTCGCGCGGGGCAGCAGAAGCACAGCCGCGCAAGAACCATTCCTGCCAGGCGTCCAGTTCTCGCAGAACCGTCTCAGCCTGCCAGCCAGATGCTCGCTCATCCACCAGATCGTCCAATGTCCGAAAAAAGGCGTAGAGCGTCACAATAGCCGGGCGAATCTTCTGCGGGAAGAAACGCGAGGCGAAATGAAAGGTTTTCCCATGTGTGGCAAAGAGTTGCTCAACTTGATGAGACAAAAGTACAGACGCTTGATTGGTAGACCTGTCGACAGAAAGAGCAGACGCTTCTGCCCCTTGCGTGGTATCGACAGACGGTGTTCTCTTCATGAGAACACGGCTCCTTTCTTCATGTATGCTCTATGCATACAGAGCACATGATTCATGCATGCAGGGGGATCGCAAGCCGCCTGCTGGCACTTCTGTTTTCCTTATCAATTGATAAGTTGAAATCAAAAAAAATAACATTTACTCATGGGAGCGTGCGAGACCATGCAGGAGGACCCGTACACAGGTCTCCGCTGAAGCAGCCTGGTAGGCTTGCAAGTCGCGTGCGGTCGTGTTTTGCGGACCGCGAGTGGCAAACCCGGAGAGCATCGTCATAAAGAGATATGCCGCCGGGAAAGAAGCCATTCCTCCCTGTGCTGCATCTCGCAACTCTCCTCGCTGGATACCCTGCTCGAAGATGGCAGCAATCGGTACGATAAAGCCATGACGAAACTGGGTATCCAGCTTATCACGCGTTTTGGTCGAGACTTCGTACCGGACATCATGCAGCATCAAACTGAGATCGTAGTGCATCCTGCTCAATAGAAAGCCAGCCACCGCCTGTAAACGCTCGGACACGTCATCGGCACGCCGCACAATACGTTCCAGGGCCAGGTGGATCTTGGCAATCTCTTCACTGACGACGGCCAGATAGATCTCCTCTTTATCAGCGAAGTAGTGATACAACGCCGGTTGCGTCAACCCACAGACCTCGGCCAGTTGGCGCGTGGTGACGGCCCGGTATCCGTAGGTCATGAAGAGTTGTTCGGCCACGCGTAAGATCGTCTGGCGCGTCTCCTCAGCAGCCTCCCGCGTCACCGGCTGGCGCTTTCTTCTGGCCATTGCTGGATATCCTTCTTCCAGACGCTCAGAACGTCTCATTTATCACATGATAGCTACTATAGACAAGTAAAGCCAGAATGTCAAGGTCAGCGACAGGTTGAAGGTCTTGACGAGCCAGAAAAAGTGAGCTATATTACTTATCAAAGATAAATAGAAAGAGAGCAGGCCCCTCGATCTCTTACCAGGATGAATCCCCCAAATGGGCTTCTATCGAGGTCTTATGATGCTCCTCTCTTGCTTTCAGCTCAAATTATTTGTTTATAATTTGATAAGTAAACTCAGCAAAGGTAGTACCAGGATGGAAACGACAGATACTTCCGTCCCTTCAGAGAGGGACAGCGAGGTGCGGGGCGGGGATGCGCGATATAAATGGAAAGTCATGGCCGCGGTGATCTTCGGCACCTTTATGGCCATTCTTGACTCGACGGCGGTCAATGTCGCGGTGCCAACGCTGCAAAAAGCGTTTCACGCCCAGGTGGACCAGGTCGACGCGGTGCTTACGGCGTATATCCTGGCTCTGGGCATTGTCACGCCGCTGGCGGGCTGGCTCTCTGAGCGATTTGGCATCAAGCGGATCTTTTTGCTGGCAATGGGCCTGTTCGTCGCCGGTTCGGCTCTGTGCTCGCTCTCTCCCTCTCTCCCCTGGCTGGTGGCCTTCCGCGCTCTTCAAGGACTCGGAGGGGGTCTGCTCAGTCCGCTCGGCCTGGCCCTGCTCTCCAGCGCGTTTACGGAAAAGGAACGCGGCCTGGCTTTCGGGATTTATGGCATCCCTCTGGTGGTTGCCCCGGCCAGCGGTCCTGTGCTCGGCGGCTATTTTGTCCAATATCTCTCCTGGCACTATATCTTCCTGATCAATCTTCCCATCGGGATCATCGGGATCATCGTCGGCGCGCTCTGGCTGCGCGAAGAGAGGCGCGGCGCGACTGCTCGCCTGGACATTCCCGGTGTCCTGCTATCTGTTATTGCCTTTGGCTGCCTGCTGTTCGGCATCCAGAACGGGCAGACCGATGGCTGGACCTCGGCACAAATCCTGATTCTGCTGATCATGGGCGGGGTCGCCCTGATCGCGTTTATCGTGGTGGAACTGCTGGTCAGCGAACCCCTGCTCGATCTGCGCCTGTTTCTGAAGCGGATGTTTGCCAGCGCCAGCGTGCTCGGCTGGGTCAGTGCCATTGCCCTCTTCGGGGCCGAGTTTCTGTTGCCCATCTACCTGCAAACGCTGCGCGGCCAGACTCCTTTGCAGGCAGGTCTGCTCGTTCTGCCCCTGGCGATCGCCGCCGGGCTGACCACGCCCATTGCGGGCGCGCTCTATAACCGTGTGGGGGCGCGCTGGCTGATCGCTTTCGGCAGTCTGTTGCTGGCCATCAATACCTGGCAACTGTCCACGATTACCCTTGATACCGATTATCTGATCATTATGGAGATTGTCGCTATCCGTGGAGTTGCCCTGGGCTGCGTACTGCAAACTACGCTGACCGCCGCGCTTTTCGGCCTACAGCCCCGGCAGTTCCCGCGCGCCACTTCACTGCTGAACGCCTCGCGCAATATCTTCCAGTCCCTGGGGATCGCGGTGCTAGGAACGATTGTGACCAGCCAGTTCACAGCTTATCAGAATGATGCGGTGAACAGTATTCATGATCCTCACAGTTCGCTCGGTCAGCAGTTTATCCACCAGATGCAGTCACTTCTCCAGCACGGCGTGCCCGCGCCGGCTGCCTCAAAGGCAGCTCTGGGACAGATCCTCGGCGAGATCTTCAATCCCAACGGGCTGATCTTTCGCACGCATTTCCTTCAGGGCATCAATGACGCCTACCTCGTCACGTTCTGGCTCTCCATCGCGACTATGCTGCTGGCTTTTACCCTGCCGGGCCGAGCAGGACGCCAACAGGGTCAAATACCCACAGGCGACTCTGCTCTTTCTTAGAAAGGCCGCAGCGCTGTTATCCAGGGTTTTTGGGGGTTCCTTGAACGCCTGTATGGTATAATGATTCCGGGCCGTACCCATGCCAGTCATGGTATAGAGTTCGCGATTGCACGTGAGGCCAGAAAGGAAGAGATCGATGCAATTGCAATTTATCCCCTATATATTGCCCGGAGCTGCTCTGGCGGTCCTACCAGTCTCGCTCGCCTTTGCCGCCTGGCGTCGTCGCTTTATCCCGCGCGAGCGAGTCATTGAGAGCATGAAAGAAGCTCTCATTGTGCTAGATACACAGGATCGTATCGTCGATCTCAATCCGGCTGCGCGGCGGCTCATCACCGACAAGACCTCAAAGGTTATTGGTCGGCCCTTCGCCAGGGTCTTCTCCTCCTGGCCCAAACTTGTCGAATATTGCCAGAGCCTGGAAGAGACCGACGAAGAAGTGATCGCCAGCCAGAGTGACGAGCCACACTATTTTGGCCTGCGCATCACTCCTCTCTCCCACCATGCTGAACACATCACTTTCACCGGTCGCCTAATTGCCCTGTATGATATTACCGCGCGCGTCCAGGCGGAGAAGGCGCTGAAAGAGAGCGAGAGGCGCTTTCGCACTATTTTCGCAGAGGTTCCTGTCGGGATGGCTATCATAGACCTGGAAGGCTCCGTGCTCCAGGTAAATAAAGCCTTTTGCGAGATGTTAGGATACGGCGAACAGGAGTTGAGAGGCTTCAAGCTCTCTGCCATTACCCACCCCGATGATATCGGAGCAGACACGCTGCTTGCTGGAAAAGCGCTTTCCGGTGAGATGAGTAGCTATAAAGTGGAAAAGCGGTACCTGAAGAAGAATGGGGAAACCCTCTGGGCCGATCTGACGGCCACTATTCTCCGCAATCAACGAGGGGAAGCCATCTATGGCCTGGTGATGCTTGAGAATATTATCGAGCGGAAGCGGGCCAAGCTGCTCGAAGAGGAGCGGTACCATGTTGCCTATGAACTGCATGATGGACTGGCGCAGGTAGCGGTGAGCGTCCATCAGCATTTACAGGCCCTGGCAAGCCATTATCATCCGCGTTCTCCGCAGGCCAGACAGGAACTTGATCGGGCGCTGGAGTTGGCGCAGCGTTCGGTCAGGGAGGCACGACGGCTGATTGCAGGTTTGCGCCCAACGGTCCTCGACGATTTCGGCTTGGCGATGGCCCTGCGCTTGCAGATCGAGGCGCAACGGAAAGATGGCTGGACTCTTTTGTTTGACGAGGCGCTTGGAGCAGAGCGTCTGCCGAGGACGATCGAAACGACATTATTTGGGGTTGCGCAGGAGGCGCTCACCAATGTACGGAAGCATGCGCGAACTATGCGGGCTCGCCTTGCGCTTGAGCGTCGGGACTCGCTAATCCGCCTGGAGGTCCAGGACTGGGGCTGTGGTTTCGAGCCGCGAACGCTGTTTAAGGTTTATCGCCCTGGCGAACACATGGGTATCCGCGCTATGCAGGAGCGGGTAGAATTGCTGGGCGGCCATCTGCTGATTTCCAGCCATCCTGGCTTTGGCACTCTGGTAGTAGCCGAGGTACCCATTTTGCCATCCAACGAGCAAAACCTCGGCGACGCTTCGGGCGCAACTGAACCCGAGACCCAACCTCTCTTCTTTTGTAATCATCTAACCGAACGGAACGACCACAATGCCGACGAGACTGAGCTTCTTCTCCTACGCAGTCATCTCATTGAGAGGAGCGAAAATGATGAGCATTAGCCCACAACGCCCACGAAAGCTCGGATTGGCGCGCCTGGTGATTGCTGATGACCATGAGCTGGCTAGAGCCGGTTTGCGCACGATGCTCATCGGTCAACATGGCATTGAACTGCTGGCAGAGGCCAAAAATGGCCGGGAGGCGCTCGAGCTCTGTCGCCGCTTGCAGCCCGATCTCGCCTTGATTGATGTGCGCATGCCGGACATGGATGGGCTGGCTACCTGTCGCAAGATCAAGCAGGAAGTCCCGGCCACCAATGTAATCCTTATCACGATGCATGAGAACCCCCATTATCTTCTGGAGGCGCTGAAATCGGGGGCCTCAGCCTATGTACTCAAAGATGTGACACAACGCGAACTCCTTGCCACAATTCGTCGGGTCCAGCGCGGCGAATCGGCGCTGGACCCGGACACGGTGGTTCGCGTCCTCGGGCATATCACAGACGATACGTCCTCTCACGCGCATCTCTCCGCAGTACAACTCTCTCCACGTGAACGCCAGGTGTTGCAACTGCTGGCCCAGGGGTTGACGAATCGCGAGATTGCTCGCACATTGACGGTAAGTGCGAGCACAATCAAAATTCACGTTGAGCATATCCTCGCGAAACTGGGGGTCTCTGACCGCACACAGGCTGCTGTGCGCGCCGTTGAACTCGGATTGCTCCAGGCCCTTTACAGGAAGTGACCTATCTTTGCCCCTCTCGTCCGTTCCTTTGCGCCAAAAATAGGCCACCTGGCCTATAGGATACAGGCCGTGTAGCAGATGTTTCGGATAGATTGTCTCTTTTATACTTAATGTGAACAGCGAATTGGTTTCCCTTTTATACTGAGTTATAGAGTTGGTTGTTTCTCAGCATTCCTTCTTCTGGAATGGCCGAAGTATACACAATACCGGGGTATTTTCATCAAAGACACGAACTCGAAAAGATGGGAAGAACCTGAGGTGCAGAGCGTTTCAGAAAGGATATCGAAAACCGGCTCTCCTTCAGTGACCTGGCCGGATTTGCTTCGACCGTAAGAAAAAGAGCGAGCTAGCCTGCTCACCCGAGGAGCCAGAGGTATGAGTCTTGAATTTTCGGGTACCCAGACGCTTCCTCTTCCCAGAGAGCAGGTCTGGGCCTACCTTCTGAACGTGAAGAAAGTTGCCGCTTGCGCTCCCGGTTTCGAGAGCCTGCAAGAGCTTGCCGAGGAACGCTGGAAAGCGATTGTGGTGGCTTCGGTGGGGCCGCTAAAGGCGCGATTTACATTGGATGTGACGCGCTCAGGTATGGAGGAGCCAGAACACATGGTGGTCAAGGGACGTGGCAACGCACCGGGGAGTACCGTGGAGGCTTCCGGCGATATGCGTCTTCTCGCGCTCACGCCAGATTCGACGCGTATGGATTGGACAGCCTCGGTCATAGTGAGTGGGACTCTTGCCAATGTCGGGGTCTATCTGCTCAAAGGGACGGTCGAAAAACTGACAGGCCAGTTCTTCGACTGCCTGAAGAAGAGTATGCAGGCATACTATGGCAGATGGTCGTAACGCTACGGCCATCGTTCACCTGAGGAGGCCGGCTCATTTTCATCGCCTTCTCTTGTCTTCTGATTGTAATTACAGGAAAAAGGTGCAATGACCTTTTAGTGGGGCTTTGACAGGCCACAAGCACGTCAACGCTCAAGGAGGTGCAGCATGGCAAGCAGATCGCGCGTGGAGGATATCCACATCGTCTGGATCACCGCTGGATTGGGCTGCGATGGGGATACCGTCGCTATCACCGCAGCCACCCAGCCCAGTATCGAGGATGTGTTGTTGGGAGCCATTCCTGGCCTCCCCAGGGTGCATCTTCATAACCCTGTCCTCGCTTTTGAACTTGGCGGTGACAGCTTTATGAGCTGGTGGTATAAAGCGGAACGAGGTGAGCTCGACCCCTTTGTGCTCGTCGTGGAAGGCTCGATTCCCAACGAAAAAATCAAGAGCGAAGGCTATTGGGCGGCCCTGGGCACCGATCCTACCACCGGTCAACCGATTACAACCAATGAGTGGGTTGATCGCCTCGCGCCCAAGGCTCTCGCGGTCATCGCCGCCGGCACCTGCGCCACTTACGGGGGCATTCACGCTATGCAGGGCAATCCTACGGGCGCGATGGGCCTGCTTGACTATCTCGGCTGGAACTGGAAAACCCCCGCCGGCATACCAATTATTTGCGTGCCAGGGTGCCCGGTGCAGCCAGATAATTTCATGGAGACCGTCCTCTATCTCCTCTACCAGGCGGCCGGCATGGCTCCCATGATCCCATTGGACGATGCCCATCGACCAACCTGGCTCTTTGGCAACACCGTCCATGAGGGATGTGACCGCGCCGGGTACTACGAGACGGGCGATTTCGCAACGGAATACGGCTCGCCCAAATGCCTGGTGAAGCTCGGATGCTGGGGGCCGGTCGTGCAGTGTAATGTCCCGAAGCGGGGATGGATGGCCGGAATTGGCGGCTGCCCAAATGTTGGCGGCATCTGCATTGGCTGCACCATGCCGGGATTTCCTGACAAATTCATGCCATTTATGGATGAGCCACCCGGCGCGAAGCTCTCAACTAAGGTCATCGGTGTCTATGGCACGGCTATCAGAAGCCTGCGCAAGATCACACAGAGTACGGTCAATAAGGAACCATCCTGGCGGCACAAAGGCCGAGAGTTGACAACAGGCTACCAGGAACGATGGTAGTTCATGAACGGCATATATGGACTACGTGCAACTCTTTAGTGAGAAGGAGGGAGCATTATGGCTACAGAGGTGAGACGAGGGGAGATACCGGCCGAGCCACCACAGCTTGTGGAGATGTCATGGGACCCTATCACGCGCATCGTGGGCAGCCTGGGTATCTATACGAAAATTGACTTCAAGAACCGGAGGGTCGCGGAATGCCACAGCACTTCTTCCATCTTCCGGGGCTATAGCCTCTTTATGCAAGGCAAAGATCCTCGCGACGCCCATTTCATCACCAGTCGCATCTGTGGCATCTGCGGCGACAATCATGCCACCTGCTCGGTTTATACGCAGAATATGGCCTATGGCGTCAAGCCGCCGGCACTCGGTGAGTGGATACTCAACCTGGGCGAAGCAGCGGAGTATATGTTCGATCACAATATTTTCCAGGAGAATCTGGTCGCTGTCGACTACTGCGAGCAGATGGTGAAGGAGACGAACCCTGGAGTGCTGGAACTGGCTAATAAGACTGAGGCCCCGCACGCAGGAGAGCATGGGTACCGCACTATCGGCGATATTATGCGCGCCTTCAACCCATTCACCGGAGAATTGTACCTTGAGGGCCTGCAAGTCAGTCGGTATACCCGCGAGAAGTTCTGTTTGATGGAGGGGCGGCATGTGCATCCCTCGACCCTCTATGCCGGCGGCGTCGGTACGGTAGCCACCGTCCAACTCTTCACGGACTACCTGGTTCGGCTGATGAGATACGTCGAATTCATGAAGAAGATGGTACCCCTGCACGACGATCTGTTCGATTTCTTCTACCAGGCGCTCCCAGGCTATGAGCAGGTCGGATACCGGCGCACGCTGATCGGTTGTTGGGGATCGTTCCAGGACCCCGAGGTGTGCGATTACGACTATCGCACGATGGATAAGTGGGGACGTGCCATGTATGTCACACCCGGCGTGATTGTGGATGGAGAGCTGGTGACGACCAGCCTGATCGATATCAATCTGGGTATCCGTATTCTGCTGGGCCATTCCTATTACGACGATTGGGACAACGAGCGAACGTTCGTGGACCGCGATCCACTCGGCAACCCTGTTGACAAGCGCCATCCCTGGAATCAGACCACGCTGCCGAAGCCGCAGAAGCGCGATTTCAACGGCAAGTATAGCTGGACAATGTCACCGCGCTGGTACGATAAACGGACCGGCGATTACCTGGCTCTCGATACCGGCGGAGGGGCGATCGCGCGCCTGTGGACGACGGCGCTGGCCGGTCTGGTGCATTTGCCGGGCTTGATCGAGGCGACCGGCCACAGCGTCAAGATCACGCTCCCGAAATCCGCTACAAAGCCGGCAGTAGAGTTCGAGTGGAAGATTCCGCGCTGGAGCAATGCCATCGAGCGCAACCGTGCTCGCACGTACTTCCAAGCCTTCTCTGCGGCGGTCGCGCTGCATTGCGTGGACAAGGCGCTGGCCGAGATCCATGCCGGCCATACGAAAACGTGGAACGATTTCACCGTGCCCAGGGATGCTATCGGCTGCGGTTTCCATGAGGCCGTCCGCGGCGTGCTCTCTCACCATATGGTAATTGAGAACGGAAAGATCGCGAACTACCATCCTTATCCCCCAACTCCCTGGAATGGCAGCGTGCGTGATATCTATGGGACCCCTGGACCCTACGAGGACGCCGTGCAAAACACGCCCATCTTTGAAGAGAATGGCCCGGACAATTTTAAGGGGATTGATATCATGCGCGCCGTGCGCAGCTTCGATCCGTGCCTGCCATGCGGAGTGCATATGTATCTGGGCGACGGAAAAGAACTTCAGGTCGTTCATTCGCCAACGTTTGGGGTATAATGTTCCTTACCGTTTGCAGGAGTGAGACTTACTGCGTCCGCGTCAGGACATCATGTGCCTGACCGGACGCGTGAACATTGCATCTTTCCAGGCGAGATTTGTCAATGTAGATTACTGTTCGCGAGAGAAGGGAGGCTGAGGCTTTATGCAACAGGACACGCATGATCAGCTCCGCGCTGAACGGATCGAGACACTTGTCCAGGAGGTAAGTACGTTCTCTGACCCACATGTGCGTGAAACGGTCGAGGAGCTTCTCCAGGCGCTTCTGGATATGTATGGTGAAGGGCTTGCACGCATACTTGAATTGACGAGACATGCAAAGGTCCCTGGCTTTGAACTGATCAAGGCGTTTGCAGATGACGAACTGATAGGGTCGCTCCTCCTCCTGCACAATCTTCACCCGGTGGATATTAAGACGCGCGTGGTACGAGCGTTGAATGAGGTGCGCCCCTATCTGAAAGCGCATGGCGGAAACGTCGAGTTGCTCAAAATCGAAGAAGGCGTCGCGTACCTGCGCCTTGAGGGAAATTGTAATGGCTGCGCGGCCTCGAGCATAACGCTCAAGCAAATTATTGAGGAGGCCCTTTATAAGGCGGTTCCAGACCTGGACAGGCTTGAGGTGGAGGGAGTGACCGACCCGCCACGCGTCACAAGCAGACCGGTCACGTTCGTTCCTACCCGACGCAACCGCGAGAGTGTCCATCTCACGGTGCCGGGGAAGGGATAACAGAATGGAGGAGTGAGCACCGTGCCAGATATCCCCATGCAGGATGAGGGGTCCTCTGCGCTTCCAACTCCCCTCGGGGCGCTGCGCAGTTTTGCGAGAAAACGACAACCGGAGCAAGGGCTAGAACGGGGACAGGCGGAACACTGCGAGTTGTGCAGTGAGATCATTGCCCCCAGTCACTCCCATCTACTGAAGCTCAGCAACCGTGAACTGGTCTGCGTTTGTCAGCCCTGTTCGGTGCTCTTCAGCGAGCAGGGGGCCGGTGCCGGCAAGTACCGGCTCGTACCAGGACGCTACCTGGCATTGCCAGACTTTCATATGGCGGATGAGCAGTGGGAAAGTCTTCGCATACCGGTCAATATGGCCTTCCTCTTCCCCAGCACAGGGGCAAAGCCGGTGATGGCGTATTATCCCAGTCCGGCAGGGGCAACCGAATCGCTGCTCGACCTGGAGGAATGGCAGGCGCTCGTTAATGACAATCCCGTTCTGCGCGATCTGACACCCGATGTCGAGGCGCTGCTTGTCAATCGCGTGCGAGGCGCTTGCGACTATTATATCGTTCCGATCGATGCCTGTTACCGGCTTGTCGGTCTGATCCGCCTGTCGTGGCGCGGCCTGGGGGGCGGAACAGAGGTCTGGGAAGCCATCACAGGGTTCTTTCAAGAGATCCGGGCGAAAGCGCGGCAGGTGAGAGGGGGAGAAGATGCCTGACCTGAATTTTGAGATTATCGATACCGAGGTTCCACCCTTCGCTGCGGTTCCGACGCTTCTCTTTAAACTGCGCATCACCAGCGCACCCGCTACAAACTCCATTCAGAGTATTTCACTCAGAATCCAGATACAGATCGCAGTCAATCACAGGCGTTACAGTGTTGAAGAGCAGGCACGTTTACTGGAGCTTTTTGGAGAACCGCAGCGCTGGAGCGAGACATTGCGTCCTTTTCTGTGGACACACGCCAGTACAGTGATCCCGCAGTTTTCCGGGAACATCGTCGCCGATCTGCCAGTATCATGCACCTACGATTTCGAGGTCGCCACGACCAAGTATTTTGATGCACTTAAGGATGGCGAGATTCCGCTACATTTTCTGTTTAGTGGGACGATCTTCTACGCAAACGAGGAGGGCCACTTGCAGGTGGAACAGGTCCCCTGGTCCAAGGAGGCATTCTATCGCCTGCCGGTCGCAACCTGGAAAAGGATGATTGCGCGTTACTATCCCAATAGCGCCTGGATTTGCTTGCAGAAAGATGTCTTTGACCAGCTCTACCAGTACAAGGCCACACATAGCCTGCCTACCTGGGAGGCTGTCGTTACGCACCTCTTACATACCTCTGAGCGATCGGCTCACTCCCTGCGCAACTCAACGGAGCCGGTCAAGAGCTTACAGGGAGAGGCGGGCGATGGGGAGGGATACTCATGAATATAGAGCAGGCGAAGGAAATTGCCAACGCCGTACTGTACGAGGGCTATCTTCTCTATCCGTACCGCCAATCGGCTCTGAAAAATCGCCAGCGCTGGACAATCGGCGTTGTGTACCCGCGCGAGTATAGCGAGGCAAATGGCGGCGTGGAACCCTGGGCTATGCAGACCGAATGCCTGGTCCTGGGGGGAGCGGACACGACGCTTGATCTGTATATAAGATTTCTGCACATACTTCTACGCAGAGTGAAACAGTCTGAGGAGACAGCGGGAACCGCACAAGGCTATAGCAACGTATCCAGCACCAGGGAGTGGAGCATTGCCAGTCATCTTGCCGGTGAGCCGCAAGAAGAAGGCATGGAACGCGAGGTCAGTATATCGAACTGTTCTTTGAGCGATTTGGCAGAGCAGGCACATACGCTTGATTTCGCTTTTCCTGGCGAGCATGTTGGAGAAGAGGAGCCAGCCGGGGCAATTGTTCGCGATCTGCAGCCCCTCAAAGGCTCTCTCGCCGTTGCAGCGAAACCTATCGACACGGGTCTTTTTAAACTCACCTTGCGGATTGAAAACCACACGCCTGAAACCGCTGCGATTGCAGGTTTGCGCAATGGCCTTATGCTACATTGTTTCATCGCTTCCCATGCCATCCTCCAGGTCCGCCAGGGGGCTTTTGTCTCGTTGATGGACCCTCCCGAGGGGATGCGCGAGGTCGCCCGGGAATGCAGGAATATGCATACCTGGCCGGTGCTGATCGGAACCGAGGGCGATTCTGATATCATGCTCTCATCACCCATTATCCTGTACGACTATCCCCAGATTGCGCCTGAAAGCCCTGGCCCGCTCTTCGATGGCACCGAGATAGACGAGATCCTGACGCTGCGTATTCTAACATTGACGGATGAAGAGAAGAATGAGATGCGCCAGAGGGATAGGCGGGCGCGTGAGATATTGGAGCGCACGGAGAGGCTGACCCCCGAGGCGTTTATGAAACTGCATGGGACAATTCGCAGTATGAGGCCGGTCGAGGAGAAAGATATATAGCTGTAGATCGAGCATGAGGTGCGCATGGTTCTCTGTGCTCAGGTCAACGTAGCGTACAATAGTGAGGAATAAGGAAGAGCAGCATGAACAGCGGAAACAGAAACTTCCCCGGTGAGGATTACCCGCCGCCAGAGTCGGTACTCATCGCTGGCCAGAGAGTAAAGGCCGGAGATCGTGTCCGTCTGCACCCTGGTCGCCGGGGGGCAGGGCCGCAGCGAGCGCTGACCGATGCTTTTGACATTATGCTCGAGGGGAAGATTGCCAGAGTTGAGACCATCCACCAGGATTTCGAGAATCGTCTCTATCTCGTTGTCACATTGGATGACGATCCGGGGCAGGTGCAATGGGATGAACGTATTATGCCAGGCCACCATTTCTTCTTCTTTCCTGAAGAGGTGGTGCCGCTTGAAGATGCTGTGGAGGAGGAAACGTGAATCGCTCATCGGCAACAGCGGGGAAGGCCAGGCGCATTCTGGTGGCATGCGTCGGGAATATCTTCATGGGCGATGATGGCTTCGGGGTCGAAGTGGCCCGCCGGCTTCTGAATCGGAAGGACAGGCAGTTCCCGGAGAACGTCCAGATCATCGATTTCGGCATACGCGGTTTTGATTTAGCCTTTACTTTGCTGGATGGGTATGATGTTCTTGTAATCGTTGATACCGTCGCGCGCGGTGGCACACCCGGCACACTCTATGTGATTGAGCCCGACCTGGGCGAGATGACCCCTGAGCAAGGAATGGAAGCGGCGCGCGTGGGATTGGATGCGCACAGTATGGACCCTGCGAAGGTCCTTGCTTACGCCAGGACGCTTGGCGCCGGGTCTATCAGTACCCTGATCGTCGGCTGCGAACCTGCCGCAGTAAACGAGAATCAGGGGTATATGGATATGCGGATGGGCTTAAGCGCGCCGGTGCAGGCCGCCGTCGCTGAGGCGGTGAACCTGATTGACTCGCTCGTCGAGCAATTGCTCGCGAACGGATAGAAACGGCTGATCTGGTAGCCTGTTACCAGCTTGGAGAAAGGAAGAACGCCATGTTCAAATTTCTTGTGGTTGTTGCTGTTGTCGCGGTCGGTCTGTGGATCTTCCAGCAGCAGCTTCCCGATATCGAACGCTATATGAAGATTCGATCAATGTAAGGGAGTATTTGCCCGGAATCCGCACCTGTGGTTCTGCGCCCGGCGCGGGGAAAGGAACAGGAACATGACTGCCTGGATCGTGGTACTTATCGTCATCGGTGTCATTATCGTGCTCGCTCTGATCGGCTTTTTGCTGGTCCTGCCTGATATCAGGCGCTACCGGCGCATCCGCTCGATGTGAGACGCCAGAGGTCAGAGAAGTTAGGGAGAGAAGGGCCATGCACGAACTGTCCATTGCTCAGAGCATTGCCGAGGCGGTCGAGGCCAGGGCCGGCGAGTGCAACGCGACACGGGTAAAGGGCGTGCGCCTCAAAATTGGCGAGGCCAGCGGCATTGCTGTGGATGCATTGACATTTTGCTTTGAGATGGTGGCGAGTTGCAGCCCAATCTTGACAGACGCCTATTTGTTGATAGACCACGTGCCGCATCGCGCGTACTGTCCTCATTGCACCAGGGAGTTCGCTGTCTTGAATTTCGTTGTGCAGTGTCCAACCTGCGGTACGTGGTCTGCGGAGGTCATTTCTGGCAACGAGCTCGACATTCTTGAGATGGAGATCGAACCGGGAACGCAGCAAAGGTAGCGGAACGCGTTTTGCGCGCGAAGACGGAGAGGAGTTCAGCTTGGTCAAGGTAACGATAGCGCAAAATATCCTGGCCGCCAATGACACAATCGCCCGGGAGATCCGGCAACAGATGGCTGAGTACTGCGTCCGGGTCGTCAATCTCATGAGCGGGCCGGGGGCAGGCAAGACAACCCTGTTGGAGCGCACGATCGAGCGACTGCGCGACAGCGTTCGCATCGGCGTCATCGAGGGCGATATTGAGACTGCCGCAGATGCAGAGCGCATTGAAGCGACCGGAGCACAGACGGTTCAGATCAACACGCGAGGGGCCTGTCACCTGGAGGCACACATGATCAGGGACGCGCTGGCAGACATTGACCTGGCGAAGCTCGATCTGCTGGTCATCGAGAATATCGGCAACCTGGTCTGCCCGGCCACCTGGAACCTGGGCGAGGAGCTTCGGGCTGTTGTCCTGAGTACAACCGAAGGCGACGATAAGCCGGCCAAGTACCCGCAGATGTTCGCACTCGCACAGGTTCTGATCATCAATAAACTCGACCTCTTGCCTTATGTCGAGTATAACCTTGAGAAAGTGAGGAGGCAGGTGCTGGCCATCAATCCTTCCTTACGTATCTTCGAGGTGAGTTGCCGGTCGGGCGAGGGTCTTGACGCATGGACCTGCTGGCTTGAGGGCGTGGTACATGGGGGCGAGCGATAGTACCTGCTCATTTTCTACGGCAGTGGTAACGTAGCAGGAAACGGGGACCTCCCGTCTGATCGAGGAACGCGA
>Ga0070740_10002595_pt1:2500-20783 | contig 20783 bp, 13 predicted proteins | sample Coa_R2_FD_67286 | JGI IMG/M metagenome (GOLD analysis project Ga0070740, IMG submission 67286) | Surface soil microbial communities from Centralia Pennsylvania, which are recovering from an underground coalmine fire - Coalmine... | ecosystem: Environmental > Terrestrial > Soil >...
TTAGTGGAAAAGGAAGTGAGGAAGCACTGACAGCCAGGAGGTTGGCTTAGAAGCAGCCATCCTTTAAAGAAAGCGTAATAGCTCACTGGTCAAGCAGCCTTGCGCCGACAATACAACGGGGCTCAAACCACGCACCGAAGCTTCGGATGATGAATAATCATGGTAGGCGAGCATTCTGTAGCTGCGAAGCGGAACCGAAAGGGCCGTTGGAGCGATCAGAAAAGACCCTGTCAGCATAAGTAGCGATAACGCGGGTGAGAACCCCGCGCGCCGTAAACCTAAGGTTTCCTGAGTAAAGTTAATCTGCTCAGGGTAAGTCGGCACCTAAGGCGAGGCCGAGAGGCGTAGTCGATGGAAATCCGGTTAAAATTCCGGAACCAGTAGCAGTGCCGTGGGGGGACGCATCCGGGTAGGAGAGACCGGCGATGGATGTCCGGTTGAACAACTATATCCCGTGGCTTAGGCAAATCCGGGCCACATAAGGGTAAAGGTTGGGACGAAAGTACGCCCTTCGGGGCGGAAAAAAGTCTCTGACCCCAGATGCCAAGAAAATCCTCGGGCGGCTCCAACTGCTCCACTGACCGTACCGCAAACCGACACAGGTAGGTGGGGTGAGAATCCTAAGGCGCTTGTGAGAACACTCGTTCAGGAACTCGGCAAAATGACCCCGTAACTTCGGGAGAAGGGGTGCCGTCCTCCGGGACGGTCGCAGTGAAATGTCCCAGGCGACTGTTTACTAAAAACACAGGTCTCCGCAAAGTCGTGAAGACGACGTATGGGGGCTGACGCCTGCCCAATGCTGGAAGGTTAAGAGGAGGGGTTAGCCGCAAGGCGAAGCTCCGAATCGAAGCCCCAGTGAATGGCGGCCGTAACTATAACGGTAGTTTCTTGGCTACAAGAAAGGGCCGTTGTAAAACCTGTCCAAATGCTGGAACATCTCGTGTATCTCATACTACCGAGCAGGTGACAACGTATGAGTGGAGACAATCAGCAGGAAAGGTTGCTAACGCCTGATTACCTTGCAGGCTTTATCGATGGCGAGGGTTGTTTCTCAGTTTCGATTCATCCGAACCCGAACGCTAAGTTCGGCTGGCTGATCGATCCTGATTTTACAATCAATCAACATCGGCAAAGCCGTGAGCTTTTGGAGAGCATCCGAAAGTTCTTAGGATGCGGCAAGATTTACGAGAAGAGTCCGGGCAAGAGTAACGTCCTGACTCTGACCGTTTACGGGAGAAGGACGATCTACGAAAAGATCATTCCTTTCCTCGACGCGCATCCTGTCCTTTCCAACAAACGTCACGACTACGCCAAGTTTCGTGACATCGTATTTCGCATGACGAACAAAGAGCACCACACGCTCGAAGGCTTTCAAAACATAGTGCGACTAGCTTTCAGCATGAACGCTCAAGGGCGGCAGCGGAAGTACAGGTTGGAGGAAGTGTTAGCATCATCCTCAGAGACTGCACGACAGGCGCTTCGTGTGCAAGACGAAGTAAAGATACAGTCCGACCTCAGCAGCGATGTTGAGAGTCGCGCAGAAATGACGCGACCGACGATACGCATCTCAACGTGCGTGGAGTGAGTAACAAAGATAGCCTAAGGTAGCGAAATTCCTTGTCGGGTAAGTAACATTGCCCGGAGCGGAAGCGATTCCGCTCATTCAACCGGCTCAAATCGGTGAAGCCCTACCGACGCACATGCAGGGCGTCGCGGGTAATACCGAGGGTAAGATTCGTGGGCTTCCACGAATCCCCGTAACGACTCAAGGGTTGAGACCCCTTGGATGGAATCCGCAAGATTCCATAACACGCCGGCCCTGAACTTTGCCGATGGACTTGGATTCTTATATCTCCGGGTTCGTAGATGGGGAAGGCTGCTTCTGCGTTTCGTTCCAGCCGAGCAAGCGACACCGCTTCGGTTGGGAGGTTCGACCAAGTTTTTCGGTCAGCCAGAACGCAGACAGAGCCGAACTGCTCTACGTGATTCAAGAGAGGTGGGGATGCGGGTTCATACGACCGGACAGGTCAGACAAGACATTCAAGTTTGAAGTTCGGAACGTGAGAGATTTGGTGGCGAAGGTGCTGCCACATTTCAGAGCGTATCCGCTGATGTCGTCGAAGCGTACCGACTTTGCAAGATTCGAGAGAGTCTGCGAGTTGGTGAGTCGAGATAGACATCAAGAGCTTGAGGGCTTTGAAGAGATAGTCCGGCTGGCGATGGAGATGAATCCATCCGGCAAACGAAAATACTTTGGAAGCGAAATTCTCAGTTCGCTTCGTTCAGGTGAACGTATAGTCTGTGCCGCAGGAAACTGCGGAAGTACATGAAGTTCCGACCTGCACGAATGGCGTAACGATCTGGGAGCTGTCTTAACGAGTGGCACAGCGAACTTGTAGTACCGGTGAAGATGCCGGTTTCCCGCATCTAGACGGAAAGACCCCGTGCACCTTTACTACAACTTGATAGTGAATGCGGGCATGCGCTGCGCAGGATAGGTGGGAGGCTTTGAACCCGTGGTTTCGGCTGCGGGGGAGCCAACGGTGAGATACCACCCTGTGCATGTCTGCGTTCTAACCTAGCCCCGTCATCCGGGGCAGGGACACTATCAGGCGGGTAGTTTGACTGGGGCGGTCGCCTCCCAAAGCGTAACGGAGGCGCTCGAAGGTTGGCTCAGGCTGTTTGGAAATCAGCCGCAGAGTGTAAACGCATAAGCCAGCCTGACTGTGAGACAAACACGTCGAGCAGGGACGAAAGTCGGAGTTAGTGATCCGGCGGTTCTGTATGGAAGGGCCGTCGCTCAACGGATAAAAGGTACGCCGGGGATAACAGGCTGATCCTGCCCAAGCGTCCACAGCGACGGCAGGGTTTGGCACCTCGATGTCGGCTCATCGCATCCTGGGGGTGCAGAAGCTCCCAAGGGTTCGGCTGTTCGCCGATTAAAGCGGTACGTGAGCTGGGTTTAGAACGTCGCGAGACAGTTCGGTCCCTATCTGGTGTGGGCGCAGCAGGTCTGAGGGAATCTGTCCTTAGTACGAGAGGACCGGGATGGATCCACCTCTAGTGTACGAGTTATCCCGCCAGGGGTAGCGCTCGGTAGCTACGTGGAGCATGGATAAACGCTGAATGCATCTAAGCGTGAAGCCAGACCCAAGATGAGACCTGCCCGTGAGACTCGTGGAAGACCACCACGTTGATAGGCTGGGTGTGAAAGCGCGTATATCTGAAGGCGTTTAGCTGACCAGTACTAATAAGTCCCATGGCTTGACCGTAAAATTTACTGACGAGCAACTGCGAGCTTGCACAAGCTCCTTTGCCCGAACTTCACTATTCGATTCTCAAAGCCTTCAGGCTTTCGGTCTTTTAAGTTTTCCGGTGGTTTTGTCGAGAGGGTCACACCCGTTCCCATCCCGAACACGGAAGTTAAGCCTCTCAGAGCCGATGGTACTGCGCGGGAAGCTGCGTGGGAGAGTAGGTCGCCGCCGGATTAATTTTGACGAAGAAGCCCGCTCGGTCTTTCAAAGACTTCGAGCGGGCTTTCGTTTTTCCGCCTCCTGCACGACAATACACGTTCGAGCAATCCTGTGAACATTCACCCGGCGAGGTGCGACCAATTCAAGATGCGAAAACTGATCGGACTCTTTCTGCTCGCGCTCACGCTCGGCGGCGCGGGCTGCAACGGCGGGCCTTCAAACAACGGGAATTCCGGCGCGAACAAATCTGCCAACGCTAACGCCGCGGGACAGGCTCCGGTTTACGGCTACGAAGTCGTCAACACTTACCCGCACGACAAGGACGCGTTCACGCAAGGTTTAGTCTTCGACAACGGCGCTCTGCTTGAGAGCACCGGCCTTGAGAAACACTCGACGCTCCGCCGCGTCGAGTTGCAGACGGGCAAGGTGCTGCAAAAAATTGACGTGCCGCCTTTCTATTTCGCCGAAGGCATGACTCTCTTCAACGGAAAGATTTATCAGCTCACCTGGAAGGCCGAGAAGGGATTCGTCTATGACCCGCAGACGTTTCAGAAGACGGGCGAGTTCCCTTACACGGGCGAGGGCTGGGGCCTGACGCACGACGCCGAATCGCTCATCCTCAGCGACGGCTCGGACAAGATTCGCTTCATAGACCCGAACAGCTACCAGGTCAGGCGCACCGTCTCGGTCACGGACGCCGGTCGGCCTGTCATCTCGATCAACGAACTCGAATACGTCAAGGGCGAGATTCTCGCGAACATCTGGCCGCTCGAACACGGTGCCGAGAAGTACACGGACAAAATCGCGCGCATTGACCCGCAGACCGGACAGGTCAAAGGCTGGATAGACATGACGGGCCTGCTCAAGCCGGGAGAGATCACAAACGAAGACAGCCAGGACGCCGTGCTCAACGGCATCGCCTACGACGAGCTGGGCGACCGCCTCTTCGTCACGGGCAAGCTCTGGCCCAAACTTTTCGAGGTCAGGATAAAGCAGAAGTAGCGCCGCCGCGCATCGAAGTTAGGGCTGATAAACTTTTAACCGCGGTCTGGCCTTCATTCATCATTAACCCGTGAAGTGGAAGCGGTCGCGGCGACGTTTGAGTTGATTCTTACGTTGATCTATCCGGTTGGAACCGGCAGTTTGTTCGGATGAGCTTCGAGAGTTATTTCAGGGCCTGCTCTTACGCGACGATTGCGTGCGGCGTTCTCGCGCTCGCCGTGTCGGGCGGCGTCGGGATGTGGCTCGCGGCGACGTTCGCCGCCGTGCTCGCCGTCTCGTGGAAGCTCGCGGGCACGCGCTGGCAGATGTCGGAGCGCGCCGGACTCGTCGTCGTCCTGCTCGCGCTGCCCGCGTTCTACCTCGACTGGAGTTTTCAGAAGCGCGGCGCGGACGCGGCGAGCCAGGTCTATGCGGGCGTCAGCTCGCTCGTCCACTTCACGCTGCTGCTCTCCTCGATCAAGCTCCTTCAGGTCAAGTCCGACCGCGACTGGCTGTTCCTCTACCTCATCTCGTTCTTCGAGGTTCTGCTCGCCGCCGGCCTGAGCGTTAGCCCGACGTTTCTCGTCTCGCTCGCGCTCTACGTCTTCTGCGCGCTCCTCGCCGTCGTCTCGTTCGAGCTGAGAAGGTCGAGCCGCGTCGTCCCCTTGGCGGAGAGCCGCCTGCTCGTCGCCAACGACGCGAAATTTTTTCGACGCGGCGGCGTTCGCAACCGCGGGACTACGCCACGCGCGCTCCGCCGTCTGCCCGTGGCCGCGGCCTGCCTGTTCGCGCTCATCTTCGGCCTCGCGCTCCCGATCTTCTTCATCACGCCGCGCGCTGGCGCGGGAGTGCTCTCGATGCCGGGCGGCGCGGCCTCGACCGGCTTCACGGGCTTCTCCGACCACGTCACGCTCGGCGACATCGGGCGCCTGAACGAGAGCAACCAGCTCGTGATGCGCGTCCGCGTCGAGGGGCCTACACCTGCGCGGGGCTTGCGCTGGCGCGGCATCGCGCTCGACCGCTTCGACGGGCGCGAGTGGTCGCAGACTTCCGACGCGAGCGCGGCTTATCAAACTTACGACGGCAACATCTTCCGGCTCGGCACGACCGAAGACATCACGCGCCTGACGACGCAGACCTTCTTCGTCGAGCCGATTGACACGCCCGTCATCTTCGCCGCACCGCGCGCCGTCGCTCTTCAAGGCGCGTTCCCGTTCGTCCGCCGCGACCGCGACGACGGACTCGCCACGCGGCAGCACCCGCTCGAGCGCATCACCTACACGGTCTATTCCGACACCTACGAGCCGCCGCCCGAACGACTCCGCGCAGACCGCATGAGAATTTCGCCGGCGGCGACCGCGAACCTGCGCCGGGGCGTCGAAGCCTACCTGCAACTTCCCTCGAACCTCGACCCGCGCGTTGCCAACCTCGCGTGGTCGGTCGTCCGGCAGTCGGGCGCGCGAAACGCTTACGACGCGGCGCGCGCGGTCGAAGCGCACCTGAGTCAGAACGCATACGGCGGGCGCTACAGCTACTCGCTCGACTTGCGCGAATCCGGGTCAGACCCTCTCGCGGACTTCCTCTTCAACGTGCGCGCGGGCCACTGCGAATACTTCGCGACGGCGATGACCGTCATGCTCCGCACGCTTCGGATTCCGGCGCGCGTGGTCAACGGCTTTCAGGCGGGCGAGTACAACAGCGCCGCAGACGCATACGTCGTCCGGCAGGCAGACGCGCACTCGTGGGTCGAGGTCTATTTCCCCGAATCGGACTCGTGGGTGACGTTCGACCCGACGCCCGCCGACGGTCGCGCCGCGGGCACGAGCGGCAAAGGCGTTTCGGGGAGCCTGCGCCGCTACGCCGACGCGCTCGAACTCTTCTGGATTCAGTACGTCGTCTCCTACGACCGGCAGGGCCAGCGCACGCTCGCCCGCGCCATCCACGACCAGATCAACTCTTTCACCTACGCCGCGTCGCAGTCAGCCGACGGCCTCGGCTCTCGACTCTCAGCGCTGTGGTCGCGCGCGGGTGGAGGCGCGTCGCCGTTCGCTTCAATCATGCCGCTCGCAGTCGTCGGCGCAGTTATCGTTCTGCTTGCAACGGCGCTGCTGATTCTCCGGCGCAAAGGGCTTCTCAAATTCTCATGGCCTCGGAAGCGGGCGCGAGACGCCGACGCGGTTATCGTGAAGTTCTACGAGCGCATGACCGCGGCCCTCGAAGCTCGCGGCCTGCGAAGACGCGCCGACCAAACGCCGCTCGAATTCGCTGCGGCGTCCGGCACGCCCGAAGTCTTTGCGATCACGCAAGCCTACAACCGCGTCCGCTTCGGCGCGCAGCATTTGTCAGACTCTGAAGCCGCAGACATCGAGCGATTCCTGCGAAACATGGAAGGGCAGAGGGCGTGAATCGGTGGAAGCCGCGTTGGCGGCTTGTCTAACTAGTCACTCACCAATCATTATTCATCAAAGCATTTATGAAAAAAGTCGGATTCATCAGTCTTGGATGCCCGAAGAACCTCGTTGACAGCGAGGTGATGATGGGGCAGTTAAAGTCGAAGGGTTACGAGATCACGGGCGACGCGGCGGAGGCCGAGACGCTTGTCGTCAACACGTGCGGCTTCATTGACGCGGCGAAGAAGGAGTCGGTTGATGCGATTCTGGAAGCCGCGCGCTTGAAGTCCGAGGGCAAGTGCAAGCGGCTCGTCGTCGCGGGCTGCCTGGTCGAGCGCTACCGAGACGAGCTGCGCGCGGAGATTCCCGAAGTTGACGCCTTCATCGGCACGAGCCAGATCGGCGACATCGTCACCGTCGCCGACGAGCGGACGAACACGCGCTCGCTTCCCGTCTTGCCGCTCGGCAACCAGACGGCGACATACCTGTACGACGAATCAACGCCGCGCGTGCTCGCCACGCCCGGCCACTTCGCCTACGTCAAGATCGCCGAGGGCTGCGACCGCCCGTGCGCCTTCTGCTTCATCCCGCAGATGCGCGGCCACTTCCGCAGCCGCCGCTTCGGCTCAGTCATCGCGGAAGCGAAGCGACTCGCCGAGCAGGGCGTCAAAGAAATCATCCTCGTCGCGCAGGACTCTTCGCGCTACGGCGAAGACCTCGGAGAGCGGGACGCGCTCGCGGCACTCATGCGCGAGCTTTGCCGTCTCGAAGGCGTCGAGTGGGTGCGCGTGATGTACACATACCCGACGCACATCAGCGACGCATTCCTCGACGTGTTGGCCGAAGAGCCGAAGGCGGTCAAGTATCTCGACATGCCTTTGCAGCACGCGTCGCGGAACGTCCTGAAGTTGATGAAGCGCGGGGGAAGTCGCGAGAGCCTCGAACGCCTCATCGCACGCGTGCGCGAGCGCGTGCCAGGGCTGGCAGTCCGCACGACGTTCATCACGGGCTTCCCCGGCGAGACCGAGGAAGACTTCGACGAACTGCTCGCCTTCGTCCGCAACGTCGAGTTCGACCGCGTCGGCATCTTCACCTACTCGGACGAAGAGGGCACGCCCGCCTTCGACCTTCCCGACAAGGTTGACGCGAAAGTAGCGAAGCGTCGCCGCGCACGTCTGATGAAAGAGCAGTCGCGCATCTCTCTTAAGAAAAATTGCGCGCGCGTAGGCCAAACCGTGCGCGTGCTTTTCGAGGGCGCGTCCGACGAGTCGGACTTGCTCTGGCAGGGAAGGGTGGAGACGCAAGCGCCCGACATTGACGGCTGCGTCCTCATCAACGACGCGCCCGAAAGCTGCCGGCCTGAGCCGGGCGACTTCGTTAACGTCGAGATAACCGAGGCGCAGGAGTACGACCTGGTCGGAAGGATTGTTTGAGGAAGCTGTCAGCTTAAATCCCTTTGTGCCCTCTGTGAAATCCTTTGTGGCCTCTGTGTTTAAGAAAGGCTTACTCAACCACAGAGGTCACAAAGGTATTCACGAAGGGCACAGAGGTTTAAGCTGAAGACCTTTTCATGTCGAGGACGAAAGAGACCAGCGATGCGTTGAGCGCGAACGTCGCCGACGTTGAAATGTCGCGCGGGCGGCGGACGGCGGGGGATCATGTCGCGCTCGCGCTCGCCACGTGCGGCGTCGGGTTGATTCCGCTCGCGCCGGGTACTTGGGGTTCGGCGGTCGGGGTGTTGCTGTATCTCGCCGTCGGTCGCGCCGCGCAGGTTTCTTTCGACTACGCGGTGAGGTATTGGCTCGACCTGTCGCCGCAGACGTTCCCCGTGTTTCTGACGACCGCCCTGCTGCTCGTCATCTTTGTCGTTTCCATTGTCGGCACGTGGGCGGCGACGCGCGCGGAAAAGTTGTTCGGGAAGAAAGACCCCGGCGCGGTCGTCGTTGACGAGGTCGCGGGGCAGTTGGTCGCATACCTGTTCGCGCCGTGGGGCACGGGCTGGTGGGCAATCGTCGCGGGCTTCGTCGCGTTCCGCGTGTTTGACATCTGGAAGCCTTATCCCGTGAGGCGTCTCGAAGGTCTCGGCAGCGGACTCGGCATCATGGCCGACGACCTGCTCGCGGGCTTTTACGCGGCGTCGGTCTTGTCGTTGTTGATTGCGATTCACACAATCTACTGAAGGGGGCGAGATGGAAGAGACCACAAAACAGAACGTGCCGTCGGGCGAGTCTTCGTCCGGCGAAAACACCGCGACGCCTGAGCGCGACGCCGAGGCGACGAGCAGCGAGACCCTGAGCGACATCGAAGCGAGCGAGAAGGTGAGCGATGCGGACGTGGGCGACTCCGAAAGCAGCCCGCTCGAAACCTCTTCGCCCAATCCAGACGGCGGCGACAGCGGCGGCCCGATGTGAGTTCCGACGCGCTGATGTCTGTAGGGGCAGGGCTTGTCCCTGCCCGCTGTCTCAATTAAAGGAACCTTAAACTGTAATCTAACGAAGAGCGGGCAGGGACAAGCCCTGCCCCTACAGTTTTCTTCTTTCCCCATGAGTGATATCAAAATTTTTGTCGCGGACGACGTGAACGAGGGCGGCTTGCAGCCGCTGCGCGAGGCCGGGTTCGAGGTCGAGAAGCGGACGGGGTTGAAGGGTGACGAACTGGTCGAAGCCTTGCGCGACGCGGACGGGCTTATCGTTCGCAGCGAGACGAAGGTGACGGCGCAGTTGCTCGAAGCCTGCGCGCGGCTGCGCGTGATCGGGCGCGCGGGCGTGGGCGTTGACAACATTGACGTGGGCGCGGCGACCGAGGCGGGCGTCGTCGTGATGAACGCGCCGGACGGGAACACGATGACGACCGCCGAGCACACGCTGGCGCTGCTGCTCGCGCTCGCGCGGCGCGTGCCGCAGGGCAACGCGAGTCTGAAGGCCGGGCGGTGGGATCGGAAGAAGTACGTCGGGACGGAACTGCGCGGGAAGACTTTGGGCATCGTTGGCCTCGGTCGAATCGGTCGCGTCGTCGCGAGCCGCGCGCTCGGGTTCGAGATGAAGGTCGTGGCCTTCGACCCGTTCGTCGCGCCCGAACAGTTGCGCGACACCGAGATCGAACTCGCGCCGCTCGAAGAGGTCTTCGCCCGCGCCGACTTCGTCACCGTCCACACGCCGCTCACGCCGGAGACGCGCGGAATCGTCGGCGCGCGCGAGTTCGCGTTGATGAAGAAGGGCGTCTATGTCATCAACTGCGCGCGCGGCGGACTGATTGACGAGTGCGCTCTGCGCGACGCGATTAAAGAAGGGAAGGTCGCGGGCGCGGCGCTCGACGTGTTCGAGGAGGAGCCGCCCGCCGCCGATCACGCGCTCGTCGCGCTGGACGAGGTCGTCTCAACGCCGCACCTCGGCGCTTCGACGAAGGAGGCGCAGGAGGGCGTCGCGGTCACGGTCGCCGAGCAGATGCGCGACTTCTTTCTGACGGGCGCGGTGCGCGGAGCGGTCAACGTCCCGGCGGTCGGCGCGCAGGAGCTGAAGGCGCTCGAACCGTACCTTTTGCTCGCCGAGCGGCTCGGACGTTTTCAGGCTCAACTCGTTGACGAACCCGTGCGCGGCGTCGAGATCGAGTTGTCGGGCGAGGCCGCGAGCTTCGAGTCGTCGCCCGTCACGCGTTCATTCCTCGCGGGACTTCTGCGCGGCATGAGCGCGCGCGTCAACGTCGTCAACGCGATGCTGATCGCTGAGGAGCGCGGCATCGCCGTCACGGTCTCGAAGCGTCACGGCGCGGGAAGCGAGGCGCGGGAGCCTGTGCGGACGCGCGTGCGGACGACCGCGGGCGAACACACGGTCGCGGGCGCGCTCTTCGGTCAGCAGGCGGACGGGCGCGTGACGGAGATTGACGGGTTCAGGATCGAGGCCGTGCCTTCGGGCAACATGTTGCTGACGCGCAGCAGCGACGTGCCCGGCGTCGTCGGTCGCATCGGCACAATCCTCGGCGACCACGGCGTCAACATCAGCCGCTTCCACCTCGGCAGGCGCGAGCGCGGCGGCGAGGCGATGTCGGTCATCGAGACGGACGCGCCGCTCGACGACGCGACGCTCGAAGAGCTTCGCTCGTTCGCCCCCGTAATCTCGGCCCGGCGGATCGTGCTTTAAAACTTGCCCGAAGGTTTGAGAGAGACAGCCGCCGCGCTTCAGCCGAATGTCGGAGGGGCGGGCGGCTGTTCGTACGTGAGCGGCGGGACGGAGCGCGCGACGAGAACCGAGATGCCCGCGCCGACGGCAGCGCCGACGAGCGCGAAGACGTAAATCACAAGTGTGCCGCTGTGGCTCACGGCGGCGACGATGCCGCCGATGAAAGCGCCGACGATCTCGCAGCCGAGCCAAAGCAGCACGGTCATCAGCTTGTACCAGCCGCCGCGGCGTCCCTTCGCCTGAACTATCTCGCCGACGTGTCGGGTCAGAAAAACCAACAGGATGATCTCAAGCATGCTCTTCTCCTTCTGGGGTTAAGGAGGCGCGCATTGCGACGCGCTTCCGCCTACTCGATGACGAAGTTCGTGCGTTGCGAGGCGCTGGTCTTGGCCGTGCGGTCAATCGCCGTCAGTTGCAGGACGTAGCGTCCGGCGGGGAACGTGGCGAGCGAAAGCTCGGCGAGGTACGGAATGCGCGAGGTGTCGGGCAAGCCCTCGGTCTTGACCTTGCTGAGCGGCGCGGTGAAGACGGGCTGGTTGTCGCGGAAGATTTGAACCTGAAGCGCGAGGTCGGGCGGAATCGCCGCGCTGCCCGCCGCGTTGTAGATGTAGGTCATGAATCGCAGCGACGAGTCGCGCGCGAACCTTCGGTCAACGTTGAGCGAGGCGGGCGAAGGCTCGTTCTGCTGCGCCGCGTCGCCTTCCGCGCCCGTCTTCTGCGAGCCGAGGAAGATGCTGCTCAGCAGAAGCTTGCTTGGATCGAACGCGGGGATTTCGACCCACTGCATCGAGCTTCCCGTCCGCCCGCTCGTCGTGTCGCGCGTGGCGGCGCGAACCTGGTAGAGGCCGGGCGCGAGCTTCGTCTGGAAGCTCATGACGACGTTCTGCTGCGGCGCGTGCGACGCGGGGTTTGTGGTGACGGCGAGGCGCTTGCCGAAACTCGAAAGCGTCTTGCCGCTTCCGTCAACGACCGCGCAGAGCAGGTCGAAGACGGCGCGCGGCTTCTCGGACTGGTCGAACGTGAGCGCCGAGCGGTCAACCTCGACGAGCGTCGTCAGGAGCGCGTCGCCGTCCTGCGGATGCAGGACGTAGCCGAGCGCGAGCGAGGTCGGAAGTCCGGCGCGCGGCAGCGGCGCGCGGAGCGCGGCACCGATCTCTTTTTCGGCTTCCGAGTTCTGCTGCTGCTCCGCCGCCGCGCCGTCCGGCTTCGCCGCCTCGTCCTGCTTCCTGCTCTTCGAGCCTTTGCCCTTCTGCGCCTCCTTCGCCGAAGCCTCGGCTGCCGGGTCGGCCCCGAAGAACCCGTTGCGGACGATGACGTGCAGGTCAGGCCGGTTGCGGACGCTGACCTCGATGCGCTTGTACTTGGAATCGCCGCCGCCGTCGGTCGGCCTCCACGCGAGAAGGTAGTAGAGCGAAGTCTCTTTGAGCGCCGTCGAGACGCTGTGCGTGAGCGCGTTCGTGTTGACGAGCGCGCGACCGCCCGTGTCGTTGGCGAGCGTGAAGAGCGGCGACTGCATCTCGGAAGCCTCGCCCAGGTTCGCGCGCGACAGTTGCCCGCCGGGGTCGAACGCGCCGCCCTCGGTCGCGTCGGTCACTCCCGTTCGCAGCCCCTTCGCGTCGAGCGCGTAGATGACGACGCCGGCGCGCGCCGCCGCGTCCGTGATCCGTCGCATGCGGTCGCGCAGAGTGCCCTGCATCTCGTCAACGACGAAGCCCTCCGAGATGAAGAAGAGAATCTTTCTTCCCGGCACGGGCGAAGACGAGCGCACGACCGCCTGCAAGGCCGAGAGCGTGGCGACCGACACGCCCTCCGACTGCGAGAGGATGTCGTGCGCGCGCGACTCGACCATCTGTGTCGCCTGCGCGCGCGTCAGGAGCGGGTTGTCGCGGATCAGCGCCTCGACGAAGAAGTCGAGCACCGAGTTGTCGTTCCGGTTGATGGCGAGCGCGTGCGCCTCGGTCATCGGCGGCGACTGGCCGTCGCGCGTCACGTATGGTCGCGTGTTGATGCGCGAGACGGCTGCGCGCAGCACAGCCTTGTTGTCGGTGAACTGTTGAAGGAATCCGATCTGGCCGCTCGGCGAGGCGACCGCCGCGGTGTCGTTCTGCCCGATCTCGTCGTCAATGTAGCGCTGGAGCGCGGCCCGGACATTCACGACGCTGCCCGCGGAGAGGTGCAGGTCGTCAACGAAGAAGATGACCGTGCGCCCGCGGTCGAGCGGGAGCGCCGCTTCGCCCGTCGCGCGACTGCCCGCGCCGCGCGCGGCGGCGAGTTGCGCGTCCTCGTTGACCGAGCCGGCCTGCACGCGGTCGAAGAAGCTTATCTGCTGCGGTCTGCCGTCAACTTTCAGCTCGAACTGTTCCGGCTTGAGTCCGTCAACGAACTTGCCGTCTTTGTCGAAGACCATCACGTCGGTCTGGACGAGTTCGGCGCTGATGCGGACTACTTCGTCTTCGTCCTGCTTCGGCGCGGGCTGACCCTGCGTTGACTGGCTCTGTGCGCGCGCGAGGGGCGCGAGCGCGCAGAGAGCGGCGAGGAGCGAGGCCGCGAGACGCGACTTGTTGAACGTGAAAGGATGCATGGCGGAGTGTCCCTGAAAGTCGTCGGGGAGACAACGCGGGCAATCTTAGCACGCGCGGCGCGCGGCGTGAATGTTAGGGGCGCGGGCCGCGTGCGTGGTAAAACTTTAGTTCCGCGTCGTCGTATAAACTCCGGCAATTTGAATTTCCGAAAGACACGGCGCGCGCGTCGCCGTCGCGCCCGCAGACTTCTTAGCGAACCCTTGAGCGAACAGAAAGCCACCCTGAAACTTGAGCGCGTCACAAAGCGCTTCGACGACTTCACAGCCGTCAGCGAGTTGAGCCTGAACGTGCGCGCGGGCCGAATCTACGGGCTGCTCGGCCCGAACGGCGCGGGCAAGACGACGACCATACGCATGATCGTCGGCATCACCGCGCCCGACGAAGGAAGTATCGAACTCTTCGGACAGTCCGTCAGCGCCGAGACGCAGAACCGCATCGGCTACCTTCCCGAAGAGCGCGGACTCTACAAGCGGATGAAGGTCGTTGACCAGCTCAAATTCTTCGCCGAGCTGAAAAACTTTTCGGGGCGCGAGGCCGACGCGGCGGTTGACCGCTGGCTCGCGAAAGTGAAGCTTTCGGAGTGGAAGCGCAAAAAGGCGTCTGAGCTGTCGAAGGGAATGCAGCAGAAGATTCAGTTCGTCGCCGCCGTCATGCACGACCCCGACCTCGTCATCCTCGACGAGCCTTTCTCCGGCCTCGACCCCGTGAACGTCGAGCTTCTGAAAGACCTCGTGCTTGAATTGAAAGCTGCTGGCCGGACGATCATCTTCTCGACGCACCAGATGGAGGTCGCCGAAAAAATCTGCGACGACATCTGCCTGATAAATCGCTCGCGCAAAGTCCTCGACGGCAGCATCCGCGAGGTCAAGAGCAGCTTCGGTCGAAACTCGGTCGCGCTCCGCTTCGAGGGCGGCGACTCGGTTCTCGAAGACGCGGCGCTCGTCCGCAAAATCGAGCGACACAGCGACGAAGTGGAGGCTCTGCTCGCGCCGGGCGCGGACGCGCAGGAGCTTCTGCGTCGGCTCGTCGCTTCGGGCGCGAGCGTGACGAAGTTCGAGCTGGTCGAGCCGAGCCTGCACGACATCTTCATCGAGAAGGTCGGAGGTGAGCAGTGAGAAAGTTCGCGGCGGTCGTCAGGCGCGAGTACGTCCAGCGCGTGCGGAGCAGGATGTTCCTCGTCGTCACCATCCTCGGCCCCGTCATGTTCGCGCTCTTCACGGTCGTCCCCGCGCTGATCGCGGGCATCAAGGCCGGAGGCCCGACGCGCGTCGCGGTCGTTGACGAGACGGGCCGGATGTTCGGGCGCGTGCGCGACGCGATCAACACGCGCCAGGAGGATGTCGAGGAAGGGAACAACGCCGCCGCCAACCCGGCCAACCAGAACAGCGCCGACCGCGTGAGGCAGGCGGCGAAGGCGGTCGCGCCGGAGTACGAGGTCGAGCTTGTGCAGACGGGCGGGCGCGCTTTCGACGAAGTGAAGCCCGCGCTCGACGAGCGCGTGAAGAAGAACGAGTTGGACGCGTACCTCGTCCTCCCGCGAGACGTTCTCGAAGGCGGCGAGGCGCGTCTCTACTCGCGCAACACGAGCGACATCGTCACGCGCGGGCAGGTCGAGGGCGCTCTGACGCGCGCGGTGCGCGACGCGCGGCTCGACGAGCGCGGCGTCGGCGCCGACGTGATGCGCGCCGTCAACCGGCCTGTGAAAGTCACCGTGACGAAGGCGGGCGAGGCGGGCGGCGAGGCGGACACGGGGCAGGGTTTCTACGTCGCGTTCGGCGCGGGCTTCGTCATCTACCTGACGATACTGATGTACGGACAGGTGATCCTCGGCGCGGTCATCGAGGAGAAGGAGACGCGCATCGCCGAGATTCTCTTCTCCTCGATCCGCTCGTTCCCTTTGATGATGGGCAAGCTCATCGGCGTGTCGCTCGTGGCCGTGACGCAGTTCGCGATCTGGGGGGTGGCGTTCGCGGCCTTCGCGCTCTACGGCGCGGCGGTGCTCGCGGGGCAGGGGATGAGCGTCACGCTGCCGCACGTCCCCGCGATTCTCTTCGTCTATCTGATTCTTTTCTTCCTGCTCGGCTACTTCATCTACGCGACGATCTACGCGCTCGTCGGCTCGATGGTGACGACGGCGCAGGAGGGCGGGCAGTTGGCGATGCCGATCATCCTGATTCTCGTCGTCGGCTTTTACATGGCCTTCCCCGTCATGCGAAGCCCCGACTCGCCGTTCGCCTTCTGGGTCTCGATGGTTCCGTTCTTCGCGCCGATCACGATGCTGATGCGAGTCGTCGCGCAGACGCCGCCGCTCTGGCAGATCGCGCTCTCGCTCGCGATAGGTTTCGCGACTGTCGTGCTGCTGCTCTGGCTCGCCGCGCGCGTCTATCGCGTCGGGATGCTAATGTACGGCAAGCGCGCGACCATCCCCGAAGTGCTCAAGTGGATTCGCCAGCCGTGAAGAAGCGGTCAGCAATCAGCTTTATCTTTGTGGTTCCTTTGTGGCCTCTGTGGTTGAGTTCGGATTCTTTAACCACAGAGGCCACAAAGGATTTCACAGAAGACACAAAGGAGGGTTAAGCTGAAAGCCAACAATGGGAATTGAGGTTGAGAAAAAGTACAGGCTGACGGTCGAGCAGACGGGGCCGCTGCGGCATCGTCTCGAAGCGGTCGGCGAGCGTGAGGGCGCGGGCGCGGAGTTCGAGGAGAACACGATCTACACGGGGCCGGGACTCGACCCGAAGCGCCGGGTTCTCCGGCTGCGGCGCAAAGGCGCGCGCGCCGTCTTCACTTTCAAAGAGCGCGGCGAGGGCCAGTCGGCGATCAAGCGACAACGCGAGGACGAGACCGAAGTCTCGGACGCCGACGCACTCGCCGACATACTCGACGCGCTCGGATACCGCCCCGCGCTCGTCTATGAGAAGCGGCGCGAGACCTGGCGCGTCGGCGGCGCGGAAGTCGTCCTCGACGAACTCCCGTTCGGACTCTTCGTCGAGATCGAAGGCGAAGAGCACGAGATTCTCGCCGCGGAAAAATCGCTCGGACTCGAAACCGCAGAGGCCGAGCACGCGCCGTACCCCGAACTGACGCTCCGGCACGGGAAGCGGAACGGCGACGTTGTCGAAGCGAGATTTTTACTGGAACGGGAACCGACGCGCTCAGCTTCACGCGGAGATTGACGAACGTCGTGGGTAACTCGTCAAACACAAAGCGGCTTCGTTCGATGATGAACGAAGCCGCTTTTGTTATTCAGAAGCAGTAGCTTCTTACATGCCCATGCCGCCGCCCATGCCGCCCGGCATCGCGGGCGTCTTGTCGTCTTCGGGAATCTCGGAGACGAGCGCCTCGGTCGTGAGCATCAGGCCCGCGATAGAGGAGGCGTTCTGCAAGGCCGTGCGCGTGACCTTCGCCGGGTCAATGACGCCGGCCTTGACGAGGTCTTCGTAGGTCTCGGTCGCGGCGTTGAAGCCGTGGTGGTCGTTCTTCTCCGAGCGCACCTTCTCGACGACCACCGCGCCCTCGACGCCCGCGTTCGCGGCGATCTGGCGCAGAGGTTCTTCGAGCGCGCGGCGCACGATTGTGACGCCGATCTGCTCGTCCGTGTCGCCCTCGCCGTCCTCGTTCGCCTTGAACTTGTCGAGCGCCTTCGCCGCGCGCACCAGAGCAACGCCGCCGCCCGGCACGATGCCTTCCTCGACCGCCGCGCGCGTGGCGTGCATCGCGTCCTCGACGCGAGCCTTCTTCTCCTTCAACTCGGTCTCGGTCGCCGCGCCGACGCGGATGACCGCGACGCCGCCGATGAGCTTCGCCAGGCGCTCCTGCAACTTCTCGCGGTCGTAGTCCGAGGTCGTCTCCTCGGCCTGCGCCTTGATCGTCTTGACGCGCGCCGCGATGTCGGCGTCTTTGCCCGCGCCCTCGACGATGGTCGTGTTGTCCTTGTCAACCGTGACCTTCTTCGCGCGACCCAAGTCTTCGAGCTTGACGTTCTCAAGCTTGATGCCGAGGTCTTCCGAGATGACCTTGCCGCCCGTCAGAATCGCGATGTCTTCGAGCATCGCCTTGCGGCGGTCACCGAAGCCCGGTGCCTTCACCGCGCAGACGTTCAGCGTGCCGCGCAGCTTGTTGACGACGAGCGTCGCCAGAGCCTCGCCCTCAACGTCCTCGGCGATGAGCAGGAACGGCTTGCCCATCTTCGCGATCTGTTCGAGGAGCGGCAGAAGGTCTTTCATCGAGCTGATCTTCTTCTCGTGGATGAGGATCAGCGGGTTGTCGAGAACCGCCTCCATGCGCTCAGGATCGGTGACGAAATACGGCGAGAGGTAGCCGCGGTCGAACTGCATTCCCTCGACCACGTCCAACTCGGTCTGCATCGTGCGCGACTCCTCGACCGTGATGACGCCGTCCTTGCCGACCTTGTCCATCGCTTCCGCAATCAACTCGCCGATGGTGCGGTCGCCGTTGGCCGAGATGGTGCCGACCTGCGCGATCATGTCGCCCTTCACAGGCTTCGACATCTTCTTGATCTCTTCGGTCGCGCGCGCGACGGCCTTGTCGATGCCGCGCTTGAGGGCCATCGGGTTCGCGCCCGCCGCGACCGTCTTCACGCCCTCGCGGAAGATGGCCTGCGCGAGCACGGTCGCCGTCGTCGTGCCGTCGCCGGCAACGTCCGAGGTCTTCGACGCGAC
>Ga0070740_10002603_pt1 | contig 20736 bp, 19 predicted proteins | sample Coa_R2_FD_67286 | JGI IMG/M metagenome (GOLD analysis project Ga0070740, IMG submission 67286) | Surface soil microbial communities from Centralia Pennsylvania, which are recovering from an underground coalmine fire - Coalmine... | ecosystem: Environmental > Terrestrial > Soil > Unclassified ...
CCGCCAGTTCGTGTTCGAAGCCGCCGGTCTCGATTGCGCAATGCATCCCGCATTCCTTGGGCGCGCCCGTCTCCCACCACCATCGCCCGTCGCGCGAATCGGCGCCCTCGGGCACCGCGCGGGTACATGGCGCGCATCCGATCGACTTGTAGCCCTTGTCGTACAACTCGCTATAGGGCACGTCGTTGGTGCGGATGTAATCCCACACCTCCTCCTCGGTCCAGTCGGCCAGCGGCGCAACTTTGACGATTCCGCCGTGGTCGTGGTCGATTTCGACCTTGCGGATATTGGAGCGCGTCGCCCACTGGTCGCGCCGCAGCCCGGTCACCCAGGCGTCGAAGTTAAGCAGCGCGCGGCGCAGCGGCAGCACCTTGCGCACCTGGCAGCACAGCAGGCGCAGATTGACGTCGCGGTAGAACAGGTTAAGCCCGTGCTTGGAGACCATGTGCTCGACCACCTTGGTGTCAGGCAGGAAAATCTCGGTCTTGATTCCGTAGCGCTCGCGCACCCGCTCGATCAGGGTGTAGGTCTCTTCGGGCATCCGCCCGGTGTCGATGGTGAAGACGCGCACGGAAGGGTCGATGCGCCAGGCCATGTCGATCAGCACGCAGCCGTCGGCCTGAAAGCTGGAACAGATGCCCATGCGGTTGCCGAAGCGCTCGATGGTCCAGGCGAGCACCTCCTGGGGTTCCTTGTCGTCGAGCTCGACGGCGGCTTCACCCGCCTCCAGCTCGTCCATCAGCTCCTGCCGCTGTTCGACTTCCTGGCTCATAGGATTCACTCTAAGGCTGCCGCACTCTGCGCCTGGGCGCCCGCCGGCTGCGTCATCGCAATCAACTCCGCGTCCGGGGTGCGTACGCAAAAGTGCGCAAAGGTCTCGCCGGGTTGACGGCGCCGCAGATAGCCCGCCACCAGCCGGCTCACGTAATCCTCCACCAGCGCCGACGGTACGCGGCGCAGGACGGGTTTGCCGATCGCGGCGTCCTTGCCCAATCCGCCGCGCAGGATGATATCGAAGGCTTCCAGCGGCTCGCCGCCCGGTCCGCGTCCGGTAGTGCCCTGCAGGCCGATGTCGCCGGTCCAATGCTGGGCGCACGCGTGCGGGCATCCGTCCAGATTGAGCTTCAACCCCGCGACCGCGTCGCCGAAATCGCCGACCAGCCGCTCAATGACAGTGGCCAGCTTGGTCTTGGTCGGGGTCACGGCGTAATTGCAATGCGGGTCGCCGATACATCCGATCGACGACGCGTAAAGCCCGTTGGCGTCGAGCGGAAAGCCGATTTCGCCGACCGTGCCGATCACCTCCTCCAAACGCGCGCGCGGGATGCCGGTCAGGATAAAATTCTGCCGGCGGGTAAGACGGATATCGCCGCCGTAGCTTTCGACCAGGTCGGCCACCGCGACCATCTGCGTCCCGCTCATCGTGCCCAGATAGACCGGGAAGCCCACGTAGTACAGTCCGTCCTGCTTCTGCTCATTGATTCCCATGTGATCGCTGTCGCGATCGGGCAGCGGCAGCTCGGCCAGTGGCTCCAGTTCCCGGCCCAGCCGCGCCTGGACCAGCTTGCGGAATTCGTCGGGACCGTAGTCGTCGATCATGAACTTCAGCCGCGCCTTGACCCGCGAAATGCGGTACTCGGTGGTCGATTGCCAGACGTCGAGGATCGCCCGCAGGACCGCGAGCGCATCCTCGGTCTGCACGAACACCCCCAGATGGCGCGACAGGCGCGGCGTGGAAGACTGTCCGCCGCCCACACGCACCGCAAATCCGGGTGTGCCGTCCCTGATAAAGCCGACCAGCGCTACGCAGTTGATTTCCGGCGCGTTGCATTGGTAGTGGCAGGCTGAAATCGTAATCTTGTGCTTGCGCGGCAGATCCGAATAGTCGCGATTGCCGTAAAAGAAGGCCGCCGCCTCGGTCAGTAGCGCACTTACGTCAAAGTGCTCCTCGCGGTTGACCCCGCCCACAGGGCATCCGGTAATATTGCGCACCACGTCGCCGCATCCGCCAAGCGTGGTCAGCCCCGCCGCCTTAAGCTTGGCGAAAATCTCCTGGAAGCGGTCCAGCGTAATGTAATGGAGTTGGATGTTTTGCCGAGTGGTCAGTTCGCCCTGATTGCGACCGTACTCAGCCGAGATCTGGCCGATAGTGCGCAGTCCGCCCGGGGTCAGGATGCCGCCTGGAATCTTGACCCGCATCATGAAGGTGCCGACCTTGGGCTTGTCGTGGTACAGTCCGTACCATTGCAGGCGGACGATGTCCTCCTCGGGCAGCTTTTCATAGGAAGTCGCGGTCAGGCGATGCCATTGGTCCCACAATTCGGTCGGAAACAGCTCCCGTTTAAGCCGTTCCACCGAATTGCGCTTGAGCACCAAATCCCAGCTTGGGGGCTCGCGTTTGGGCACCGCACGGGTCTCCTTACCTTGACTTAGGGGCAAAAGATAACTTAGATGACTCACTAAGTCAAATATTCGCCTCGGCCTCACCGGCAACCCGGGGCGGCGCGGAAAAAGGGCCGGACACGAAATGAAATTTGGCGTTGGGGTCGATTATTCGTTAAAGGCGTTGCTGATGCTTGCGGAACGCTATCCGGCCGCCCAGCCGTTGCAGGTGGAGGCGATCGCTACGGCCCAGAACATCCCGGAAAACTACTTGCGCCGCTTGCTGATTGCGCTCAAGCGCGGCGGACTGGTGCTTAGCCAAAAAGGCCCCAGCGGCGGCTATATCCTGGCCCGCCCGCCGTCGCGGATTACGATGGAGGATGTCGTCGAGGCAATCGAGGGCGGCTATGTGCCGGTGGAATGCCTGGAGGAGGGCGCCAATTCGCCCTGCCGGCGCGACCAGGCCTGCGCGATGCGCGAGGTATGGCGCCAGGTCCGCGACCAGGTCACGTCGATTTTGCGCAACACCACGCTGGAGATGCTGGCCAGCAAACGCAAGGCCGCGCTCACCTTTCAGATCTGATTCGCTCAGGGCTGCGCCCCGCGGGCTCTCGGGCGGCGGTCGCCAACTTACCCCGGTGCACGGAGTTCCAGCGGCTGCTCAGGTTCCGATTCCGCTCAAGCTTACGGTTTGCGGCGAGTTGGATGCGTTGTCGTTGATCGTGAGCGATCCCTTCACCGAACCCTTGGCGGAGGGCGAAAATCGCACCGCGATGGAGCAACTGGCGCCCGGCGCCAGCGGCGCGCTGCAAGTGTTGGTCTGACTAAAGCTCGGGCTGACGGAAATGCCGGCCACGCTGAGCGGTGCGTTGCCGGAATTGCTCAGCGTGACCGTCTGGGCCGGACTGATGGTGCCGTGGCGTACTTTTCCAAAGTTCAGGCTGGTTGGCTTGACCGTGCCGACTGCTGCCGCAGGCGTCGGCGTCGGCGTTGGCCTGGTGGTTGGGGTCGGTGTCGGCGCAGAGGTCGGGGCAGGTGATGGCGTGGCAGTTGGCGACGGGGTCGGTGGCGCGTTGTTGGCGAAGGTCAGCACCGTGACCGAGTAGGCCGGGAAGCTGTAGGAGAAATTCGGCGCGATGCCACTGAGCGTGCCGCTCGCGATGTCGGCCGAGCCCACGCCCGTTTTGGCCGCGTTGTCCTGCGGGATACCGTAGGAATACCGGCTGCCGCTGCTCGCCGGCGTGGCGTGGCTCAAAGTGATCTTACCGTTGAGCGCCGCGCTGGCGCTCTTGTTGATCACCATCAGCGCCAGCGAACCGTCGGCGCGCTGGGCGGCGCAGATGCTGAGCAGCGGATAGTCGCTGGACGCGGCAATCAACTGGTCGCCGCCGCGCGCGAAGTACTTGAGCAGCTTGCCCACGTAGTAGGTCGGGTAAAAATCCGCCGCGCCTGGAGGATTCGCACCGTCTACCACGCCGTAGTCGCCGTAGTTGCGCCATCCGTAAAGCGTCGATGAGTTGTTGTTGGCGGTCTCCTGACTGTTGCGTAAGTCCCACCAGACGACGGCGTTGAATTCGGTCTGCAGCGCGGCGCAGATGCTGTCGGCCATGAACAGCCCGTTGACCAGGCTGGTGGTCTGCTTGCCGGGCGCGGAAGAAACCGAATTGTTTTCCGTGCACGCCAGCTCGACGCCCGCCGCGGTCGTGGCACCCAGGTAATCGTTAAGCTGCATGCGTAAATCGGCCGCGTCGCTGGCCCAGGTGCCCGAAGAGAGCAGCAGTCCCTGGTCGGATTCGCCGCCCGGGTCCTGCGGATAGCGATGGTGGATCAGGAAATCGGGCGTCACGCCCAGACTCTTGAGCGTGGCGAGCATCACCGGCGTCCAGCCGTTGTGCGCCACACCGGTTACCGGATTGGTCGCCGGATGGTCGGTGTAGTTGGCGTAGCTGTCTTCCCCGGGCACCGCCACCGCACCAATCCTAATGGTGGGATCGACCGCCTTCATCTGGCTGTAGTACTGCGCGAAACGCTGCGCGTAGGTGTAGGGATCGTGCGGACGGGTGTTGGTGTCGGTCTCCCACGAACCGTACACCTCGTTGCCGACCTCCCAGTACTTGAATCCGTAATGGTTGGTCACATTGGAGGAATTTACCCACGACGCGGCTTCCGACGGCGTGCCGGAGCCGTAATTGACGGTGATGAAAACCTGCGAGCCCACAGTCCTGGCAACGTCGGCGAACGCGGTGAACGACGTCGCCCACTGCCAGGTGTTGTTGTCGGTGGTGTTGGTCGCCCAGTGGTAATCGTCGGACAGAGACCCGCCGGGGAAGCGCAGCCCCTGGTTGCCCATCGTGCTCAGCAGCGACTTGGTAACCGCGGTGTCGAACAGGCTGTCCCACACGGCGGCGTTGAGTGCAAAATGGCGCGCGTCGATGGTGCGCAAGGTGCGCGAGGCGTCTACCGTCAGGTTCACCACCGACGGCGCCGGCGCAGCGGTAAATGAGATCGCGTCAACGTAAAAGGTCGGCTGCGTCGTGCCGCTGCGGTCCTGGATCCAAAAGCCGTCCAGGTCGGTTTTGTTCTGCACGCCCAGCGTGCTAAGCGGAATGGAAACCTGCTGCCAGGTGTTGGCGGCCAGGGCCGGCAGCGTTACCACGGTCTGTGCGGCGCCGTTGAGCGTGGCCTGCACCTGCAGCAACTGCCCGCCCGATGCCCCGCCGTTAATCCAGAAGACCAGGGCGGTGTAGATGCTCGAATCGAAGGCGGCATGATGCAGATACAGCGCCTGCCAGGCCGCGGCGCTGACCGCGATGGAATCCGTGCCCGATTGCACCGGCGCCGTGTTGCTCAGGTTGACCGAAGCCCAGCTCCAGTTCTGCCAGCCATTGACCAGCGCGTCCGTGTAGGCCGCCTGATTGGACTGCGCAAAAGCGGTTTCGGCGCCCGCCGCGTAGCAAAAAACCAGCGCTAACAGCCAGATCGAGGAAGAAAAAGCCAGTTTTCGGAAGATTGCCCGGTTCTCTGCCATTTGGGCGCAATCTACTACAATTTATGCAGACGTTACAACAATTTATCCATCCCAAGACTTCGCTAGATTTGCCCGCTTTATGCGTGCCCAGCCTATTTCATGCATCCCTCTTCACGCGCGAGCTGTTCACGCAGCGCCTTTATGACGGCTTCGGTTATGGATTCCCCGGTCTTGCGAGCCGCGGTTGTGATTCCACTATCGCTGTTGCATAGATGGCGGGTGACGTCCGTTGAAGGAGGATAGGCCCATGGCGATCGATTTTGAAAAGCGCAGCGACGGCATCGCGATCGTGACGATGAACCGGCCGGAGAAGCTCAATGCGCTCAACAAGGAGGACCTGGCGCGGCTGACCGAGGTGTTTTACGAATTGCGCACCAACCCCGCCATCCAGGTCGCGATCATCACCGGCGCCGGCACCCGCTCCTTCACCACCGGGATGGACCTGTCGCTGGTTGGCCAGCTTCACCCTGACCATTACAAGGACGTGCCCGAAGGGCTGCTGCTGAACATGGTGCCTTACATGAAGGGCATCGACATCTGGAAGCCGATTATCGCGGCCGTCAACGGCCACGCCATCGCGCTGGGCGCCTGTATGCTGCTCGGCACCGACATCCGGCTGGCGACGCCTAACGCCACCTTTGCGCTCAACGAGGTGCTATTCGCCGACCTGGCCGACGGCGGCGCGCTGCCGCGTCTGCCGCGCCAGATTCCGTACGTTCACGCCATGAAAATCCTGCTGACCGGCGAGACCATCAAGGCCGACGAGATGCTGCGCATCGGTCTGGTCAACGAGATCGTGCCGCAGGAAAAGCTGATGCCGCGGGCGCTGGAAATCGCCGAACATCTGGTGACCAAATGCGACAAGTACTCGGTGCAGGTCACCAAGCAGGCGGTACTGCGCGGACTGGACGTGGGACTGAGCCAGGCGCTGCTGGAAGAGGCGCTGTTCAAGGAGATGCTGGAGAACCGCCACGGGCTGAAGAATCCCATGATGGCGGACTACGCGGACAAGTTCAGGCGCTAGAGCGGGGGCCGTCGGCTCGTTGCCGCCGGGTTGTACGCGCTTGTGACTCCTGTTTACTGGCGTTTGGAGCCGTCTTTGCGCCGGCCGCAGCCCATCTGATAATTTCGTGCCGACGGTTTGAAGACGCCAATGCGCATCGCACTAATCGGTCAGGCAGCGTTCGCGGAAAAGGTTTTGCACGAGCTCCACGCGGCGGGCGAGGAGATTGTCCACGTCTACGCGCCGCCCGACGCGGGCGGACGTCCCGACCCGCTCAAGACCAAGGCGTTGGAACTCGGCCTGCCGCTGAGCCAGCCCACTTCGTTCAAGGGCGAGCGCGTCTTTGAACAGTTCAAGGCGCTCAATGCCGATTTGGCGGTGCTGGCCTTCGTGACGCTGATCGTGCCCGAGCGCGTGCTGTACGCGCCGCGCCTTAAGTCGATCTGTTTCCATCCTTCGCTGCTGCCGCGCCATCGCGGTGCCAGCGCGATTAACTGGGCGATTATCCAGGGCGACCGCGAAACCGGAATCACCTGGTTCTGGCCCGACCAGGGCATCGACACCGGTCCGATCCTGATCCAGAAGCGGGTTCCGATTGGCGACAACGACACGCTGGGATCGCTTTATTTCGGCCGTCTGTTTCCGCTCGGTGTGGAGTCGCTGTTTGAAGCGCTCGAACTGATAAAGTCGGGCAAGGCCCCCGCGATTCCACAGGACGAAAGCCTTGCGACCTACGAGCCGCCCTGCCGCGACGAGCACGCACGCGTGGATTTCAGCAAGCATGCGCGCGAGGTGCACAACCTGGTTCGCGGATGCGATCCGCAGCCCGGCGCGTTTGCAGTCTACGAAGGCAAACGCGTGCGGCTGTACGAAGCGACGCTGGAGCCGGGCCTGTCTTCCGGCGCGGTGGGTGAAATCGTTTCGATCGGGGCCGATGGCATGCGGATCGGCCTGCAGGGCGCGACCCTGCTCGTCAAGCGGACACGCATCGATCCAAGTCCAAAAAAGGTGCCGCCGGCAGAACTCGCGCAAAGCGGTCAGCTGCGCACCGGCATGTTCGCGGACAGCTAGAGGAAGAATTGCATCGGCTGCGGCGTGCTACTAACCAGACCTGACCCCATGGCCCCGTCCCTAAAGGGGGAACAGACTGCTTCTCCTCCCCGTTAGGAAAGGGCTTGGAGGTTAGGTTTTCGAGCTGGTGAGCGTTTGGGTTTCCGAGTGCGGCGTTGGGGGTAGTTGTATGCGGCTGTGCGTTGGAACTTCCAAGGGTATCGTGATCATCGACCCCGATCGCGGACGCGCTCCGCTGGCGGTGATGGCCAATCCCTCGGCCATCTCATGCATGGCGCAAAGTGCGGGCCAGCCGCACATCATTTATGTCGGCTCGCTCGAGCATACTCATATGGGCGACGGACCGGCCTCGGGCACGCTGTCGCGCTCGACCGATGGCGGCCGCACCTGGAGCGACATCACGCCCGCGGGCGCACACGACGAGGGGATCTGGGCGGTCGCCACGCCGCCCGACGCACCGGGCGAAGTATTCATCGGCACTACGCACGCCCGGCTGTTTCACAGCCAGGACCATGGGCACACCTTCAAGGAATGCACCGCGTTTCTGGACCTGCCGGGGCGCGACCGATGGACCTTTCCGCCGCCGCCGCATATTCCCCACGTGCGTGCAATCGCATTTGACCCGGTTGACCCGTCGCTGATGTACGTCGGGGTCGAAGAGGGCGGGGTGTTCCGCTCGCGCAATCGGGGCGCAAGTTTTGAGCCGCTCAACAAGGGCCTTTACCCCGACGTGCACGCCCTGGCGGTCGATCCGGCCGATTCGCGGCGGCTTTACGCCACGACCGGACGCGGCTTTTACCGCTCCGATACGGCCGGCGCGTCGTGGAAATTCGTGGGCGTGATGCGGCCCTACGTGGTGCCATTGTTGGCGGACGCCGGCGCCGAGGGCGTCGTGTACACTGCGGGCGCGGCCGGACCGCCGCCAAGCTGGATGGCGCGTGGCGCGGACGCGATGCTGTTGGTCAGCAATGACGCCGGCCACAGCTTCACTGCGGCCGCGGTGCCCGAGGTTATGTGGCGCGGAATGGTGATGGCGCTGCTGCAATGCCAGATGCGCCCGCAGGAGGTGTTCGCCGTCACCACTGACGGCAAGGTGCTGCGATGGCGTCCGCGCGAGGAAGAAGTCGTGGAAATCGCCTCCAACCTGCCGCCCGCCTACGCCATCGCTGCGCTGCCCTGAGCGGCCTTGGTGGCGTTCACCTTTCGCGCGCGGCCGTTTCGATGCGCAAATCTCTTGTGCATCGCCGGCCGGTTTTTTTTACCCGTATTTGAAGCGCACACCCCCCCATGTAGACTTGAAGCCAATGCCCGGCTTGACGTGCAATCGGGCGGGCAGGCGCCAGCGCATTTTAGTCGACGATTTCTGCTATGGAGCAAGCTACGGAGTCCACTCCTGCTGAGAGCCGCGCGGGCAAAACGCTGCGCGAGATTTTCGAGTCCGGACGGCCGCTGACCTACATCCGCTCGGCGGAGGAGCAGCGCGTCTCACGGGTTTTGCGCGAAGCCGGCCAGCGATTTTTCAACTCCACGCCCGCGCCGGTATGGACCTGGAGCGTGACCGAAGGGATGCGCGGTGCGGATGGCGAGGTACAGCCCGGCGCACAGCAGCCACGCGAAGCGCTGGACTTCATCGCGGCCCATCGCGACCCCGCCATCTTCCATCTCAAGGATTTTCACGATGCGCTGCGCGATTCGTCCGCAATCCGGCGGCGCTTTCGTGACCTGTACGACGCCTGCTTCGATCAGCGCAAGTTCGTGGTGGTCAGCTCGCCGGTGCGCTTTATCCCCGAGGAAGTCGAACGCGACCTCGTCTACCTGGAGCTGCAACTGCCCGACCTGGTCGAACTAATCGACTTCCTGCGCGAGGAAACCGCGCAAATCATCGCGCGCGGCGGCGCCGCCGATGAAAGCGAGGACACCATCGCCCAACTGGCGCGCACCCTGCAGGGACTGACGCTTAACGAAGCGCGCCATGCCGTGCGCCGCGCCCTGTCCACCACCCGTCACCTGGGCTCCGACTCGCTGCCCGCCCTGCTCGAAGAAAAGCGCCTGCTGGTCAACCGCAGCGGTGTGGTCGAATTCGTCACCGGCAAGACTGAGATCGGACAGGTCGGCGGACTGGAGATTCTCAAGCAATGGCTGATCGAGCGCAAAAAGCTTTTTGAACTGCGCGACCGCCTGAGCACCGACATCGTTCCCAAGGGTGTGCTGGTGATGGGAATTCCCGGTTGCGGCAAGAGCCTGTGCGTCAAGGCGATCGGCTCCTACTTCGATCTGCCGCTGTATCGGATCGACATGATCGAGGTATTCTCCGGCCGGCACGGACCGCCCGAAGGCGCCTTTGTGCAGGCCTGCAAGATGCTGGAGGAAATGGCCCCGGCGGTGGTGTGGTTCGATGAAATCGAGATGGGCATCACGTCGGCGGAAACCGGCGGTGAGCAGGGGCGGATCTTTGCCTTCTTCCTGACCTGGATGCAGGAGAAGGCGCGCGGCCTGTTTGTCGCCGCCACCGCCAACCGCATCGACCTGCTGCCCGCCGAGATGATCCGCAAGGGACGCTTCGACGAGGTGTTCTTCGTCGATCTGCCGCTGGACGAGGAGCGCAGCGAGATCTTCAAAGTTCATCTGAGCCGGCGCGGCGTCGACCCGCAGCGCGTCAACATCGCACGCCTGGTGGCCTTTGCCAACGGCTGGACCGGCGCCGAGATCGAGCAGTGCGTGGTCTCCGCGTTGACCCGGGCGCGTCTGGAAGACCGCGAAATGACCGAGCAGGACCTGGTCAACATCGCCTCCGACATCGTGCCGCTGTCGCGCACCATGAAGGAGCAGATCAATCACATCCGGGGATGGGCCTCCGAGCGCGCCCTGCGCGCCTCCCGCCGCCCGATCGCGCGCTGACACGAAAGACCGTGGTTGTGGGCTTCCAGCCTGTGACATTTGCCTGACGCCTTGCTCCTCACAACACCTGTGCGATGGGATGATGCTGGTCACGACCGTTCTGGAGATCGCTCTTGTCACGTTGATGGTCTGCCTCGGCACAAACGGGCAACGCGGTTTGGCGATTGCCGCAACGTGCCCGAGCCCTCTGCCGACATGCACGTCATCGGGAACCCTGGCCGACTTCAGCGGCTCTTTCGCTTGCAGCTCAGTCCGGACCGATTCGAGCGGCACAGTGAAGACCGCGATTCTACTGATCAATTCGGCGGGCAACGGAACCGGTGCCGCCTCGATCGCCCAGAACGACAACAGCACCAGCACAACCACTTACCAGGATTTCACCGCCCAAACGTTCACCTGCTGCGTCAATGCTAACGACACCGGTTATCTCACTCCAACGGACGGATGCCCGGTGGCGTTCGTAATCGACGACGCGAAGACCGAGGTGCGGCTGCTCGACTCATCCGAGAACCGGGCCGAACTTTTGACCTGTAAGAAGCAGTAGGGACCGCAGGTCCGCCGCTTCCGCCATTGCATCCAGCCAGCGCTCTTGCCCGTGCGTCCTACCGCAACGCCAACGCCAACGGCACCAACACCAACGCCAACGGCAACTTCCAGCGCCAGCGCAACGGCAACCGCAGCCGCCACGGCAACGCCAACTGCGACTGCCGCCGTCACGACGACGGCAACCGCAACCGCGACGGCTGTATCCACGGCGACTGCGACCGCGAGCGCAACCCCGTCGGCCATCCCGACCAGCACTCCCGGTCCCGGCGCGGCGGCATCGCCCGGCACCACTCAATACCTCCCAGTGCTGTAAGCACGCGGACCAATCGGGGATCTGTGTTCCCCGGTGCACTGGCCTCGGGCACGTGGGCGTTGCGATGCTGGCGGCTCGGCGGTGTTCATCGGACCTTGCCGTTGACGGGCCGGATCGGATGATGCTTAGCTCGCGCAAGGGTTTTGCGATGAGCGATCAGATCAACGATGCGGAGCGGATCAACCGCGAGCAGCTCGAATTCTGGAACAGTGCGGCGCCCGGATGGAGGCAGATGTGGGCGATGCTGGAGCGCGCCGCGCAGCACGTCTCCGACCGGCTGGTGGAACTGACGCAGATAAGCGCGGGCAGCCGCGTGCTCGATATCGCCAGCGGCTCGGGAGAACCGGCGGTGACCGCGGCGCGCAAGGTTGGCACCGGCGGCCTGGTGGTCGCCACCGATCAGTCGCCCGCGATGCTGGAGTTGGCGCGCGAGCGCGCCGCCGCCCTGGGAATTCGCAACATCAAATTCGTCGTGACCGGCGCGCAGGAACTGGCCGTGGAGGAGCGCGACTTCGATGCCGCGCTGTGCCGATGGGGCCTGATGTTTGTCGGCGATCTGGAGGCGGCGATGCGGCGCGTCGCACAACTGCTCGCGCCTGGGGGCCGCTTCGCCACTGCGGTGTGGGGCCCGCCGCACAAGGTGCCGATGATCAGCCTGGGCGATGAGCAGGTGCGTGAGTTGGCCAAACTGCCGCCGCCTCTGCCCGATGCGCCGGGCCCGCTCAGGCTGGCCGACACCAAGCCGCTGCTGCGCGCGCTCAGTACCGCCGGATTCAAGGACATAAGCGTCGCGCCGCTCAACGTGCGGTTCGAGTTCGAATCGCCCCAGGCGTTTGCGGAACAACGGCGTGCCGTTTCGACGCCGTTGCGCATGATGCTGTCAAAACAGACACCGGAGTTGCAGCAGCGCATCATGGATGCGTTGGTGCAGCAGGCGCGCCGCTTTGCCGATGCGTCCGGGCGGGTGCGGATGGATAATGAGGCGCTGCTGGTCGCGGCGCATCGCTAATCGAACAAATCAGACACGCGCTTGACGAAGTCTCACATTACAAGAAAGGCACAGGCCGATGGACGTTAAACTTGACGGCAAGGTGATTCTGATAACCGGCGGCGCCTCCGGGATGGGGCGCGCCACGGCGGTGGCGGCGGCGCGCGCGGGCGCCAAGGTCGCGATCTGCGACGTGGACGGCAAGGGCGGCGAGGAGACGCTCGGGATGGCACTGGCGGCGGGCGGCGAGGCATTCTTTTCAGCCTGCGACGTAAGCGCCGCCGCACAGGTCGAAGCGCTGGTCAATCAGACGGTCAGGAAATACGGACGGCTGGACTGCGCGGCCAACATCGCCGGCATCGAGGGCAAATGGGGCGACCACATCGCCGACGCGGCCGAAGCCAATTTCGACCGCGTAATCGCCGTCAACCTCAAGGGCGTGTGGTTGTGCATGAAGTATGAGATCGCGCAGATGCTCAAGCAGGGCGGCGGCGGTTCGATCGTCAACCTCGCCTCCGTGGCGGGGCTGGTCGGCAATCCCGGCTCGGCGGCTTACGGCGCCTCCAAGCACGGCGTGGTCGGCCTGACCAAAACCGGGGCGCTGGAGTATGCGCGCCAGAAAATCCGCATCAATGCCGTCTGCCCGGGCGCGATCGAAACTCCGATGCTGTCGCGCATCTTCGAGGTGATTCCGCAGCAGGGCGCTCGGATGGCGGACATCGAACCGGTGGGACGGCTGGGCACGGCCGACGAAATCGCGGCCGCGGTGCTGTGGCTATGCTCCGACGATTCCTCCTTCGTCACCGGCGCGGCGCTGGCAGTCGACGGCGGCCTGACCGCGATGTGAGCGGGCAAGAAAGAACCGGGGCAATTCACCGTGACAGCGGCATTGCGCGCATGACGTTGTCCAGTCCGGTGATCGCGCCGATTACGTCCGCAAACCGCGCCGGGATGCTGGGGTCGTCGACGTTGGCGTAGGAGTCTTTGCCGTAAGTGAGGATCTTCGTTTTGAAGACGCGTTGGGCGCGGCCCGCGCTGCCCCTGAACGTGATCGTCCGGCGCTGGCCGGATGACGACACGACCTCGAAGCCCTGCTTCTTAAGCCAGTCCTTTAGCGCCTTGAATTGCGCCGGTTCGGGTCCGAAGCGAGCCGCAAATTGCTGCGGCGTCAGCCATCGATGGTAATTGGGCGAGGATGGGTCCTGCTGTTCGGACAGCAGCCGGCTAAGGGCTTGCGGATCGCGCAGCTTGAGGCTCATCGTCATCGTCAGCATGCGCTGGGGATCGATGCGCCCGGTAGGCCGGCCGGCGATCGCAGTGGGATGGTTGCCGCGCAGTTTGACCGTTTCATGCGCATCCGAAGCAGGCGAGCAGACCAGCAGCAGCACCCCGGCCAGAACGCCGACAGTGAGGGCCCAGGCGCTGCTTCTATTCCATCTTGGCATTTGCGGCACGAACGCTGCGGTCAGGATTGCGGCGCGCGGCTACTCGGTGTCATCGGGAGATGATTGCTCGGGCGCCGCTTTGGCGATTTCCGCGTCTTCGGCATAGCTCGGCCGCAGTTCCGTCTCCTCGGTGTGCACGGTGTCGGCGGGATAAAGGCGGCGCAGATCCCATTGCGTGATCCATCGCCGGACGTGCGACCGCATCCGGTGCGTGATCGCCAATTCCGGCATCGGAATATCCGGCGGATCCCATCCGTAGGCGCGGGAATGCACCTGCTTCAGATGGCGGTAGGTTTCGGCCAGATGCGCTTCGTCGGGCGGCTGGAGCGCAAGCTTTTCGCGCTTGATCAGATGCATCCCGGTTTCGGCGCGGGCTGCGATGACACGATAATCCTCGCGTTACTTGGCTTCGAGTTTGGGCCGGATCGACCGCCAGTCGCCGCGCTCGTCCAGCACGGCGGCGTCGAAGTCGTCGGTAATCGCGGCAACCGTGATCAATCCGGGATACTGTTCGCCCTTGATCCGCCCCATCCAGCGCGCCAGTTCGGCGTAGGACTTGGCCCGCTGCAACAGGCTGTAGCGTCCGATCAGCTCGACCTCGTCAAGCAGCAGCACCCATCCGCGGTAGCCCGCGCCGATGACCAATTGCGCGAAGAAGGCGAAGCGATGCACGGCCAGTTCGCGGACGGGCACGTTTTTGACCGCATAGATGGAAGCGGCGCCGGCCTGTTTGAGTCCGCGCCGGATGCGCGTTATGGCAAGGCGGTCGCCCGACCAGAAGCCGATTATCCTCTCGACCGTCTCCGGATCGCTGTGCAGCCGCTCATGCAACAGCAGCGTCGCCGCGAACAGCGGGCTTATCGCGTCCGCGCGGCGCTCGCACCACGTGCGTAATGCAGCGTATTCGGGCGTTTCGGGCCGCAGCCGCAGCGCGATTTCCTGCACCGCCAGGCCGCCGAGGCCTGGAACTTCGGCCGACTCGCTCGCCGCTTTGAACAGCTTGGCCGGATCCGACAGCGGAGTTTCCTTGCTGATGACGACGCGGCTGCAGACGAAGTTTTCCGACAACGCCAGGTGGGCCAGATACTGCAGGAGATGCGATTTGCCGGTGCCGAAGCCGCCCGTCACCAGAATCGCAGGGGCCTGGCGGTCATTGTCCACGCACTCGCGGTTGAATTCGAGGTTGCGTCGGAAGTGCTGCTCGATTTCGCTCTGACCGCAGCCCATGACCCGCACCGCGTCGCGGTTGGGCACGCCGTTGCGCAGCGCCTCCAGCGCGCGCCGGTAATCGTGGACCTGGTTGGCCGCGGAATTCATCGCGCCTTAACTCTCCGCACTGTGCGCCAGGCGCACCAGCGAGCCCATCGGATTGACGCGGTGCTGATCATGCACCTCATCATAGATGCGGAACTGCAGCGCCTGGTAGCGGGCCATCCCGCGTCCCCACACGTCCTCGTCCAGAAACGACGCGTCGGGCGCGACCACGATCATACATCCCGCCAGCCGATCGGTGGCGTCGACGAACTCGCGCAGCACCTCGTAGGCGTCAAGCAGCGCCGCGGTGGTGTAGTAATGGCGGTCGTCGCGGGGATTCTTAGCCACCGCCAGGCGCGCGATGTCGATCAGCACGATGGTTCCCGGATAGCCCGCGATGCGCACCCATCGGAACAGCGACTCGACGAAATGGCGCGCATTGTTGCGCGCGATGCGATTGAAGATGCCGTAGTCTTTGACCGCACCGATGTTGCGGGCCGCGCCCGTCAGCCAATCGGTCAAGGCGGCGATGGTCTGCGCGCTGTCGGGTGCGCCGGTCAGCAACGCGTGGCACATCGTGAACATCGCCACGCGGAAATCGCGCGCCAGCTCCGCACCGCGCAGCACGTGGTCGGTCAGCCTCTTGCGCAACAGCTTCAGCACCGCGTCGGCATCGATGCTGTTGCGTTCGGCGACCGCCTGATAGAACGGCTGCGCCGACCATGCGGGCGGCTCGAAATTGTCGCGCCGGCAGAGATCGAACAGCACGCCGCGCCCCAGCGCGGTCCAATCGATCTGCGCTGCGATACGAAAGAAGATCTGATCGGGAAGCTGCACGCGGGTTTGCGCGGCATCCACTTCCGCCCACAGATAACCCAGGGCCTGCGCCTCGCGGCGCATCCCCGCGCGCAGCGTTTCGCGCAGCGTTTCGCACAGCGGCACACAGAATTTGATCGACGCGCCGCCCTCGCGCACGAACGACTCCAGGTACTCGCGGCGCATCACGCCGAACCATTCATCCACCGCCATGGTCGGCATCATCACGCACCTTCCGTAAACCTGATTGCGTAATAGGTTACCACTTGGCCGTCGGGAGCGACGCACACGAAAGTGCTGGCCGGCGCCTTGGTGCCGGTGCTGGCCGGCAACGACAGGCAAGCGCCGGAGCGGGTGTGAGTCACGCCGCTGCGATCGAGCGAAAAGAGGTCGCGCGCGAAGTCGTCGCGCGTGTAGTCCGACGCGGTGCCCGGCAGGAGCGTGAAGGCCCGATAAATTCTGGCCAGCGGTACGCTGGCGCCCTTGTCGTGCCGGCCCGCAACCAATTGATAGGCCGCGTACAACGCTTCCAGAAACGGTTCGACCGTGGCGCGCGATTTACGGTCCTGGTCGGCTTTGAGTTTCGCCACCAGCCGGCTGGGACGCAATCCCGGAAACCTGGTCTTGTTGATCCGCACCGCGCGTTCCGCCGGCAGGATGCGAATTATAAAAGGATAAGACAGCAGCAGGCCGTCGCGCGACTGCATCTTGAGCCCCACCGCTTGGGCGGCGGCAAGCAACTCGGCGGTGTAATCATTCTGGAGAAACTGCTCCTCGGCTGATGCCGAGAAGGGCCAGGCGGAGCGAGCATTAAGAGTCTCCTGCGCCACTGCCTGGGCAGCGTCGTTTAGTTTTTGCGCATTGCGGTCAATCGCGCCGATGTTGCCCTCCTGCGCGGCGCGCACCAACGCCTTGGCCACCGCTGCCAGCGACTTGGCGGCCCGCTCCGCGGCTGCGGCAGCCCGTTCGACATCGGCAAATCCCTGCTCGAAACTCACCAGCGTCCCCCTCAATCTTGCGGCCTGAGCGTTGAAAAGCGGCGCAAGACCAATAAGAGCTTGTAGGATTAGCCGGAGCGTTCTGTCAATGGCATGCGGCTGAACGCCGCCACGGGAGGGGGACTGGGACGGCCGGCCTGACCGGCGCGCGAACGCCGGTCAGGAAAACTCCGGGATTGCCGGGACCCGGCGGTTCTGGCGATGCTACTCGGTTTGTTGCTGCTGCCTCAACTGCTCCAGTTCGCGCCGCTGGCGCTCGATCTCGCGCTGCTGCTGCTCCATCTGGCTTTGGGTCTGTTGCTGTTGGACTTCCTGATTTTGCATCGCGTTGCCTACCGCATAACCACCCACCGCGCCCATCGCACCGCCAATCGCGGCGCCCGCGGCGGGATGACCGACGGCGGCGCCGATGATGGCGCCGGTTCCGGCCCCCAGCACGCCGCCGCCCAAGGTTCCTTTCTCGCGGGTGCTGAGCGGTTGCCCACTGCAGGCGGTCAAAGTCATTGCCAACACCAGGATGCCAATACTCGCCCCGATTAACCGCGGCATAGAATCTTTCTCCCTCCCAAGCTGCGAAACTTCTCCAAGCCGCCCGGTCGATTCGATCCGGCGTTGAAACCTGCTCCGCGAATCACCATCGGCTGCCTGAATAAAGGCTAGCAGACTGCCGTGTTGCGGAACACACATCAGGCGACTTTCAGATTGAGAACATTACCAAAAAGGAAACGCCGCGACGATTAAGAAATCATCACGGCAGCAAGGCGAAAATCCGCGCTGGCGCGCCGGTGCCGCCGCCGATCTTCATCGGCGCACAAAAGACGATCGCCCCGGCCGGCGGCAGTTTTTCGGCGTTGGCCACATTCTCAAAGCCGGGCCGATTGGCGCCCAACCACAGCCGATGGACGGGGAAGTCTTTGCTGACGCCGGGGTCGATGCTGGCCGTATCGATCGCGATCGCAACGACGTTGCGATGCTTGAGCAGGAAGCTTACCGCTTCGGGCGAAAAGCCCGGAAAGCGCAATCCTGCAACGTCACCCGGCTTGTCGGTGCCCAAGTAGCGTTTGCGATCGGGCCAGAATCGGCCCCATCCCGAGCGCGCCACCACGATCGCGCCGTCGGGAATCCGGCCGTAGGCGGCTTCGTAATTCTGAATGTCTGCCACCGACAAGGTCGCGTCAGGATCCCGGGCGGCGCGCGCCGCGAAATCGATCACCGCGGCGGGCCCGATCATATGGCTTAGCGGGACCTGGTTGACCGGTTCGCCGTCGCGGTTGAAATGCAGCGGCGCATCCATGTGGGTTCCGCCATGCTCGGGGCTGTCGAAATAACCCGAAGCGTAAAAGTACCCGCCCGGCGCCATCCCGTAATGTTCGTAATGGAACTTGAAGCCGCTTTCGGTCGGCCAATAGATCGTGCTTTTGTCCAGGGTATGGGTCAGGTCGAGGACTTTAGCGGTATCGATGCTCGGCATCTGCGCCATCGCCGCCTTCGCTGTCAGCACCCCCAGGATGACCATCGCAAACGCCAACCGTCTCATGCGCGCCTCCAGACCTGTCCAGCAGGCATTTTTCGCGGTCCGCGCCTGAGTACCGGGCGGTGTGCGAAATCCGCATCCTCTAGTCCGCCATCGGCAGCGCGAAGTGGACGCGCTCGGTGGCGACGCTGACCAGCTCCACCTTGGCACCGCGCTCGGCGAACGCACCGATGATCTCTTCGACCAGCCATTCGGGCGACGACGCACTGGCGGTCAGGCCCAGCGAGCGGACTCCCTCCAGCATCGACGCAGTCACGTCCTTGAGCGAATCGACCAGGTAGGCGCGCGCGCCGCGCATGCGGGCCACCTCGACCAGGCGGTTGGCGTTGGAACTTTGCTTGGAGCCGACCACCAAAATCGCGTCGGTGGCGCCTACCAGTTCCTTGACCGCGTTCTGCCGGTTCTGGGTGGCGTAGCAGATGTCGTCGGTCTTGGGTGTGGTCATGTGCGGGAAGCGGCTCTTGAGCGCGTCCATTATCTCGCGCGTATCGTCCACACTCAGCGTGGTCTGGGTGACCGCCGCGACCCGGGTCGGATCGGCAATCTCCACCGACAGCGCTTCCTCCACGGTTCCCACCAGTATCACCTTGCCCGGCGCCACGCCCAGCGTGCCGTTGACTTCCTCATGACCCGCATGTCCGACCAGGATCACGGTGCGCCCCTCGTCGGCATAGCGGCGGACCTCCAGATGGACCTTGGTGACCAGCGGGCAAGTGGCATCAATCACGCGCAGATCGCGTTCGCGCGCCCGGTCCCATTCGCTGGGCGCCACGCCGTGGGCGCTGAAGATGACCCGCTGGCCGTTGGGGATGTGGTCGAGGTTTTCCACGAAGATCGCACCCTCGGCTTCCAGCGCCTCCAGCACGAAGCGGTTGTGGACAATCTGATGGCGGACGTAAAGCGGCGGCCCGTAAGCCTTCAGCGCGTTGCGCACCGCCTCCACCGCGCGCTCAACCCCGGCGCAAAAGCCGCGCGGTTGTGCCAACACCACCTTTTCAATCGCCGTCATGTCGCCTGATTGCATCGCCCCTCACCCAGTACCTGATTGTCGAAGCCGCAGCCGGTTCTCCCTGCCAAACGAGTGGTGCACCTCTAGTGATCGGCCTGATGGACATGGGGCGGATGCGAGGTCTGGCAGCCGACCCAAATCTCGCCGCCCTCGAAATGCTCTTTTTTCCAGATCGGCACGATTTCCTTGATGCGATCGATCAGGAAGCGGCAGGCGGCAAACGCCTCGGCCCGATGCGGCGCCGAAACCGCGATTGCCACCGACGCCTCGCCGACCTCCACCACGCCGATGCGATGAGTGACGGCGGCGCGCGTGATGCGCCATCGGCGCGCCGCCTCTTCGGCCAGCTTGCGCATCTCGCTCAACGCCATCGGCTCGTATGCCTCGTACTCCAGCCGCAGCACCCGGCGGCCGGAGTTTTCGTTGCGCGTCGTGCCGACAAAGGTCGCGATCGCGCCCGCGCCCGGGTCGGCCACCGCCGCTTCCAGCGCGGCCACATCGATGCGCGAGCGCACGATGCGAATCGGGCCCAGCGCGCCGCCAGCGCCGCCACTGACCGGCGGGATAAAGGCCACCTCGTCGCCGTCGCATGGACGAAAGTCCGGCTTGACGTATTCGCGGTTGACGGCGAAGGACAGCGCCTCGTCCTGACCGAGCAGCGCAGGAAACTCGCGCGTCAGCGCGCGCCACACCTCGCCCACCGAAACGCCCGGCGCAAATTCGCGGTCGAGATCGGAGGCCCCGGCGCGCTCGCGCAGCGAGGCAAACAGCTTAAGCCGCAGTGTCATACCAGTCCCAGCAGATTGGCCATGTGTCCCAGCTCCGGCAGCAACAGCTTTTCCATTCCGAGCCGGCAGGCGTTGGGCGAGCCGGGCAACGACACCAGGATCTTGCCGGCGCTGACGCCGGCGGTGGCGCGGCTCAAAAACGCCGCCGATCCAATCTCCTGGTAGGATAGCATCCGGAACAACTCGCCGAAGCCGTCCAGTTCCTTGTCGAGCAGGCCCTTTACCGCTTCATAGGTCTGATCGCGCGGGCTGATGCCGGTACCGCCGTTGATCACGATCGCGTCCAGCGCCGCGCGATGCGCGGTGACGGCGTCGGTGATTCGCCGCGGCTCGTCGGGCATCACCTCGTAGTAAGCCACTTCGTGGCCGGCGCCGGCGAGCAAGTCGCGGATCAGCTTGCCGCTGCTATCGGTCGCCTCGGTGCGGCTGTCGCTGACCGTGATCACGCCGATCCTAAGCGGCCGGCCGGGCCGATGCTTGTGCTCGTGGACCGACATCGCCACGGATTATAACACGCGCGCCCCTCCAGACGAGGCTCGGCAGGCGCCAGGCCGCCCTCTAACGCAGGCGCAGGTTGAAGGCCTGACGCCCTTTTTCGCCCGGACGCGCGTCGAATTGAACCTCGTCACCCTCGCGCAGGTCTTCGAAGCGCACCTTGGGCGA
>Ga0070740_10002605_pt1 | contig 20729 bp, 22 predicted proteins | sample Coa_R2_FD_67286 | JGI IMG/M metagenome (GOLD analysis project Ga0070740, IMG submission 67286) | Surface soil microbial communities from Centralia Pennsylvania, which are recovering from an underground coalmine fire - Coalmine... | ecosystem: Environmental > Terrestrial > Soil > Unclassified ...
GGGTTAATTGCGGTGTCTGCCAAGGTCGCCGTAATGACGCGCGGGGCCTGCCAGGAACGGCGCGTTGCTGCGGGCACCGTCTCCGGCTCGGGCAAGGCGGCTGTCGCGGGGCGGTGAGCCAAGATCATGAACTCGTTCCCTTGCTCATCCGTCGAGTTTAGAGCCTCGCACGCCCCGGGGACGTTTGTAAACGAACTCCTCGCCGGCACGGGCGAGGCAGGCCGCCGTATTGTTACCGTTGTTACCGTTGCAATTGTCCAAGCCGTTATTGCAAGTTTCGGCTCATAATGGGCGCGAAAACCGGCATCTGCGGACGTTCTCGGCTTGGCCGCTTGCCTCGGCGCGCGGCGCTCAGTATGCCCGGGCAACCCACTGCCATGTTGCGCCCCACGGCCGGACCACCTGAATGACCATCCGCCTGCACCGCGGCGACCTGCCCGACCTCACGGCCTACAAGGGCGCGGTGGCAATCGACACCGAGACCATGGGCCTCGACCCGGCCCGCGACCGGCTCTGTGTGGTGCAGCTTTCGCCGGGGGACGGCTCCGCCGACGTGGTGCAGATCGCGGCCGGGCAGAAGCACGCCCCCAATATCGAGCGCCTGCTGGCCGACGCGGCGAAGCTCAAGATCTTCCATTTCGGCCGCTTCGATATTGCCATGCTGGCCAGGGCCTTCGGCGTCTGGGCGGGGCCGGTCTACTGCACCAAGATCGCCTCGCGGCTGGCGCGCACCTATACCGACAAGCACGGCCTGAAAGACCTGGCGCGTGAGCTGCTCGGCATCGACCTGTCCAAGCAGCAGCAATTGTCCGATTGGGGAGCGGACGATCTGACCGACGCCCAGGTCGCCTATGCCGCGACCGACGTGCTGCATCTGCACGCGCTCAAGGACAAGCTCGATGCCATGCTGGCGCGGGAGGGGCGCGCCGAGCTCGCCGCGGCCTGCTTCCGCTTCCTGCCCGAGCGCGCGCGGCTCGATCTGGCCGGCTGGGGCCATGAGGACATCTTCTCGCACGGCGTCTAGCCGTGGCGTAAGTCGCTGTTTTTGTGCCGTTATTGGTTAATTTCGCGGCGCGTTCGGCTTCCCGCCTTGCCGCTTGTGGGCCATATTCGCGCGGCATTGTGCGTCGGGGCGTCTTCCGCGACTTCAACACAGACTGGGCATGAGCCGGCCGATCATCGCCAAAGCCGATCCGCAGACCGCGCGCGCCTATTGGACCATGGGCGGCAACGAAAGCGCGCGCGCCTTTTATGCGGCGCGCCGCCACAGCCGGCTGGTGCGCATGCTGCGCGTCGCGGTGCCGGCCTTTGTCGGGGTCGTCGCGCTCGGCATGTTCCTCATCACCTATTTCAATCCGCTGCGCATGCTCGGCAAGCTGCCGATCAATGTCGGCGATGTGGTCGTCTCCGGCACCAAGATCACCATGGAGAAGCCGCATCTCACCGGCTTCACCAAGGACGCGCGCGCCTATGAGCTGTCGGCCGAAGCCGCGGCGCAGGACCTGACCAAGCCCGACCTCGTCGAGCTGCACAACATCCACGCCACGCTGCAGATGCAGGACAAGAGCTCGGTGAAGATGGACGCGCTGTTCGGCCTCTATAACAGCAAGGAGCAGATGCTGAAACTCGAGCGCAAGATCGATCTGGCGTCGTCGACCGGCTATGCCGGCCACCTCACCGAAGCGCTGGTCGACGTGCGCAAAGGCGACGTGGTGTCGGAGAAGCCGGTGGAGGTGAAGCTGTTGCAGGGTGTGCTCAACGCCAACCGGCTCGAGATCACAAATTCGGGCGACCTCGTCGTGTTCAGCGGCGGCGTCGACATGACGCTGATGTTGAACCAGACCAACGCCGCGGGCGGCGCCGCCGGCGCTCAGCCGCAGAACACCGCCACTGCGCCGGCGCCGGGCAATGCGCCGCCGCCGGCCAAAAGCGGGGCGCGATGACGCAGATGCCGCGCAGCCTTAGCGTCCTCGCCGCCGCCGCGGCGCTCGTCGTTCTTGCCGGCGCGCCGCTTGAGGCCCAGCCGAAGCCGCCGTCGCCGGCCGCGTCGGCGGCGCCCGCCGCGCCGGTCTCGAAAGGGCCGCCCAACGCGCTGCAGGGCTTCTCGCAGAACCGCGACCAGCCGGTGCACATCGAATCGGCGACGCTCGAAGTGCGCGACAAGGACAAGGTCGCCACCTTCAGCGGCGACGTCCACGTTACCCAGGGCGACACCGAAATGCGCTGCAAGACGCTGGTGGTGTTCTACGAGCCGGATCCCGGCACCGGTGACAAGACTGCCAGCACCGGCACCGGCGCCGCCAAGCCCGCGGCCAACACCATGCCCGCGGCCGAGCCCGGCCCGGCCGGCCAGCAGCGCATCAAGCGGCTGGAAGCGCGCGGTAGCGTGATCGTGACGCAGAAGGACCAGACTGCGACCGGCAGCCTCGGCATTTTCGAGATGGCGACCAACACCGTCACCCTCACCGGCACCCCGGTGGTGATGACGCAAGGCAAGAACGTGCTGCGCGGCGAGCGGCTGATCGTCGACCTCACCACCGGCGTGTCGCGGGTGGAATCGGGCAAGAACGGCCAGGGCCGCGTCGAGGGCCTGTTCCTGCCGGGCAGCGGACCCATCGGCCCGCCGGGTGCCGCTCAGCCCGGCCAGCCCGGCCAGCAGCCCGGCCCGCCGCCGGAGCAAGGCAAGCGCCCTTGACCGCGCGGGAATCAGATAGGCTCGCGCGCCGGAGCAGGGTGGACGATCGGACTATGCGCCGCGAGGTCGACCCGTGAAAATCCTCTCGCTGTTCGGACGCCGTCCGCCGCCGCAGCGCCGTCCGGCGCCGGCCGGGCCGGTCATTCAGGAACGGCGCCCGCAGCCGGGACAGGTTGCCCGCCAGCCGAACGCGGCAGGCCAGCAGCAGGCCGTGCAGCGCCGCCGCGAAACCGATCCACGGCAACAGCAAACCCAGCGCGCCTACCTCGCCGCCCACGGCGTCGAGAAGAGTTTCGGCGGCCGCATGGTGGTGAAAGGCGTCACGCTCTATGTGCGGCGCGGCGAGGCGGTCGGACTGCTCGGCCCCAACGGCGCCGGCAAGACCACCGTGTTCTACATGATCACCGGGCTGATCAAGGCCGACCGCGGCCGCATCGAGCTCGACGGCTACGAGGTCACCGCGCTGCCGATGTACCAGCGCGCCCGCCTCGGCATCGGCTATCTGCCGCAGGAGGCCTCGATCTTCCGCGGCCTCAACGTCGAAGAAAACATCCGCTCGGTGCTCGAAGTGGTCGAGCCCGACCGCCGCCGCCGCGAGGCCGATCTCAACGCGCTGCTCGAGGAGTTCAACATCGCGCGGCTGCGCAAGACGCCGACCATCGCGCTGTCGGGCGGCGAGCGCCGCCGCGTCGAGATCGCGCGCGCGCTCGCCACCCGGCCGAGCTACATGCTGCTCGACGAGCCGTTCGCCGGCATCGACCCGATCGCCGTCGGCGACATCCAGGCCCTGGTGCGGCACCTGACCAACCGCGGCATCGGCGTCCTCATCACCGACCACAATGTGCGCGAGACGCTCGGATTAACCGACCGCGCCTACATTATCTATTCCGGCGAGGTGCTGATGGAGGGCCGCGCCGACGACATCGTCAACAATCCGGACGTCCGCCGGCTCTATCTGGGCGAGGAATTCAAGCTCTAGCCGCACGCGTTAACCGCCCGAAAATTGGGCACGGCTGCGGCGCAAATACGCATCCGGTCCGGCGCGTAAGCTGCTATAAACAATCAGAAGCAAGAATCGGACCAGATTCGCGCGCCGGGACGACCAATGGCTTTGTCGCAACGACTCGAGTTTCGCCAGACTCAAGCGCTGGTGATGACGCCGCAGCTGATGCAGGCCATCAAGCTGCTGCAGCTGTCGAGCCTCGATCTTGCGGCCTATGTCGAGGGCGAGCTCGAGCGCAATCCGCTGCTCGAACGCGGCGGCGACGACGAGGCCCCGGCGGCGGCTGACACCGAAAGTGCCGCGCCCGAAGCCGACGACGAGGCCGGTCCGACCGCCGACTGGATCGGCGACGACCTCGAGACCAGCCGCAGCTCGATGGAACAGGGGCTTGGCACCGAACTCGAGAACGTCTTTCCCGACGACAGCGGCGCCAAGACGACCGCCGCCCCCGAGGCGCCGCAACCCGCCTATTCGGAATGGTCGGGCAGCGGCAGCGCCAACGAGGACTACAACCTCGAGGCCTTTGTCTCGGCCGAAACCACGCTCGCCGACCATCTGGCCGAGCAGCTCGCGCTTGCCATTTCCGATCCCGTCGACCGCATGATCGGCCGCTATCTCATCGACATGGTGGACGAGGCCGGGTACCTCTCCGGCGACCTTGCCGCCGTCGCGGACAAACTGGGGGCGCCGCTTGCCGCGGTCGAGCGCGTGCTTGTTGAGGTGCAGACGTTCGATCCGCCGGGCGTCTGCGCGCGCAGTCTGACCGAATGCCTGGCGATCCAGCTCAAGGAGCGCAACCGCTTCGATCCGGCGATGCAGACGCTGGTCGAGCATCTCGACATGCTGGCCAAACGCGATCTGGCGTCGCTGCGCAAGCTGTGCGGCGTCAACGACGAGGACCTCGCCGACATGATCGGCGAGATCCGCAACCTCAACCCCAAGCCCGGCCTCGCCTTCGGCTCGACCGTGGTGCAGCCGATCGTGCCCGACGTCCTGGTGCGGGCGGCGCCGGACGGCAGCTGGCGGGTCGAACTGAATTCCGACACGCTGCCGAAAGTGCTCATCAATCAGCGCTATTACGCCGAAGTCGCCAAGGGCGCGCGCAACGACAAGGAAAAATCCTACCTCGCCGACTGCCTGCAGACCGCGACCTGGCTGGTGCGCGCGCTTGACCAGCGCGCCAAGACCATCCTCAAGGTGTCGAGCGAGATCGTGCGCCAGCAGGACGCCTTCTTCGCCAAGGGCGTGCAGCATCTGCGCCCGCTCAATCTCAAGACCATCGCCGACGCCATCAGCATGCACGAATCGACGGTGTCGCGCGTCACCGCCAACAAGTACATGGCGACGCCGCGCGGCATCTTCGAGCTCAAATATTTCTTCACCTCGGCGATCGCCGCCGCCGACGGCGGCGAGGCCCATTCGGCGGAAGCCGTGCGCCACCGCATCAAGCAGATGATCGACGGCGAGACCGCCGCCGATGTGCTGTCGGACGACACCATTGTCGACAAGCTGCGCGAGGTAGGCATCGACATTGCCCGCCGCACCGTCGCCAAATACCGCGAGGCCATGCGCATCCCGTCCTCGGTGCAGCGCCGGCGCGAGAAGCAGGCGGCCGGCTGACACGTTCCAAGCATTGACCTTTGGCGCGACGATTTTAGACTTGGCGGGCCGGGACGGTCGGTGGCGCAGCCAGATGCGCCCGACAGGAGGCTGTTCATGCCGTTACGGGTTTCGGGCAAGAACATCAGCGTCGGCGCCGCCTTGCGCGAGCGGATCAGCGGGCGCATCGCGGAAGCGGCGGCGAAATATTTCCGCGGCGGCTATTCCGGCCACGCCACCATCGGCCGGGACGGTTTCGGCTTTCGCACCGAGTGCGTGCTGCATCTCGACTCCGGAGCGCTGCTCGAGGCCGAAGGCATGGCGCCCGACGCTTATGACAGCGCCGACCAGGCCGCGCTGCACATCGAAAAGCGGCTGCGCCGCTACAAGCGCCGCCGCAAAGGCCATCAGGCGCAGCGCGGCCGTTGAAATTGCTTTGAAAAACGGCCGGCCGACGGCGCCCGGCGGCCATTGACGAGCGGCGGCCGTCTCAATATGGTCCGCCGCCTTCAGCACCCCATTCAACTCGGCGCCTTCAGTTCCGATCCCCGGACACGTCCATGACTCTTACCGATCTCGTCGCGCCGAACGCGATCTTGCCCGCGCTCAAGGTCAACACCAAGAAACAGGTGATCCAGGAACTCGCGGCGCGCGCGGCCCAGCTCGCGGGCCAGAATGAGCGGGCAATTCTCGAAATCCTGACGCAGCGCGAGAAGCTCGGTTCCACCGCGGTGGGCAACGGCGTCGCCATTCCGCACGGCAAGCTGCCCAAGCTCGGCCGGCTGTTCGGGCTGTTCGCGCGGCTGTCGCGGCCCGTCGATTTCGAGGCGCTCGACGGCCAGCCGGTCGACCTCATCTTCCTGCTGCTCGCGCCTGAATCGGCCGGCGCCGACCATCTGAAGGCGCTGGCGCGCGTCGCCCGTCAGCTGCGCGACCCCGAGGTGGCGCGCCGCCTGCGTGAATCGCAGGACGCCGACGCGCTCTATGCCGTGCTGGCGATGCCGCCGGCGTCGAGCGCCGCATAATTTTGAAGGGTCATTCCGGGGCGCACGCATAAGCGTGCGAACCCGGAATCCAGAACGAGATTCCGGGTTTGCATCTGGATTCCGGGTGCGCGCCTTTGGCGCGCCCCGGAATGGCTGATTGAGATACTATGGCCTGTGCCTGATCGATTTCAATGCACGCTCACCGCCTCGAGCTCCTGGCTCCAGGCATTGGCGATCGCGGCTTCCCGCGTGTCGGTCAGCATGATCGGCGTGCCGTCGGCGGCATGCAGCGCGAACAGCATGAGGCCCGGCGCCAGCTGCGGCGCCTGCGGAAATTGTTTGGCGACATCCTCGGAGCGGATCGCCTTGACGTAGGCGATCTCGCCGTCGCCCAGATGCGCGAGCGCCTCCTGGGTGATCACGGGATGGGTCGCAGCCGCTTCGGTCGTTTTGCCGTTGGTCATTTTGTCGGTCATGGCCCTCGACTCCTTTCATATCAACGCTTGACGCGGTCGAGTCCTGGTTTCACGAGTTCGTTAGTCGTCCAGTTCCTTGATGGCGATGGTCTTCACGATCCTTTCCGGCTGCGGCCGAACCAGATCGATCGACAACAGGCCGTTCTTCAGATCGGCACCCTGCACCTCCATGCCGTCGGCCAGCACGAAGGTGCGCTGGAACTGACGCGCGGCGATGCCGCGATGGATGAATTGCCGAGCCTTGTCATCGTGCTGCCGCCCGCGGATCACCAGTTGATTTTCCTCAACCGAGACGTCGAGTTGATCGCGGGTGAAACCGGCGACCGCCAGCGTGATGCGCAAGCGCTCGGGGTTGTCGGCGTCGCGCGCCAGCCGCTCGATGTTGTAGGGCGGGTAGCCGTCCGCGCCCTTGGTGACGCGGTCGAGCAGCCGCTCGATCTCGTCGAAGCCCAACAGGAACGGGCTGGAGAGTGACGGAACTCGTGACATGGGTCTCAAAGTCCTCGAGACAAGCGACTTTGACTTGGGGCCCTTCACGGCGCCCCCGCTGCCGGACACCGTGTCCGCCAGCCCCGCTAATATGGGCGGCGGCGGTTAAAGGTTCAAGAACAAGGGGTTCGCGGCCAAAGGCGCGCTATAATACCGGGCCGCCGGGGACTTCCGATGCCTAACAAACCCGCAATGCCGGCCCTCAAAGTGAGGGCAATCCGCGCCACGCCGGTCGAGGTGCCGCCGAATTTCATCCTCGGCACCTCGATGGGCGCGATCCGGCAGGTGCCGCTGCTGCTGGTCGACGTCGAGACGGAAGAGGGCGTCACCGGACGCTCCTACATGTTCTGCCATCTGCGCTCGGTCGCCCTGTCGGTTGCGCTGCTGCTCGGCGACGTCGAGCGCGTCGTCAAGGGCGACAAGGCGGATCCTCCTGCGCTGTGGGCAAAGCTGATGCGGCGCTTCACGCTGATCGGCGTGCAGGGCGTCCTGCGCATGGCGATTTCGAGCTTCGACGTGGCGTTCTGGGATGCCGCCGCGCAGGCCGCCAAGCAGCCGCTTTGCCGCCTGCTCGGCGCCGAGCCGCGGCCGATCCCGGCCTACAACAGCTGCGGTCTCGGCCCCATGGCCGATCTCGGCGCGCTCGCCGACGAGGCCGAGACGCTGCTGGCGGCCGGCAGTTTCCGCGCGATCAAGCTGCGCCTCGGCTATCCGACGGTCGAAGCCGACATCGCCGCCGTGCGCGCGGTGCGCAAGCGCGTCGGCGACGAGGTGGCGCTGATGGTCGACTACAATCAGGCTTTGTCGGTCGACGAAGCGCTCGAGCGCGGGCGGGCGCTCGACCGCGAAAACATCTACTGGCTGGAGGAGCCGATCCGTCACGACGATTATGCGGGCGCGGCGCGGCTGGTGCGCGAGCTCAAGACGCCGCTGCAGATCGGCGAGAATTTCTCGCTGCCGACCGGCATGGCCGCGGCGCTTAACGAGGCCAAGCCGCAATACGTCATGCCGGACCTCGAGCGCATCGGCGGCGTCACCGGCTGGCGCGAGGCGGCAAGGCTTGCCGCCGACAGGCGGGTGCCGATGTCGTCGCACCTGTTCCCGGAGGTCAGCGCCCATCTGCTCGCCGCCACGCCGACCCGCCACTACCTCGAATACGTCGATTGGGCCGACGTTCTGCTCGAGCAGCCGCTCAGAATTGCCGACGGCCACGCCGTGGTGCCGGATCGCCCCGGCAACGGCCTGGCGTGGAACAAGGATGCGGTTGCGCGCTATCGCTTCGATGCGGCGCGTTAACGACAATTCTCCGACGGCAGGCGCACGCGCATGGTTAAAATTAAGCATGCGTGTTTGCCTTGTTTGGTCAAAAATCCCCTAACGCCTGAAACATCGATGGGCCCGCCCGATATGATCGCCGCGCGCTGAGACATTTCACGCGGCGCATAGCGGGGGAGCTTCAGTTGCTGACGCGTAGCATCGACCTCGACGAGCAGTTCGATCCGTCGTTCGAAGAGAAGCTGTTCTACAACGCCAAGCGTCTCTGCGTGGGCTTTGCGGTCGCCGCGTTGTCGATCAGCGGTCTCGATCTGATGAACATCCGGCCGCTCGAAAACGCGGCGGAGTACATTCACCTGCATCGCCACACCAGCGTCGCCGAATGGCCGCAGCTCATCCGCTCCGGCATCCAGCAGATCTCGTTCGCGGTGCCGTCGGCGACCGCGGCGATCCCCAGCGATTTCGCGATCGCGCGGCCGACGGCGGCCGTCGCCGGCCTCGCCCGCAATACCTCGCCGGTCGCCGAGCTTGCCGCCGCGCGTGAGCAGGACGCCGTCGAACTGGCGATGGAGCAGCCGCCGGTCATGGCCAAGGCCAGCACCAGCGATCTGGCGCGCCAGGCGCAGGACATGTTGCAGCGTTCGCGCGACGAGCTCGCAGCCAATCCGCCGCCGGCGAATTCCGGCGCCATTCAGCTTGCCAGCGTCGATCCCAACGTGATGCCGCAGAGCGCCGCGGCGCAGCCGGCGGTGATGCAGATTTCGCTGCCGGCGCATATCGCCGTGCTGCCGCCACCGGCGCCCGGCGTGCCGCCGCCGTCGCCGGCGCAGCGCCTGCACCTCGAGGGCAAGGAGCGCGCCAAGGCCGAGCTCTGCCTCTCCAACGCCATCTATTTCGAGGCGCGCGACCAACCCTATATCGGCCAGGTCGCGGTGGCGCAGGTGGTGATGAATCGCGTGTTCTCCGGCGTCTATCCGCGCGACGTCTGCGGCGTCATCTACCAGAACGCCAACCGCCATCTCGCCTGCCAGTTCACCTTCGCCTGCGACGGCAAGCGCAAGACCATCAACGAATTCGGCTCCTGGGCGCGCGCCCGCCGCATCGCCCGCGAGACGCTCGACGGCCAGCTCTACGTGCAGGCGGTCGGCACCTCGACGCATTATCACGCGACCTACGTGCATCCGAACTGGGTGCACGAGATGCGCCGCTTCGCGCGCGAGGGCATCCACCTGTTCTATCGGCCGATCGCCTGGGGCAACGGCTCCGACGAGCCGATCTGGTCGCGCGCGCAATTGGCGTCGAACAAGCAGGCCGCGGCGACGACGACGACGGCCAAGAAGCGCACCGCCAACTAAAGTTTCAGCTTGAACAGCTTGATGGCGTTGTCGCGGCCGATCCTGGCGCGCTCGGCTTCGCTGATGGCGGCCTTGTCGAACCAGGCGCAGCCCTCCTCGACCGCCTCGAACGGCCAGTCGATCGAGAACATCACCCGGTCCGGGCCCATCTCGGTGACGGCATTGACGAGCGCCGGCGTCGAGAAATTGCCCGACGTAGTGAGATAGAAGTGCTTGCGGAAATAGTGGCCGACGCCGTGCTTGGCCGGATAGTTATGGCGCGCCTTCATCCAGCCGTTACGGCCGTCGATGCGCCAGATGTAGATCGGGATGCCTTCGCCGATATGGCCGAGCACGATCTTGAGGTTGGGGCACTCGTCGAACAGGCCTGAGCCGATCAGCCGCAGCGCGTGCACCGAAGTTTCGGCGTGAAACGCCCAGTTCGGTCCGAGCAGCCAGTTGTGGCCCTCGTACTGACGGGTCCAGCTCGGCAACGGATTGCGCGGATGCAGGTAGAACGGCACGTCGAGCGCCTCGACCGTGCGCCAGAACGGCCGGTACTGCGGCAGGTCGTAATAGGTGACGTTGTCGGGCGTCCCGATCTGCGAGAAGCCGTTGACCAGCGCGCCGACGAAGCCGAGTTCCTTGACGCAGCGCGTGAGCTCGGCCGCCGCGGCCTCCGGGTCCTGCATCGCCAGCGCGGCAAAAGCGGCAAAGCGCCTGGGACGCTTGGCACATTCGGCGGCGAGCACGTCGTTGGCTTCGCGGGCGACCGCGATGGCGCGCTTGACGTCGTGGATCGCCTGCACCGCCGGCGCGTTGAGCGACAGGATCATCATCTCGACGCCGTGCTTGTCCATTTCCTTCAGGCGTATGTCCTGAATGTCGAGCAGGCGCGGCCCGAGCTTTTCCCAGACGTGGCCGCCGAACACCTGCGAGTCGCCGAGCGTGGCCTCAATGGCGAAGTGTTCCTCGAGCGCGATCTTGCCTTGCATTTCCGTTCCTCCCGGCGTTGCCCGGCATCATGCAATGGCGCCGCGGTGGTTGTCAGCAGGCGGGGCCGCAGCAAAAAGCCGCCCCGATGGGGCGGCTTGCCTCGGTCCGCCTTCGCTCCTGCGGAGCTCCGGCGCGCTTGCTTCGCGATGATCGCCTATGCGTGCTTGCCGAGCCGTCGCTCGCGAAGCGAGCGAAGGCTGGTGGAGCCAGGGGGAGTCGAACCCCCGACCTCGTGAATGCCATTCACGCGCTCTCCCAACTGAGCTATGGCCCCTTTTGGGAACGGCGGTCGGCGGCTGCCAGCAAGGAGGCCGCCGATCGCCGAAATCAGGTCTCCTCCTCCTTCTCGACGCCTTCGCCGATGATGTCACTGACGTCGGCGTCGCCTTCCTCTTCTTCCTCGATGAAGGCAGCGTCGTCGAGGCTCTCGTCGATCTCGACTTCTTCTTCAGCGCCGGCCTCTGCCGCCGCCGGTTCGCCCGCGGCCGCGGGCTTCTTGCCCTGCTGCTCGGCTTCGGCGTCCTCGAGCGACACCAGCTCGACCTCGGCGGTCTCCGGCGCCGCGACCTCGACTTCCTCGCCGGGCACCGGACGCGCCGGCTGCTCGGGCTTGGCGCGCGTCGGCGCCACCACGATCGGCACCACCTTGCCGGTATAGGGCGAGATCACCGGGTTCTTGTTGAGGTCGTAGAACTTGCGCCCGGTGTCGGGGCATACGCGCTTGGTGCCGAGATCGGGTTTCGCCATCGGTTCCTCGAAAAGCCGCCAAATCGGTGCTTCACTTGGCGAGCCGCGCGGGTCCTGTCAATAGCGGCGAACGCCGCCCGGCGCCGGGATGACGGGCGAAGCGAACGCGTGCTAGTACGCCGGAATCGTTAAGGATTGAGGCCCTTGGACACCGCCGTTTCGACGCCGTTGACCGCCCGCAAAGGCGGGCCCTTGCAGGGCCGCGCCCGGGTGCCGGGCGACAAGTCGATCTCGCACCGGGCGCTGCTGCTGGCGGCGCTGACGGTCGGCGAGAGCACCGTGGCGGGCCTGCTGGAGGGCGAGGACGTCCTCAACACCGCCGCGGCCATGCGCGCGCTCGGCGCCCGCGTCGAGCGCGGCAATGACGGGCTTTGGCGCATCCACGGCGTCGGCGTCGGCGGTTTCCGGCCGCCGCAGGCCCCGCTCGATTTCGGCAATTCCGGCACCGGGGTGCGGCTCGCCATCGGCGCGGTGGCGGGTTCGCCGATTAAGGCGTCCTTCGACGGCGATGCCTCCTTGCGCAAGCGTCCGATGCGCCGCGTCCTCGACCCGCTGGAGACGATGGGCCTGCGGGTGCTCGAGGAGGCGGATGGCGGGCGGCTGCCGCTCACCATCGAGGGCGCACGCGATCCGATCCCGATCGTCTACGAGCCGCCGGTGCCGTCGGCGCAGCTCAAGTCGGCTGTGCTGCTCGCCGGCCTTGCCGCGCCGGGCGAGACCACGGTGATCGAGGCCGAGGCGACGCGCGACCATACCGAGCGCATGCTCAGGCATTTCGGCGCCAGGATCACCAGCAAGCCGATGGGCGAGCACGGCCGCCGCATTACGCTCACCGGCCAGCCGGAGCTGGAACCGGCCAATGTCGTGGTGCCGGCCGACCCGTCCTCGGCGGCGTTCCCGCTGGTGGCGGCGCTTTTGGTGCCGGGCTCCGACGTCACGCTCGAAGCGGTGATGACCAATCCGCTGCGCACCGGCCTCTACGCCACGCTCAAGGAGATGGGCGCCAAGATCGAAACGCTGGCGACGCGCGACGATGGCGGCGAGGAAGTCGCCGACCTGCGCGTCACCGCCTGCGCGCTCAAAGGTGTCGAGGTGCCGCCGGAGCGCGCGCCGTCGATGATCGACGAATATCCGATCCTGGCGGTGGCGGCGTCGTTCGCGCAAGGGGCGACGCGCATGCGCGGCTTGAAGGAGCTGCGCGTCAAGGAGAGCGACCGCCTCGAAGCCACCGCCGCCATGCTGCGCGCCAACGGCGTCGAGGTTGCGATCGAGGGCGACGACCTGATCGTCGAGGGCAAGCCGACCGTTCCCGGCGGCGGCCAAGTGGTCACTCACATGGATCACCGCATCGCCATGTCGGCGCTGGTGATGGGACTCGCCAGCGAGCAGCCGGTACGCATCGACGATTCCGCCTTCATCGCCACCAGTTTCCCCGGCTTCGTCGAATTGATGCACTCGCTCGGCGCGGACCTGTCATGATCATTACGGTCTCCTTCTTATCCCTCCCCCTGCAAGGGGCAGGGTGGCGAGCGAAGCGAGCCGGGTGGGGGTCATCGCGCCTGAATTCCGACCCCACCCCGACCGCCTTCGCTGCGCGACGGCGGTCGACCCTCCCCTTTCAGGGGAGGGATAAGAGGGGCACATGATCATCGCCATCGACGGTCCGGCCGCCTCCGGCAAAGGCACGCTCGGCAGCCGCCTGGCGCAGCATTACGGACTGCGGCACCTCGACACCGGCTTGCTCTACCGCGCCGTGGCGAAAGCGGTCATCGATGCCGGCAAGCGGCCGAGCGACAAGGCCGCGGCGGTCGCCGCCGCCCGTGCGCTCGATCATGCCCACCTGAACCGCCATGCCCTGCAAGCGGACCCCATCGGCACCGCGGCCTCGATCGTCTCGGCTTTTCCGGAGGTGCGCGCCGTGCTGCTGCAATACCAGCGCGCTTTCGCGGCCGAGCCGCCCGGCGCGGTGCTCGATGGCCGCGATATCGGCACCGTCATCGTGCCCGAGGCCGACGTTAAGATTTTCCTCGTTGCCTCGGCCGAGGAGCGCGCCCGCCGGCGCACCCTGGAATTGGAGCGGCGCGGCGACAAGGCCGACTTCGAGGTCATTCTCGCCGATATCAAGGCGCGCGACGACCGCGACACCAACCGCCCGATTTCGCCCTTGAAACAGGCGCCGGATGCGCACTTGCTCGATACAACCAATATGGATATATCCACCGCCATCCGGGCCGCCATCGACATCGTCGAGGCCACCCGAGCGGGCCGAGGGCGCGGCTGACCGCCCCTCGTTGTTGGAGGACATGAGCCCCGCTCGCGTCTCGTCGTAACGGCGGCCTGATCGAACCCATCGTTCCAAAAGCACGGTCTTAGCGCCGGCCATCCGGGATTCCGGGGGCCGCCGTTGCTCTTGCGGGAGCTTCGGCCCGGGCTTTTCGAACGCCACATTCAACCCGCCGGCGCACCGCTTACAGGAGACTTTATGGCCACCGCTGCAGCACCCTCGCGTGAAGACTTCGCCAAGATGCTTGAAGAGTCCTTTTCGCAGGGCGGCACGCCCTCGGAAGGCACCGTCGTCAAGGGCAAGATCGTCGGCATCGAAAAGGACATGGCCGTCATCGACGTCGGCGCCAAGACCGAAGGACGCGTCGCGCTGCGCGAATTTTCCGGGCCGGGACGCCAGAACACCCTGAAGGTCGGCGACGAGGTCGAGGTCTATCTCGAGCGCGTGGAAAATGCGCTGGGCGAAGCCGTGCTGTCGCGCGACAAGGCGCGCCGCGAGGAGAGCTGGGGCAAACTGGAGAAGGCGTTCAACGCCCAGGAGAAGGTGCAGGGCGTCATCTTCAACCAGGTCAAGGGCGGCTTCACCGTCGATCTCGACGGCGCCGTGGCCTTCCTGCCGCGTTCGCAGGTCGATATCCGCCCGATCCGCGACGTCACGCCGCTGATGAACTCGCCGCAGCAGTTCCAGATCCTGAAGATGGACCGCCGCCGCGGCAACATCGTCGTCTCCCGCCGCACCGTGCTGGAAGAGACGCGCGCCGAGCAGCGCCAGGAGCTGGTGCAGAACCTCGAAGAGGGTCAGGTCATCGACGGCGTCGTCAAGAACATCACCGACTACGGCGCCTTCGTCGATCTGGGCGGCATCGACGGCCTGTTGCACGTCACCGATATCGCCTGGCGGCGGGTCAATCATCCGACCGAGGTGCTCAATATCGGCCAGCAGGTGAAGGTCAAGATCATCAAGATCAACCACGAGACCCACCGCATCTCGCTCGGCATGAAGCAGCTGCTCGACGATCCGTGGCAGGGCATCGAGGCCAAGTATCCGGTCGGCGCCAAGTTCAAGGGCCGCGTCACCAACATCACCGACTACGGCGCCTTCGTCGAGCTCGAGCCGGGCATCGAGGGGCTGATCCACGTTTCCGAAATGTCGTGGACCAAGAAGAACGTCCACCCCGGCAAGATCGTCTCCACCTCGCAGGAAGTGGAAGTGCAGGTGCTCGAGGTCGATCCGGTCAAGCGCCGCATCTCGCTCGGCCTCAAGCAGACCATGCGCAATCCGTGGGAAGTCTTCGTCGAGAAGCACCCGCCCGGCTCGGTGATCGAGGGCGAGGTCAAGAACAAGACCGAGTTCGGCCTGTTCCTCGGCCTCGACGGCGACGTCGACGGCATGGTCCACCTCTCCGATCTCGACTGGAAGCGCCCCGGCGAGCAGGTCATCGAGGAATACAAGAAGGGCGACATGGTGAAGGCCCAGGTGCTCGACGTCGACGTCGAGAAGGAGCGCATCTCGCTCGGCATCAAGCAGCTCGCCGGTGACCCGATGGCGTCGGCCGGCGACCTCAAGAAGGGCTCGGTCGTCACCTGCGAGGTCACCGAGGTCAAGGAGGCGGGTATCGACGTCAAGATCGTCGGCACCGAGCTCAACGCCTTCATCAAGCGGGCCGATCTGGCGCGCGATCGCGCCGAGCAGCGGCCGGAGCGTTTCGCCGTCGGCCAGAAAGTGGATGCCCGCGTCACCCAGTTCGACCGCAAGACCCGGAAGGTCGGCGTCTCCATCAAGGCGCTGGAAGTGGCCGAGGAAAAAGAGGCGATCGCGCAATACGGCACCGCCGATTCCGGCGCCTCGCTCGGCGATATCCTGGGCGCCGCGCTCAAGCAGCGGGGCGACAAGGAAGAGGCCGCCGAAGAGGAAAAGGCCGGCGAATAGGCCCGCAAGACCTCAAAAACCCCCGGCCGGTGCCGGGGGTTTTTCATTTCGACACGAACGTGCCAAAAAGTGCCCCGATAAGCGTTACGCTTGTCATTCCGGGTTCGCTCGCTTGCCCCGCGCCCCGGAATGACGATGCGGAAATGGAGCGCACGACCCATGTCGCTTGATGCCGATGCCATCGTCGATCGCCGCCGCATGCGGCGTAAACTCACCTTCTGGCGCGTCACCGCCGTCGTCGTTGCGCTTGTCGCCGTCGCCGGCGCCGCGTTCGTGCTGACGCCGCGCAACCGGCTGTTCCCGGCCGGGGCCTATATCGCCCGCATCAAGGTCGAGGGCTTGATCCGCAACAATCGCGACCGGGTCGAGGCGCTGGAACGCCTGGCGCGCTCGAGCGCGCGCGCGGTGATCGTGCACATCGACAGCCCGGGCGGCACCACCGCGGGCTCGCAACAGCTTTACGATTCGTTGCGCGCGCTGCAGGCGCGCAAGCCGATGGTGGTGGTGGTCGACGGCCTCGCCGCCTCCGGCGCCTATATCGCCGCGCTCTCGGCCGACCACATCATCGCCCACGACACCTCGCTGGTCGGCTCGATCGGCGTGCTGTTCCAGTATCCCAACTTCACCGGCGCGTTGAAGACGCTCGGCATCGAGGTGGAAACGATCAAGTCCTCGCCGCTCAAGGCGGCGCCGAGCGGCTTCGAGCCGACGAGTCCGGAGGCGCGCGCCGCGGTGCAGGCGGTCGTGCTCGATTCCTATGCCTGGTTCAAGGCGCTGGTGAAGGAGCGCCGGCAGATGAACGATGCGCAGCTTGCGACCGTGTCCGACGGCCGCGTCTTCACCGGCCGGCAGGGCGTCGGCCTGAAACTGATCGACGGCCTCGGCAACGAAAAGACGGCGCTGGCGTGGCTGGACAAGGAAAAGCAGGTGCCGGCCAACACCCCGGTGCGCGATTATTCGCTGCAACCGCGCTTCGGCGAGCTGTCCTTCCTGCACATGGCGGCCTGGACCTTCCAGGCGGTCGGGCTTTCCGGCCTGGCGCAGCACGTCGAGGAATGGGGTGCGGTGCGGGCGGTGGAGCGACTCAATCTTGACGGTCTCTTGGCGCTTTGGCACCCTCCTGCGTCCGATTGACTTCAGTAGGGCGGCGTCATGATCAAGTCCGAACTGGTTCAGAAGATCGCCTCCCAGAATCCCCATCTCTACCAGCGCGACGTCGAGAACATCGTCAACGCCATCCTGGGTGAAATCACCAGCGCCATGGCCAAAGGCGACCGCGTCGAATTGCGCGGTTTCGGCGCGTTCTCGGTCAAGCACCGGCCGGCCCGCACCGGGCGCAATCCGCGCACCGGGGCGCACGTCTCGGTCGAGAAGAAGTCGGTGCCGTTCTTCAAGACCGGCAAGGAAATGCGCGAGCGGCTGAACAAGCCCGGCGCCGTGTAGTCTCCTCGGTTTTGCCCTAAACTCCGGGTCATCGCCCGCGGCAGCGGGCGATCCGGTATCCGCGAACGGTCCGGTTGTTCTGCGGCGTCGCCGCCTACCGGAGTCCCCGCTTTCGCGGGGCATGCCAGTGGCGTAAATGTCCGGGACGCGAGGTTGGTATGGTCCGCAAGATCGTCACCGCCATCATTGTCATCCCGCTGGCGATCGTCATCGTCGCCTTTGCGGTCGCCAACCGGCAGGCGGTGACGGTGTCGTTCGATCCGTTTTCGTCGGCGGCGCCGGCCTATGCGGCGACGGTGCCGCTGTTCGTGATCATTTTCATTGCGCTCATCGCCGGCGTTCTCGTCGGCGGCGTCGCGGCCTGGATCGGCCAGGCCAAGTGGCGGCGCGGGGCGCGAAGGCTCGACGATGAGGTGCGCCGGCTGCGCAGCGAGGTCGATACCATCGAGGCGCGCATGATGGCGCGGCCGCCGGCGGCGCCGGACCCGGCCCCGCCGGTCATTGCGCCGCCGTCTTGAGCAGGCCGCCGCCTTGGCTGCCGCACCTTGACTGCCGCCCGCTGCGTAAGGCCCGGGGGCTCTGCTTTGCGGCGGCGCGGAGAAGGCGCTAGAACCCGCCGATGGCACTGACGGTCAAAATCTGCGGCCTCAAGACCCCGCAAGCGCTTGATGTAGCGCTCGAATCCGGGGCCGACCTGGTCGGTTTCGTGTTCTTTCCGCCGAGCCCGCGCAATCTCGGCCTGGAGGCGGCGCGCGCGCTCGGCGAGCGCGTCGCCGGCCGCGCCGGCAAGGTCGCGCTCACCGTCGATGCCACCGACGAGACCCTGCTCGACATTGTCAACGCGCTCAAACCCGACATGCTGCAGCTGCACGGCAAGGAAACGCCCGAACGCGTCGTCGCCGTGCGCACGCGCTTTCGGCTGCCGGTGATGAAGGCGCTGCCGATCGCCGATCGCGCCGACCTGTCGCCGATCCGCATCTACGCCAAGGTCGCCGACCGCCTGATCTTCGACGCGCGCCCGCCCAAGGAGGCGACGCGTCCCGGCGGTCTCGGCACGCCGTTCGACTGGACGCTGCTCGCCGGCATCGATCCCGGGATTCCCTTTATGCTGTCGGGCGGCCTCGATGCCGGCAATGTGGCGCAGGCGCTGCGCATCACCCGCGCGCCCGGCGTCGACGTTTCCTCCGGCGTCGAGCGAGCGCCGGGCGAGAAGGATGCGGCGAAGATCCGCGAATTCATTCGCGCGGCACGAGCCGCCGAAGAGCCGCTCGATTTGTCGAAGGCGGCGACGATCCAATGACCGTGCAGCGCCCCAACTCGTTCCGCACCGGGCCCGACGAACGCGGCCACTTCGGCATCTATGGCGGCCGGTTCGTCGCCGAGACGCTGATGCCGCTGATCCTCGAGCTGGAGCGCGCCTACAACGCGGCCAAGGCCGATCCGAGATTCCAGAAGGAGCTGGACGGCCACCTCGCCACTTATGTCGGTCGGCCGAGCCCGCTCTATTTCGCCGAGCGGCTGACCAACCACTGTAAGGGCGCCAAGATCTACTTCAAGCGCGAGGAGCTCAATCATACCGGCGCGCACAAGGTCAACAACGTGCTCGGCCAGATCATGCTGGCCAGGCGCATGGGCAAGACCCGCATCATCGCCGAGACCGGCGCCGGCATGCACGGCGTCGCCACCGCGACGCTGTGTGCCAAGTTCGGCCTGCCCTGCATCGTCTATATGGGCGCGGTCGACGTCGAGCGGCAGAAGCCGAACGTGCTGCGCATGAAGATGCTCGGCGCCGAGGTGCGCGCGGTCGACAGCGGCTCCAAGACGCTCAAGGACGCCATGAACGAGGCGTTGCGCGACTGGGTCACCAACGTCGCCGACACCTTCTACTGCATCGGCACGGTCGCCGGCCCGCACCCTTATCCGGCCATGGTGCGCGACTTCCAGTCGATCATCGGCCGCGAGACGCGCGAGCAGATGATTGCCGCCGAAGGCCGGCTGCCGGATTCGCTGATCGCCTGCATCGGCGGCGGCTCGAACGCCATGGGGCTGTTTCATCCGTTCCTCGACGAGCAGGCAATCGAGATCTACGGCGTCGAGGCCGCCGGTCACGGCCTGCCGAGCGGACGGCACGCCGCCTCGATCGCCGGCGGCAGGCCCGGTGTGCTGCACGGCAACCGCACGTACTTGTTGATGGACGACGACGGCCAGATCGTCGAGGCGCACTCGATTTCCGCCGGCCTCGATTATCCCGGCATCGGGCCTGAGCACGCCTGGCTCAACGACATGGGCCGCATCACGTTTCTCTCGGCGACCGACGACGAGGCGGTGGCGGCGTTCCAGCTCGTCTCCAGGCTCGAAGGCATCATCCCGGCGCTCGAGCCGGCGCACGCGCTCGCCCGTGTGCTCGAGCTGGCGCCGCAGAAACCCAAGGATCACCTGATGGTGGTCAATCTCTCCGGCCGCGGCGACAAGGACCTCGATTCGGTCGCCAGCTATCTCGGCAATCGCGGCTAGGGCTTGGCGCCGCTGCCGATAATCGCCGGCATCGGCACGTTGAGGGCGCCGTCGGCCGTGCGCATGCCGGCGAGCGCCTGCTCGAAATAAGCGACGATCTTTGCGATGGCTTCGTCGGTCTGGGCGGCGAGCAATGCGCGGCTGCGAACCGTGCCCTCGTGCAAGGCATCGAGCATTTTCTTCCCGGATTTCATGACCCAATTTTGCGCAAAGGGCACGGCGCTGACATCGGTGAATCCAATGCCGCTCAGGGCGTTTCGCATCTTGTCGCGTGTCGAGAACTGGAAGATATCGGGAGCGTGCGGCATCGGCACGTTCAGGTTGGCGTGGGCCTTGACCGCGGCATAGACGAGCCCGAGCCCGTTAGTGGGCGTCTCGTTGTCCCAGACGGTCAACGCGACTCTGCCGCCGGGGCGCAAAACGCGCAACATTTCTCGCATGGCCCGTTCGGCATCCGGAACGTGCATGACGCCGTAGCCGCAGACAATCGCGTCGAACGAATTGTCGCCGAACGGCAGATTGGTCGCGTCGCCATCTTGAAATTCGGCGTTGGGAACGAGCTTGCGCGCGAGCGCGACGACACCGGGAAAATCCAGGCCGACGGCCTTGGCGCCGCGCTTGACCGCGGCGGCGGACAACATTCCCGGCCCGCAACAAATGTCGAGCAGCCGGCATCCGCTGCCGACATTGGCGGCGTCGAGTGTCGCCGCAACGGTTTGCCGGGTGACGTTGCCGAAGGTGTCGTTGTAGCCTTCGATCTGGGCACCCCAGCCCACCCGTTCGAATTCGAGGTATTCGATCGGATTATTCGATTTCTGAATGGCCATACGCGCCTCCAGTGCCGCGGCGCAAAGCCAATCACAGGCGGGTTCGCTTTCGCAAGGCGTCCCTCGACGAACCCCCGTTGCCCGGATGGCGCGAAACGACTAAGCCCTCGGGCCATGACCACCCGTATCGAA
>Ga0070740_10002606_pt1 | contig 20726 bp, 14 predicted proteins | sample Coa_R2_FD_67286 | JGI IMG/M metagenome (GOLD analysis project Ga0070740, IMG submission 67286) | Surface soil microbial communities from Centralia Pennsylvania, which are recovering from an underground coalmine fire - Coalmine... | ecosystem: Environmental > Terrestrial > Soil > Unclassified ...
TCCCGAGTCGGGCTAGTGATACCCCGCGTCCGCCGCAATCTTGCCGCGGAACACGCTGTAGGAATACGCGGTGTAGCCCAGCACCGCGGGGATCATGATGAACGCGCCGACCATCACGAACAGTTGCGAGCTGGGCGCGGAGGCCGCCTCCCAGATGGTGAGCGAGGGCGGCACGATGTTGGGCCAGATGCCGATCACCAGCCCGATGAAGCCCAGCAGGAAGAAACACAGCGACAGCACGAACGGTTCCACCTCGCGATTGCGGATCACCGCGATCCACAAGGCCGCCGCGTTGATCACGGTGAGGATCGGTACCGGGCACAGATACCAGAAATTCGGCCAGGTGAACCAGCGCGCCATCAGGTGCGAGTTCACGAACGGCAGCCACGCGCTCACCAGCAGCATGAACGCGATCACGGCCAGCATCACCGGTCGCGTCAGATCGAACGCGATGCGCTGCACGCGGCCTTCGGTTTTCAGGATCAGCCAGGTCGCGCCCAGCAGCGCGTAACCGAACACCACCGCGATGCCGGTCAGCATCGAGAACGGCGAGAACCACGCGAACGCCTGCGCGTGCACGTACTTGCCGCCGGTCAGCGGCATGCCTTCCACCAGCGCGCCGAGGATCAGCCCCTGCATGAAGGCCGCGATCAGCGAACCTGCGGCGAAGGCGATGCCCCACACCCAGCGCGAACGCTGCGCCTTGAAACGGAACTCGAACGCCACGCCACGGAAGATCAGCGCGATCAGCATGCACAGGATCGGCAGATACAGCGCCGACAGCACGATTGCGTAGGCTTTCGGAAACGCAGCCAGCAAACCGGCGCCGCCCATCACCAGCCAGGTTTCGTTGCCGTCCCAGATCGGCGCGGCGGTGTTCATCATCAGGTCGCGCTGGTCGTCATGGTCTGCGAACGGCGTCAGGATGCCGATGCCGAGCACGAAACCGTCCAGCAGCACGTACATCATCACCGCGAAACCGATGATGAAGTACCAGATGACCGGAAGGACTTCGGCGGCGCTCATGGCAGGTACCACGGAAAAGTTCCGTTCGTCCCCGGATCAAGTCCGGGGCAGGCTCTGAGGTATCGAAGGACGAACCGCGAATGCGCAGATCGTTCGTGGTTCGATACCTCACCACGAACGGTTCTGTGGGCGATGCGGAATTCGGAAATCACGGCCGCTCTCCCATTTCCTCGTCACCCAAAGACAGTGGCCGCGCAGCCGTGGGAATGGTGCGCGCGCGCGGAGGCGCGGCGATCGGCCCGGTGCGCAGCATCTTGATCAGATACCACGTGGCGAAACCGAACAGCAGCAGGTACGTGACGATGTAGGTGATCAGCGAACCGAGCACGCTGCCGGAAGTGATGTTGGGGCTGACCGCGTCGGCGGTGCGCAGCACGCCGTACACCACCCACGGCTGGCGGCCGACTTCGGCCACCCACCAGCCCAGCACCAGCGCGATGAATCCGCTCGGCGTCATCGCCATCCACGCACGCAGGTACCAGCGCGAGTTGAACGCGGTGCCGCGTTTCAGTTTCCACAGGCCGTACCAGGAGATCAGCAGCATCAGCACGCCGATCACCACCATGATGCGGAAGGCGAAGAACGGGATCGCCACCGGCGGCTGCCGGTCGCGCGGGAAGTCGCGCAGGCCTTTCACCGAGCCGCTCCACGAGTGCGTCAGGATCAAACTTCCCAGATGCGGGACCTGCCAGGCGTAGTCGTTGCGCTGCGCCTTCTCGTCCGGAACCGCGAAGACCACGAAGGGCACATTGGATTCGGTTTCCCAATGCGCCTCCAGCGCGGCAAGTTTCGCGGGCTGGTAGTGCGCGACCTCCTGACCGGAAAAATCGCCCGCGATGATCTGCAGCGGCGCCACGATCGAGACGAAGATCAGCGCGCAGCGCAGGCAGATCTTCGCCTTCTCCGGGAACTTGCCGCGATAGAGATAGAACGCGGAAATCCCGCCGATCACGAACGCGGTGGTCAGGAATGCCGCCAGCACCATGTGCGCCAGCCGATACGGGAACGACGGATTGAAGATGATCTTCCTCCAATCCACCGGATAGAACACGCCGCCGCGCAATTCGTAGCCGGCGGGCGTCTGCATCCAGCTATTGGCGCTGATGATCCAGAAGGTCGAGATCAGCGTGCCCAGTGCGACCATGCAGGTCGCGAAGAAATGCGTGCCGTGGCCGACGCGCTGCCAGCCGAACAGCATCACGCCCAGGAACGTCGCTTCCATGAAGAACGCCGTCAGCACTTCGTAGTTCAGCAGCGGCCCGACCACGTTGCCGGCGGCCGATGAAAAGCCTGCCCAGTTGGTGCCGAACTGGAAACTCATCACGATGCCGGTGACCACGCCGACGCCGAACGACACCGAGAAGATCTTCATCCAGAAGAAATAGAGGTCCCGCACGCGCTCCTCGCGCTTGCGCAACCACAACGCTTCCAGGAACACGAGCCAGCTCGCCAGCCCGATGGTGAAGGCGGGAAAGAGGATGTGGAACGAGATCACGAAACCGAACTGCAATCTCGACAGCAGCAGAGCTTCGGTCATCGCGGATCCCTCGCGCTCATCTTTCCGATTATCGCACGCGTAGCGACAAGCTAGAATCGCGGCGCCGCGCACGGTGCCGCGTTGACGCTCGGAACGATGAAGAACCCTCCTGAAGCTCCGGCCGAAACACGCACACGCGCGTGGGTCGCGCGGCTGCGCTGGCTGGTGCCGGTCATCTTTCTCTGCGTGACCGCGTGGCTGGTGTGGCGCGAGCTGTCGGGATTCGATCTGCGTTCGCTGCAACGCACGCTGCTGCACGTGCACACGATCAACGCCGCCATGGCCGCGGCGCTGGCGCTGTTCGCGGTGGCATTCACGGGCAGCGTGGACGTGGCGATCGCGCGCTGGCTGAAGCTGGAAATCCGCGCACCGGACATGTTGCGCCTGTCGTTCGTCGCCAATGCGCTCGCCAATACATTGAATCTTTCCGGCGCGATTGGTTCGACGGTCCGGCTGTTGGGCCTGTCCTCGCGTGGCCCGATGCGGCGCGGTGCCGCGCTGGTCGGCTTGCAGGTGCTGTCGTTGCCGCTGGGGCTTTCCGCGCTGGTGATCGCGACGCTCGCTTCGGGTTCGCTGCCGGTCACGCCCGGCGCGGCGACGCACTGGCTGGCGATCGCGATCCTGATCGCCGCGGCCTTGTATCTGCCGCTGTATTTCCTGCTGACCGGCCGGCGTGCGCTGATGCGCTGGTTGCCGGAAGAGCAGGGCTTGCCTCCGGTGCGGTTGAAACTCACGCTCGCGGTGTTGTCGCTGTTCGACTGGCTGCTTGCCGCCGCGTCGCTCTGGTTGTGCCTGACGCTGGCGGGCGCGCAGGTCGATGCGACGGTATTGCTGGGCGCGTACACCGGCGCGGCGGTACTGGGCTTGGCCAGCATGATCCCGGGCGGCTTCGGTGTGTTCGACGGTTTGCTGCTGCTGTCATTGAGCGTCGCCGGTGTGCCGGGCGAGAACGTCACCGCCGGCCTGATCCTGTTCCGCGTCACCTATTACCTGCTGCCGTTGCTGCTGGCCTTGTGGCTCGGCGCAGGCATGCTGGCGCAACGGGTGCCGGCACTGTCGCGCGCGCGTGCGCGATTGGCCGAACATCCATTGTTCGGAGTGCTCGGCCTGCCGGTCAGCCTGCTCGGCAATCTCGGCGTGCGGCTGCTGGCCTATCTCACCTTCGCCGCCGGTGCGGTGCAGTTGATCACCACCGCGATCCCGTCGCTGCACGAACGCGTGGCGAAATTGCACCAGTGGCTGCCGCTGGAGGCGATCGAGAGTTCGCATCTGCTCAGCGTCGTCACCGGCGTGCTGCTGCTGGGCCTGGCGCGCGGCATTGATGGCCGGCTGCGCGTGGCATACCGGATGGTGCAGTGGCTGCTGTGGCTGTCCGCGGTGCTGGCGATGACCAAGGGCCTGCACTGGATCGAAACGCTCTTCCTGCTCTGCGTGTCGGCCTTGCTGCGCACGCGCCGCGCGGATTTTTCGCGCGCGGCGATGAATCTTTCTTCCGCGCGCAACTGGCGCTGGCTGGCGGGCCTGCTGGTCGTCGTCGGATTGTTCTTCGCGCTGGGCGTGGCGGCGGTGATCGGCGATGACAGTTTCGATTTCTTCGCGATTGGTCCGGGTGAACACGCCTCGCGTCTGGCACGTGGCGCGACCGCGGCGGTGTTCGGGCTGGCGCTGTATCTGATCTGGCAGGCTTTCGCGGTACGGCGTGTGCCACTGCCTCTGCCCGACCGCAATCAACTGCGGCGCGCGCGCGAGGTGTACCTGCAACATGGCGGCGGGGAATTCGCGCATCTCACCCTGATGGGCGACAAGCATCTGTTCTGGGCCGCCGACCACGCCGCGGTGATCGCCTACGGCGCGGTGCGCGATCGTCTGGTCGCGCTCGGTCCGCCCGCGGGACCGGAAGAATCGATCGAACGCGCGCTTCTGGATTTCCGCCGCTTCGCCGACCACCAGGACCGCGTGCCGCTGTTCTACGAAGTGCTGGAACCGGATCTGCACCGTTTCCACGATCTCGGCTTCGATCTGTTCAAGCTGGGCGAACTGGCTACGGTTCCGCTGAGCGAATTTTCGCTCGCGGGCAAACGTTGGGAGGACCTGCGCGCGGCGGTGAACCGCGCCCAGCGCGAGAACCTGCGTTTCCAGATCGTGGAGCCGCCCTTCGACACGTCGCTGCTGGACGACTTGCAGCGCGTGTCGGAAGCGTGGCTGGCCGAACGCAATGCTGCGGAGAAGGGTTTTTCGCTGGGCCGCTTCGATCCCGAATATTTTTCATGGAGTCCGATCGCGCTGGTGCGACGCGAACACGAACTGGTCGCGTTCGCCAATTTGCAGCCGCCGTACGGACCGAACGGAACCGCCAGCGTGGACCTGATGCGGCAGACGCCGGACGCGCCGCGCGGCAGCATGGATTTCCTGTTCGCGCAGGTGATGCAATGGGCGAAGGAACAGGGGCACGCGCAGTTCTCGCTCGGCATGGCGCCGCTGTCCAACGTCGGCGTGCATCCCTATGCGCGCATCAACGAGCGGCTGGCCGCGCTGGCGTTCCGCTACGGCAATCGTCTCTACAACTATCAGGGCCTGCGCCAGTACAAGGACAAGTTCAAACCGGAATGGACCGGCGCGTATCTCGCTTATCCGCGCGGGTTGTGGGTGCCCGGTCTGCTGCTCGACATTACCGCGCTGATCGCCGGTGGCTACCGGCGTTTGTTCATCGCGTGACCGCGCTTCACGCGCGCCGGATCGCGCGGTCCAGGCTAACCGGTCCGCCGCCAGCCGCCGACAAATAGAGAAACAGGAAGCAGAACAGCACCGCTTCGTTGCCGTGGTTGAGGATCGGCCAGATGTGATTCATCTTGTAGTGCACCATGAAATAGGCAAACGCCATTTCACCGGACAGGATGAAGGCGATCGGCCGCGTGAAAAGTCCGAGCAACAGCAAGCCGCCGCCGAACAGTTCCAGCACGCCGGCCAGTCCCATCAACGAGAACAGTTGCACGTTCGCATGACCGCCAGCGCCGGGAAAGCCGAACAGTTTCTGTCCGCCGTGCTGCATGAACAGGAACGCCGCGACGACGCGCAGCAGGCTCAGCAGGAACGGCGACCATCTGATCCAGGAAGAACCCGCATTCGGCATGTCTGTCTCCCGTGTGCTCGGCGGTGGCGGCGGAAAAGTAGCAGATTCCGTTGTGAGCGGTGAATAGTAAGCGGTCAGCGGAAGAGCACAAGTTTTCGTCATTCCGGGGCCGCGCACAGCGCGGAACCCGGAATCCATTTTGCTTTGCCACCGTGACGAAAAATCAAAATGGATTCCGGCTTTCGCCGGAATGACGGCGCTGTGCAATGCTTTTCCGCTCACCGCTCACCGCTCACCGCTCACCGCTCACCGCTCACCGCTCACCGCTCACCGCTCACCGCTCACCGCTCACCGCCATTCGTTCGCATGCGGCCCCACCCTGCCGCCGCGCTGCGGGCGGATCACGCAGAAACGCTGTCCGGTCGGCGCTTCCATCACCACCCAGGTCTTGATCGCTTCGATGCGCCTGGCGCCCAACTGCTCCAGCCGCCGCACTTCCGCCTCGATGTCGTCGCTTTCGATGTCCAGATGCACGCGGCTTTCATGATCCACGCGCTGCACCATCACGATCGGCTCGTCGTCGTGCGTCTGGATGTCGATGTACTTGCCGTCGCTGTCGGACTTGTACGGACGCCCCAGCGCCTGTGACCAGAATTTCGCGGCCGCTTCCAGATCGTCGGTCCGGCAATCGATGATGATGCTGCACAGTCGCGAGTGATGCATCTTTGCTCTCCTTTGCTTTTCATCAATATCAGCGCGGCAACGCATTCAGGATCGCCGCGCCCAGTTTGTCGTAATCGCCGTTGTAGTGGTGGCCGCCGGGCAATTGCACCAGTTTCACCGGCCCGAATTTCGCCGCGATCGGACACCACGCGTCATCTTCGGTCTGGCCCGACACGCATACCAGCGGCACCTTCGCGTGCGCGACTTCCGGCGCCAGCGGCAGCGCATCGGAATGCGCGGTGGAACCGAACCAGTCGCCGACGTGGATCTCGAACACCGCGGCGTCGTCCGGCGAAATCATCACGCCGCCGGAAACCTTGACACGTTGCGCATCCGGCAAACGATTTGCAACCACCGGCACCAGCGAGGCGCCGAACGAATAGCCGATCAGCACGAAACGCGCGTTCGGATAGCGTGCGGCATAGTGCGCGATGATGCGCGCGACCGCATCGGTGATCTGCGCGGCATCCTTCTTGTGCCAGAAGAATTCGAGTGACGAGAGCCCGATCACGCGCACGCCGTGCTGCGACAGTACCGCGGCGACGCCTTTGTCCAGCCCGGCCCAGCCGCCGTCGCCGGTCAGCATGATCGCGATGCGGTTGTCGAGCGCGCCTTGCGGCGCGATCTCGGTCAAGGGCAGATCGGCAAGCGTGTCGTCGGTGGCGACGCCGTTCGGTTGCGGCAGATTCAAGTGGTCCAGTCGTGTGGCGAGCGCGACACCATCGGTTGGACCCGCTTCCTGCTGCAAGCCGAAGATCTTCGATACCGCACCCAGCGCACCGTTGACGCGTGCGCCGGGTGCGAACGGCCGCGCAGCCCACGGCAGCGGCATCGTTTTTACCGGCTCGACCAGGAAGGCCTTGCCGTCCGCCACGGTCGCCGTACCCGCATCGCCTTTGCAGAACCAACGCGGCAAGCGGAATTCGAAGTCGTAACCGAGCGTAGCCAGCCCCGCGAAAGTTCCCGACGGCGCCTGCACGCTCATCGCGTAGGCGAAATCCGCGCCTGCGCCCAACCCGACCACGTAGGGCGGCTGGTAAGTCGGCATGTCCACATGGCGTTCCATCCAGTGCGCCATTTCCTCGACATGACCGGCGGGAAAACTGCACGTGTCCTTCAGTGATTCCAATTGCGCGAGATACGCATCGAGATCGATGCCGACCACGAAGCTGCCCTCCTGCGCGAGACCTTGCGCGTAATCACGTGCAGCGCCGCCGAAGCCGCCGTGGTCCGAAAAGATCAGCACGCTGCGTTTCGGAGGGCCCGCTGGCTGCGCAAGCGTGACCGTGCCGAACAGGCCGTATTGCAATTGCGTTATCGGCGGGGGATTCGCGGAAGGCGATGCGGCCAAAGCCAAGGACATGATCAGCGCATACATACGAGGATGGGTGCTCCGTTCGTGGTTCGATACCTCACCACGAACGGATTATGGCGAACCGTTCGCCCCCGGATCACGTCCGGGGCAGGCTCTGAGGTATCGAAGGGCGAGCATCACCCGCACAACGCTTCCAGTTCCTTCGCCGCCTTCGGCACTTTCGCGGTCAGCACTTCCGGACCGTGCGCGCCGACGACGACGTCGTCTTCGATGCGCACGCCCAGACCGCGCCAGCGCGGCGGCACGGAAGTATCCTCGGGCGCGATGTAGATGCCGGGTTCCACGGTCAACGCCATGCCGGATTCCAGCAGGCGCGGCTCGCCCTCGACCTGATAATCGCCGACGTCGTGCACGTCCAGGCCGATCCAATGCCCGGTCTTGTGCGGAAAGAATTTCTTGTACGCACCCGATCGCAACGCTGCCGATGCGGATCCGCGCAACAGTTTCAACGCGCACAGGCCTTCGGCGATCACCAGCGTGGCGGCGTGGTGCGCGGCATCCCAGGGCGCGCCGACACGCACCGCGTCGATCGCCGCAGCTTGTGCTTCCAGCGCGACCTCGTACAACATGCGCTGTTCGCGCGAAAACTTGCCGCCCACCGGCCAGGTGCGCGTGATATCCGAGGCGTAGCACTCCACTTCCGCGCCGGCGTCGACCAGCAGCAATTCGCCGCGTTGCAGACGTGCGCGGTTATCCTGATAGTGCATCACGCAGGCGTTCGCACCGGCGGCCACGATCGGCGGATAGGAAGCCACCGCGCCGCGCGCGCGCATCGCGTGCAACAGCGCCGCTTCCACTTCGTATTCGCCACGGCCCGGCCGTGCGGCTTTCATCGCCGCCAGTTGCGCGTCGGCCGCGATCTCGGCCGCGCGGCGCATCAGTTTCAGTTCGGCCGGCGACTTGTACAGGCGCAAGTCGTGCAACAGGTGTCCGAGCGAAGTGAATTCGCGCGGCACCACGCCGCCGCCGCGCGCCGAGCGCAGCCGCCGCATCCAGCGCAGCAGGCGCGCGTCGAATTCCGGTTCGGCGCCGAAATGGCAATACAGGCGTTCGCGGCCTTCCAGCATCCCCGGCAGGATGTCGTCGATATCCTCGACCGGAAACGCATCCTGCATGCCGTAATGCTTGACCGCGCCTTCCGGACCGATGCGCGCGCCGTGCAGGCGTTCGGCCTGCGAATCGCGTTCGCGACAGAACAGGATCGCTTCGTTCCCGCGGCCGGGCAGCAGCGCCAGCACAGCGTCGGGTTCCGGAAAACCGGTGAGATAGTGGAAATCCGAATCCTGCCGGTAAGGCCAGGCCGAATCGGCGTTGCGCATGCGCTCGGGCGCGGCGGCCACGATGATCGCCGCGGATTCGCCCGCCAGGTGCATCAAGGTGCGGCGGCGCTGCGCGAATTCCGCTCGGGTAATCATCTAGTGCAGGCGCGTACCCGGTGTCGCCTGCGTTTCGGCATACAGCAGCAGCGCGCCGATGCGGACGAATTCGAACACTTCGGTCAGCGAAGCCTCGTCCTCATCGTCTTCGCAGGACAACTGCGAGGAGGCGATCGCTTCGAAATCGTGCAGGATTTCCGCGCCTTCTTCCGATACCGCACTGCGCGCACCGAAACCACCGAGGCCCAGCCCACCCAGGAATCCGCGGCACCATTCAACCAATGCATCGCAGCGCTCGGCCAAGGGCCGCGACGATTCCGGCAGCAGCGGTTCGAAACCCAGTTCCGGATCGGCCAGTTGCAACCGGCATTGCGAATACAGCTCGGCCAGCAGCGCGTGGCCGGGGTCGTCAGGATGCGCGTCGTCGCTTTCCAGCTCCAGTGCGGTCAGGAAAGCGCGCGCGCCCGCATCGCCGCCCGCACACAGATAGCCGGCCAGCGAGCCGTGCAGTTCGGAGGCGCCCACCCCGAGCCGCAGCGAAGTCAACGCGGCCGCGAGTTCCGGTTGAGTGATGGGCGCTGGATTCACGCAGGTCGGCCCGTTCATGCCGGCGGACGGCAGGCCCGCCTCTTGCACAAAGTCTAGCAGTGAGTCCGACTCCGTAATCGAGGTTTGGATACACTCCGCGCGGGGTTGCGGGTCTGCGAGCGCTATTCCAAACGGCCGCGCCGTCGGCCCTTTGCCTGCAGGGCAAGGAAGAGCGAGGAAGATGTATGTCGATACATAGACGAGCGATGACGCCGCCATGCGGGCAAAGGGCCACGGCCCTTCGGGTTGCTCCGCAGCGGCCGCCATACTGCGGCGCGCGCCTTGACCATAGATTGGCTATGGCGCTGCGGCGCGCGGCCTTGTCTGGCAGCCGCTGCGGAAGCAACGCGGCTCGTTCGGGATAGCGTTCGCAGACCCTTCATGGCTCCAGTTGCCCGACCATCGCCAAGCCGGGAACGATACCCGCACTGGCGGATGCCGGCGCTGCATTTCATTTTCATCATACTGCTGTGCGCGAACGGTCAGTTCGCATCCGGCGCTTTGATCTTGCCGATGCACATCGAAGACCCTTGGTGGTGGAGCATCGGCATGCGCGTGCTGTATGTCGCGGTGGCGGTGCTGGGCATATTGGCGTTGCTGCTGACCTGGCGCGGCAAGCGGCAGGAGGAATTGCAATTCCAACGCCAGTTGCGCCTTCGCGAGGATCGCCTGCGGCAGGCGTTGTGGGGTTCCGGCGACGAGTTCTGGGACTGGGACATGCAATCCGGGATGATGTTCCGGATGTTCGCCGAGAGCTTGCAGGGCGGCCATCGCGAGGAAAGCATTTCGATCGACGACTGGCGCAACCTGGCCGTGCATCCCGAGGATCTCGAACGCGTAGAGCAGGCGCTGGCCGAACACGTCGTCGGCGACAGCGATCATTTCGAAGCCGAGCACCGCCTGTTGAATGCGCGCGGCGAGTGGGTCTGGGTGATCTCGCGCGGCAAGATCGTCGAACGAGACGAAACCGGCCGTCCACTGCGCATCTGCGGCACCGCACGCGATATCGGCGCGCTGCGCGCGGCCGAGCGCGATCGCCGCATCGCGGCCGAGGTGATCCGCAGCATGAGCGAGGCGGTCACCGTCACCGATCTGAACTTCCAGTTCATTTCGGTCAACGCGGCATTCACCCGTATGACCGGCTATGTGGAAGAGGAAGTGCTGGGCCGCGACGCCTCGTTGTTGAATTGCCGCCAGCACGCGCCGGAGATCTACGCGCAGGTGCGGCGCGCGCTGAACGAGGAAGGTCATTGGCGCGGCGAGCTGTGGCAACGGCGCAAGGACGGCGAGGAATTCCTGAGCTGGGTGGAATTGAGCGAGGTGCGCGACGAGCGCGGCGAACGCACGCACCTGATCGGCGTGCTGACCGACATCACCGACCGCAAGCGCGTCGAGCAGGAGCTGCGTTACCTCGCCAATTACGACACGCTGACGGGATTGCCGAATCGCACGTTGCTCGGCGAGCGGCTGGGTCACGCGATCATCAACGCGCGCCGCGGCAACCACAAGGTCGGCGTGCTGTTCCTCGATCTCGACCGTTTCAAGCACGTCAACGATTCGATGGGTCACGCCGCGGGCGACCGCATGCTGAAGGCGGCCGGTGCGCGTCTGCGCAACGTGGTGCGCGAGCGCGACACCGTTGCCCGGCTGGGCGGCGACGAGTTCACGGTGGTGCTGGAGGAAATCATCGGCGTGCGCGACGCCGAAGACATGGCGCAGCGCCTGGTCGAAGCTTTCCAGGCGCCGTTGGGTCTCGGCCGCACGCAGGACGTGGTGATCTCGCCTTCGATCGGCATCGCGCTGTATCCCGATCACGGCCAGGTGCCGACCGACCTGTTGAAGTACGCCGACACCGCGATGTATCAGGCCAAGGAACGCGGCCGCAACACCTGGGCGGTGTATCACACGCAAATGGACACGCTGGCGCGCGACCGCGCGCGCATGATGACCGCATTGCGCCGCGCGCAGGAACGCGGCGAGTTCGCGCTGGTATATCAGCCCAAGATGTCGATCCAGTCGGAGCGAATCACCGGCGTCGAGGCGCTGCTGCGCTGGCGCAGCGCGGAACTCGGCGACGTGCCACCCGCCGTGTTCATCCCGCTGGCGGAGGAAACCGGTGTGATCAACGAGATCGGCGAATTCGTGCTCACCACCGCGTGTTCGGATCTGCAGAGTTTCCGCGACGCCGGACTGCGCGGATTGTCGATGGCGGTCAATCTTTCCGCCGCGCAACTGGAGCAGCCGGAACTCACCCAGCGCATCTGCGAAATCATGGTCGAGCACGACATCGCGCCCGACCAGCTCGAACTGGAATTGACCGAGAGCATGGTCATGGCCAACGCCGAGCAGTCGGTGCGCATTCTGGGCGAGCTGAAATCCATCGGCGTGAAGCTGGCGATCGACGATTTCGGCACCGGCTATTCCTCGCTGGCGTACCTGAAGCGCCTGCCGATCGACACGCTGAAAGTCGACAAGGAATTCGTCGGCGACGTCACCATCGATCCCGACGACGCGGCGATCACCGCCACGATCATCACCATGGCGCACTCGCTGCAATTGAACGTGGTGGCCGAAGGCGTGCAGACCTCCGAACAACTGGCCTTCCTGCGCGCGCAGCGCTGCGATGAAGTCCAGGGCCACTGGCTGTCGATGCCGATGCCGGCGGACGCATGCCGGAAATTCATCGCCGAGCGCGGCGCGCGCGTCAGCGCGTGATGGTGCTACTGCTTGCGGCAGACCAGCAGCACTTCGTCCACGTCTTGCGTATCGATCAAGCCGTCGCGCCACTGCAACGGCTTCTGCATCTTCAGGCCGAGCGGCATCAATGCGCGGTTGTACCAGGCCATGGCCACGCCGGGATGGCGCTTCAGGAACCACACGCCGAGATCCAGCAGCGCCGAGGATTTCGGTTGCATGCCGTAGATCGCGCTGCGTTCGATCGAGAAGCCGTGTTGCGCGAGTTTTGCAATCAGCGCACCGGGTTCGTAGCGGCGGCAGTGGCCGACGAAATCGTCGAAGGCGGTCCAGGCCTGCGGATGCAGCGGGACCGAAAGCAATAGCGTCGCACCGGGCGCGGCCACGCGCGACAGTTCCGCGAAAGCCGCATCGTCGTCGGCCACGTGTTCGACGATGTCGAATGCGCAGACCACGTCGAACGAAGCATCTGCGAAAGGCAACGCCCCGATCAATCCGTTCGCTGCATTGGCATTGCGCGCGCGCAGCGTCCGCAGTGCCGGCGCGCTGAGATCGAGAAATACCGTGCCGTCCAGCGGCAGGCGCGGACGCAAGCCCGGCGCGATCTCCAGCCGCCGCACCGCGCGTTCGCACAATTCCGAAATCAGCGGCCAAGTGTTGAAACGCTGCGGTTCGACCAGCCGCGCGCCCGACCACAAGCCGTCGTAGAAGCGGCGGTTGCTTGCGGTCAGGGCGGAATCGATTTGCGCTTGGGAAACGGCAGCCATGCAGTAATCCTTCGTAGGGTGGACATTGTCCGCCATCGGACGCAAGCGGCGGGCGGTGCCCGCCCTACGCAATGAACGCGCGCGCGTTGCGGAACATTCGCATCCACGGCGAATCCTCGCCCCAGCCCGGCGGTCGCCAGCTCATCTGCACGCTGCGGAATACGCGTTCGGGATGCGGCATCAGGATGGTGACGCGCCCGTCCGCCGAAGTGAAACCCGTCAAACCATCGGCCGAGCCGTTGGGATTCAAGGGAAACTGTTCGGTCGGTCTGCCGCGGTTGTCCACGAAGCGCAGGCAGGGATTGGCCTTGCCCGGTTTGGCATCGCGCGCGAACAGCGTGCGGCCTTCGCCGTGCGCGGTGACGATCGGGATGCGCGAACCGGCCATGCCGCGGAAGAAGATCGACGGCGACTCCATCACTTCCACCGTGACGTAACGCGCTTCGTACTGTTCGGACATATTGCGCTCGAACGAAGGCCAGTGTTCGGCGCCGGGGATGATGCCTTTCAGGTGCGACAACATCTGGCAGCCGTTGCACAACCCCAATGCGAAGGTGTTCGGATCTGCGAAGAACGCAGCGAATTGTTCCCGCAGTTTCCCGTGATAGAGCACCGACGCGGCCCAGCCGCGCCCCGCGCCCAGCACGTCGCCGTAGGAAAAGCCGCCGCACGCCGCGACGCCGCGGAAGTCCGAAAGTTTGCGGCGGCCGGCGGCGAGATCGCTCATGTGCACATCGACCGCTTCGAAACCGGCGCGCGTGAACGCCGCGGCCATTTCGACCTGGCCGTTGACGCCCTGCTCGCGCAGGATTGCCACGCGTGGCCGCGCGCCTGTTGCGATGTACGGTGCGGAGATGTTCTCGGCCGGATCGAAAGTCAGTTTCGGCGAGATGCCCGGATCGCCGTCGTCGATGCGCCATTCGCGTTCGGCATCGGCGCTGGCGGGGTTGTCGCGCAGCCGCTGCATCGCGTGGCTGGTTTCGTGCCAGGCGGAGAACAACTGCGTCCAATTCCATTTGCTGTGCGTCTCGTCGCCGAGCAACAGCTTGATGCCGAGCTTCGGTTTCGGACGTCCGATCGCATGCGTCATCGCGGCGAGGCCGTGCTTGGCGGCCAGCGCCATGAATGCGTCGCGGTCGGCGCTGCGCACCTGCAGCACCGCGCCCAATTCCTCGTTGAACAGCGCGCGCAGCGTGTTCTCGGCCCAGCCGTCGAGACGGATTTCCAGTCCGCAATGCCCGGCGAACGCCATCTCCAGCAGTGCGACGATCGCACCGCCATCGGAGCGATCGTGATACGCCAGCAGCAGGCCCGCGCTCTCGGCTTCGCGCACCAACGCGAACAGGTTTTTCAGACGTTGCGGATCGTCCAGATCGGGCGGCACGCCGCCGCCGCGGTTGAACGCCTGCGTCAGCGCGCTCGCTCCCAAACGGTCGCGGCCCGCACCCAGATCGACCAGCCATAAGTCCGATTCGCCGCGATCCAGCTTGATGCGCGGTGTCAATGCGCGCCGCACATCCGCGACGCGCGCGAACGCGGTGACGATCAGCGATACCGGTGCGAGTGTGCGCTGTTCGATGCCGTTGTCGCGCCAGACCGTCTGCATCGACAGCGAATCCTTGCCGACCGGAATCGAAATTCCCAATGCCGGGCACAACTGTTCGCCGACCGCGCGCACCGCGTCGAACAGCGCGGCGTCCTCGCCCTTGTGACCCGCCGCCGCCATCCAGTTGGCGGAAAGGCGGATTTCATCCAGCACGACCGGCGCGGCGACCAGGTTGGTGATGGCCTCGCTCACCGCGAGGCGCGCACTGGCCGCGGCATCCAGCAGCGCCACCGGCGCGCGTTCGGCCATCGCCATGGCTTCGCCGGCGTAGCCGTCGAAATCGCACAACGTCACGGCGCAATCGGCGACCGGCACCTGCCACGGTCCGACCATCGGATCGCGCGAGCACAAACCGCCGACGCTGCGGTCGCCGATCGTGACCAGAAAACTTTTGGAACCGACACCGGGCATGTGCAACACGCGCTGCACGGCTTCATCGAGTCCGATGCCCGAGAGATCCGGTACCACTTCCACGCGCGGCTTGAAGCGTTCGGCGTCGCGCTGCATGCGCGGCGGTTTGCCGAGGAGCATGTCGAGCGGGAGATCGATGACTAGGGACCGGGGACCGGGGACCGGGGACCGGTCGGACGCGACGCTGTTCTGGTCCCTGGTCCCTGGTCCCTGGTCCCGCTCTTCAACTGTGACCACCAGCCGCTGCTCTTCCGTCGCTTGCCCCACCACCGCGAACGGGCAACGCTCGCGTTCGCAGATTTTTTCGAACGCCGGCAGATCGTCCGCCCGCACGCCCAGCACGTAGCGTTCCTGCGATTCGTTGCACCACAACTGCATCGGCGAGAGGTGCGGGTCGTCGCGCGGCACCTTGTCCAGATCGATTTCGCCGCCGACGCCCGAGTCGTGCAGCAGTTCCGGGATCGCATTCGACAAACCGCCCGCGCCGACGTCGTGGATCGCGATGATCGGATTGTTTTCACCTAACGAAGTGCACGCGTCGATCACTTCCTGGCAGCGCCGCTGCATTTCCGGGTTGTCGCGCTGCACGGAGGCGAAATCGAGTTGTTCGGAACTCTGCCCGCCCGCCATCGACGAAGCCGCGCCGCCGCCCAGGCCGATCAGCATCGCAGGCCCGCCCAGCACGATCACGCAGTCGCCCGCGCGCAGCTTGTTCTTCTTCACGTGCATTGGCCGCACGTTGGCCACGCCACCGGCGATCATGATCGGCTTGTCGTAGCCGCGCCGCACGCCGTCGCCGGCTTCCTGTTCGAAGCTGCGGAAATAGCCGCCGAGGCAGGGCCGGCCGAATTCGTTGTTGAACGCGGCGGCGCCGAGGGGCGCATCGCGCATGATTTCGAAGGCGCTAGCGAACCGCGCGGGCAACGGCCGTGCGTTTTCCCACGGGCGCGGCAAGTTCGGTATGCGCAGATGCGAAACCGAAAAACCGGTCAATCCCGCTTTCGGTTTGCCGCCCCGACCGACCGCGCCTTCGTCGCGGATTTCGCCGCCCGATCCGGTGGATGCGCCAGGCCAGGGCGCGATGGCGGTCGGATGGTTGTGCGTTTCGACTTTTATCGCATAGGGAATCGATTCGACGTGCGCGCGCCACACGCCGTCTTCATCGGCGAAGAAACGCGCGCCTTGCGAACCTTCGATCACCGCCGCGTTGTCGCTGTAAGCGCTGAGCGTGTGCGCCGGCGAAACCTTGTGGGTGTTGCGGATCATGCCGAACAGCGTCGCGCCCTGCGGCGCGCCATCGACGGTGAATTGCGCGTTGAAGATCTTGTGGCGGCAGTGTTCGGAGTTGGCCTGCGCGAACATCACCAGCTCGGCGTCACTGGGATCGCGCTTCAGCGCCGCGTAGTGTTCGATCAGGTAATCGATTTCGTCGGATGCGAGCGCGAGGCCGAGTTCCGTATTCGCCGCTTGCAGCGCCGCGCGCGGGTCGTCACCGAGCGAAATGGTGCGCAGCGGCTCCGGCGCGCCGACCAGGAACAAACCGCTCGCCTGATCCAGCGCGGTCAGCACCGACTGCGTCATCGCATCGTGCAACGTACTCGCGGCAGCGTCGAACTTCGCGCGCTCTTCCGCGTGTACGCCGTCGATCAGGAACGCGATGCCGCGCTCGACGCGCCGCACCGGCAGACCGATGCCGCGCAGGATGTCGGTCGCTTTGCTCGACCACGGCGAAACGGTGCCCAATCGCGGCACGACCCACAGCGTGGCATCGGCCGGTGCGCCTTCGCTCGCGTCCAGCACTTCGGCAAGACGGCGATGGCGTTCGGGATCCAGCGCGTGTTCGGCGTCGATGAAATACACGAAACGCGCGCCGCGCACGCGCACGCCTTTCGCGCGGTGCGCCAAGCGTTCGTTCAAACGATCCAGACGAAACGGCGACAGGGCGGAGCGCCCGTCGAGGACGATCATTGCGGTTGAGAGTGGGAGGCCCGGCAAGCCCGCTATTGTACCAGCGGCGTCTCGTCGTCTCCCGGCCCGGACTTGTCGCTCAGCCAGTGCAGCAGTTGCTCGGGCGTGGCATAGCCGTTCAACAACGCGCCATTGGAGGCGATGATCGTGGGCGTGCCGTCCACGCCCAGGTCCAGGCCCAGTTCGAAATCGTGTTTCACCGGATTGTCGCAGCGTGCCGGTTTCGGGTCGACGCCGGCCTTGGCCGCGGTGAACGTGCGCCTGCGGTCGGCCGCGCACCAGACCGAGACCGCCTTGTAATACGAGGGCGTGTCCAGACCGGTTCGCGGCCAGAACAGGTAGTCCACCGCGATGCCGGCCTTGTTGTAGTCGGCGATGTGCGCGTGGAACATGCGGCAGTACGGGCAATCCACGTCGGTGAACACCGTGACCGTGTACTTCGGGTGCGCAGGCGCGAAGCGGATCATGCGATCGGCCGGAATCTTCGCCAGCGCGTCGCGGCGCAACTGGTCCATGCGCGCATCCGACAGCGCTTCGCCGGTGTTCATGTCGAACGCATCGCCCTGGAACATGTAGCGCCCATCCGCACTGACATACACCACCTGACCTTGCGCGACCACTTGCCAGATGTTCGGCAGCGGCGTCCTGTCGACCGCCTGGATGTTGACGTGCGGCGCGACTTTGCGCACGGCGTCGATCACGGCTTGTGGTGCGGCGGCGACGCTGGCCTGGGCGGATTGCGCCGGTGTGTTGTTATTTGTTGACGCGCGCGCAGCCTGTGGCGCTTTCGCGTGCGACGTGCTGTCTGCGTTTTCGTTCGCAGTGCAAGCAGTGGCAGCCAAAATGACCGTCAAGATGAGAAATGGCAGCCTGGACATGATTATTCGCTTCGATTCGCGCACAACATTGTATCGTTGCGCGCGCGTTTCTGTGGATCATTCTCATGAACGAAGAACTGCAACCAGACGGAGATTTATCTCCCGAGCAGCAACGATTGGTCGACAGTTTGAGTAAAGAGCAAGTTCATCTCATCGACGCGACACTGCTCGACCATTGTTTACCACGTCGACGCAAAGTGGCTATGGTGGTCGCCCTGACTATGGGAGCTATTGGACAACAATTCCCAGGGATTCCGGACATCTTCTATTCGCAGCGCATAAAGGAACTTGTATTCCAAGGACTGCTCGAATCCTTCGGCAATCTGGACTACATGCGTTATAGCGAGATTCGCTTGCCGCCAAATTCCCGATAAGCAAGCGGGCAAGCAGCCATCCATGGAGCGTGGCGCCGGTGCGGCCATCCCTGGCCGCCCGTTCGGAGCAGCGCGACATGCCATTCAAGGCATGTCGCAAGCGCTGCTCCTCACCCCCTCGGGTGATGCTCGGCATGCAACCGTTTCAGATTCTCCTTCGCGATCAGCGTATAGATCTGCGTGGTCGAGAGCGTGCTGTGGCCAAGCAGCATCTGCAATGCGCGCAGGTTCGCGCCGTGGTTCAGCAAGTGCGTGGCGAAGGAATGCCGCAGCACGTGCGGTGAAATCTTCTTGGCGGGAATGCCGGCGACGAGCGCATGCTTTCGCACCATCGTCCAGGCCATCTGCCGCGTCATGCCGGCCGCGCGGTTGCTCAAGAAAAGCGCGTCGGGCGTGCGGCCCTTCACCAGCGCGGGCCGTGCCTCTTTCAGGTAACGCGCGATCCAGTCCAGCGCATTTTCGCCCACCGGCACCAGCCGATCCTTGCCGCCTTTGCCGGTAACGCGCAGCACGCCCTGGCGCAGATTCAACGCCGCGACCGGCAGCGTCACCAGTTCGGAGACGCGCAAACCGGAGGCGTACATCAACTCCAGCATCGCTCGATCGCGCAAGCCCAGCGGCGTTTCGACATCCGGCGCGTCGATCAATGCCTCGATCTCGCGTTCCGACAGCGCCTTCGGCAGGCTGCGCGGCAGTTTCGGCGCGTCCAGCAACAACGTCGGATCATCGAAATTGGAACGCGTGCGCGCGTAATCGGAGTAGAACCGACGCAGAACCGTCAGCAGGCGCGCATTGCTGCGCGCCTTGATCTTCTTCGCCCCGCGTTCGCCGAGATAGCGCGAGAGTTGCTCGAAACTTGCGCCGGTCAAACTGCCGCCACGCGCACGCAGCCATGCGGCGCAATGCTCCAGATCGCCTCGATAGGCACTGAGCGTCAGATCGGCCAAGCCGTCCTGCGACCACACGCGCTCGATGAAAGCGTCGATCGCGGCGCGGTCGGAGCCGGAGATTTCGCGTGCGGTTTCTGCAACGGCTGGCATCGTGCGATGCTTGCGCGGTTGCCGCAGGTGCGCAAGTGGGCCGATGACTACCGTTGCCGAAGAAAATTCGATCGCGGCGCCGTTGTGGCGGAGGCTCGCCGCGCTGGTGTACGACCTCTTTCCGCTGATCGCGCTGTGGATGATCACCGTCTTGCTGTGCCTGCTGGCGCTCGGCGGGCATTACGATCCGCAGCATCCGCACTGGGCTTCGCGGCTGGGCGTGCAGCTCGCGCTGCTGGCGGTCACCGCGGCGTATTTCGTGATCTCGTGGACGCGCATCGGCGTGACCATCGGCATGCGCGCGTGGAAGTTGAAACTGCTGCGCGAGGACGGCGGGAAGCTCAAAGTAGTGCAGGCGCTGGCGCGCTTCTTCCTCGCGCTGCTTTCACTCGCGATCGCCGGAATCGGCTTCTGGGTGGCGCTATTCGATCCGCGCAAGCGCACGCTGCACGATCGCTTGTGCAAGACGATGATGATCCGCCGCTGAGCTAGGCGCGCCGGAAATACCACACCGCCGCGCAGATCAGCAGCAGGGCCGGCGCGATGTTTGCGGCCAGCGCGGGCACGCCGAACACCGTGCCCAGCCCGATCACCGCCTTCTGCAGGAAATACCACCCGATCGCCAGCAGCAGGCCGATGAACAAACGGCGCCCCAGTCCGCCGGAGCGCAACGCGCCGAACGCGAACGGCAGCGCGCACAGCGTCAGCACCAGCGTGTTCAGTGGATACAGCGCGCGTTCCCAGTACGCGTTGGCGTAGGTGCCGGGGTTCTGATGGTTGCTGCGCAGGTAATCGATGTTGCGCTGCAGGTCGGCCAGCGACAGATATTCCGGATGCACCACCGACAGTTCCAGCACCTGCGGATCCAGCCCCGATTTCCACGAACGTTGCCGCGCGAAGGTGCTGTGCGCGCCCTTGGGCGAGATCGTGGTGCTGCGCACGCCGTGCATGATCCACTGGCCGCCCTGTTGCGTGGCTGTCTTCGCCCAATCGAAGGAAATCAGTTCGCCGGCGTCGTTGAAACCGAACACGCGTACGTCCGCCAGTTCCACGCTGGGCCGCCCCTGCGTGATGCGCGCCAGCGCGGCTTTGGCATTGATGATGGTGTCGCCATCCTTGGCCCACAATCCGCTGCGGGTGTTGCCGAGCTTGCCCGATCGCGTGCTCAACTGGATGTTCTGCGCGCGCTGCTCGCCCGCGGGCGCGGCGGTTTCGCCCAGCACGAACACGCCCGCCATCAGCACCAGCACCAACGCAGCAGCGGACAAACAAATGCGCAACTTCGACATGCCC
>Ga0070740_10002607_pt1 | contig 20718 bp, 18 predicted proteins | sample Coa_R2_FD_67286 | JGI IMG/M metagenome (GOLD analysis project Ga0070740, IMG submission 67286) | Surface soil microbial communities from Centralia Pennsylvania, which are recovering from an underground coalmine fire - Coalmine... | ecosystem: Environmental > Terrestrial > Soil > Unclassified ...
AATTTCGCGGCTCATGCGCTCGGCGACCGAGCCGATTCGCAGCCGTTCGCGCGCGATCCTTTCCGGCGCCTCAGGCATAGACGAACCTCACGACGACGCCGAGCCACGAAATCCATCCGGGATCGAAATCGAGACCCGCGAATCGGATTTCGGTGGAGACGTCATCAAGTGAATAGTGAACCTCAATCCATCCGGGATCGCCGAGAATCCGCGCGCGGCGCCGGCATATGAACTCGAGCAGCGCCTCATCCGACCAGGCGGCGACATCGAGTCGGCCGGCGAGAGCGAGACGGAGATGCTCGACCACGGCGGCGCGATATTCGTCGATCGCGGAGCGCTCGGAATCATCGGGCGCATCACCCTCAATCGAGGGAGCCTTCGCATCGGGAAGAAGGCCAGCGAAGGCAAGCGCCGCGGGGTCGTCGCCCGCAATTCCGCCAAGAACGATCGCAAGCTGATTAAGCGCCCATCGCAGGCCGCGCCATGCCAGCCGCGGATCGCGCATCATGGCGCCGGGAAGCTCGATCCGATCGATCAGGTTGAGGAGGTAAAGCAGACCGCCCGCCTGGGTGACGGCTTCGCGCAGAATCTCGGCGGGCGCTTCGCCGCCAACCTCGCCAAGTGCATCGTCCTGAACCTCGATGAGCGGATGCTCTTCCGCATCGTGCGTATCCGCGATCCGCCCCGATGATTCCACGCGAGTTCGTGCCGCGTCGGCTTGCACATCGGGCGCGCCGCGTTCATCGGGTGCGGCACGAGCCTCTTGCGCTGCTTCACGCGAGCCGGCGGGTTCGGCCCCGGGAGCCCGGAGCATGATTGCAATCATGTCGACTATCGAGCGGACGGGCGCGCCGCCGTAGCGAATCGCGGCGGGTTCGCTCTCGAGCACGACCATCACCGCGATCGCGCGCATCGCCGCCTCGGGCAGATGCGATCGCCGCGCAGCGGCGACGGCGGCGGCAAGATTCGAACTCCTGAAGATGCGGCGCGAGATCGCGATCGCATCGCGGGAAGCCGGGACGAGCTGTTCGCTCTCTCTCAAATCTATCGCGCCGGAAAAAGCCCGCGATGCGGCAACGGCCAGCTCCGACCACATCCGCGCGGGAGCCCATCTAAGCAGCGCCTGCACCGAGGCGCCATCGCACGCCGCAAGGGCAAGAGCGGCAACAGCGTGGCGCGGCTCAGCCGCGAGAGCGCGCATCACGCGCTCGGCGGCTTCAGCGGCGGAGCGGGGCCGACCGCCGCTCCACAGGCCCAGTTGCGACCAGGCCCACGAGCGGCGCAGGTCGGCGCGGGCGGCGGCGGTGACGAGATCGACGAGCGCGTGGACGCGCGAGGTGTAGTAGACGCCGGTTTCGCCGTCGCGGGCCCGGATGATCGCGTCGGCCATCGCGCGAGCGATTGAATGGACGAGCGCGGAATCCGTTTGCCCGAGGCTTAGCCGCACCCTTGCGTTTGCCCGGGAAATGCACAGGTAGCCGTGCTTCGACAATCCGTAGCTTTCGATTGCGGATTCGAGGGCGCGGTCGAGGACGTCGGCCAGGAGTCGCTTGATCCGCGCCCGCTGCGGCATCGCCTGCGCGGGAAGGCGCATCCTCGTGTTCATCCGATTGATCGTCACCGTCTCCATCGCGCTCGCTACCCGACGATCGAATCCCTTCCGGTTCTGCTTGCTCCGGCGATCGCGCCGATGTCAGGACGGCCGATGATCGCGCCGCGGCCGAGAACCGAACTTCCGAGCTGCACCGGAAAGAACGCCCCGGTGGGTCCGACGATAGAGGTAATTTCGAGCATCAGTCCCCGCCCCACCCGCATCCCGGCGCCCACGGTGCAGACGTCGAAAATCGTGTGGGCGGGACGATGGACTTCGATGATGTTGCGGACGACGTCGAGCTGCTCCTCGTTCAGCGCGGACGGGATGATCACGGTGAAGCGATGCGCATGCGAGCGAAACGCATCCTCGACCGTTCCTTCGAGCGGAGCGGGAGTGTCGCTGCCGACGGCGCCGCCGACGCGAAAGCCGACGCCCACGATCGAGCTGGAGAAAGCGGCGCCGGTGTCGCCCAGGACCGCCGCGCCGATCCCGCGCATCCGGTAATGCTCGACGATCACGACCGGCGTGCCGGTGTAAATCTCGATGAACCTTTTGAGGCCGGGCAAGGTGCCGCGATAGCGGAACAGCCATACCGCCTCTCGGATGAACTCGCGGCGCGCGTCGTTGGGCGACTGCCCGCGCGGGGAGGGCGCCTCAGCCCATCGCTCGTCGAGCATCAACCCTACGAAGCTTGCGAGCCACGGGATGCATTCGTCGGGGGCGGAACGAGGATCGAGAAGCAGGTCGCGATCGACCGCTCGCGCTTCCGTCTCGCCCAGAAAGCCCTCGAACATCGCGAGGTATCGCAGCAGGAACGACGCGGCGCGGGGCTCGCGCGAGAAAGTTCTCGGCAGGCGGCGCAGGTAGTCGTGCGAGGGATGCTCAGCGCGCAGGCACTTCACGCGCGGCGTGACGCGGGTGTTGCCGCGCAGCTCCAGCGTGATCCACAAAAAGCGGCCGGCGGGCGCATTGATCGGCGCCTCGTAGGTCACGAAATGGTCATCCGCCTCGGGCTGCGTCCACGGCAGCTCGCGCCCGCTTTCGCGCAGATGGAGCGGCTGGATCACCTGTCCATCGGCGGGCGTCAGCACCGCAGGCGGCATCGGCGGCGACAGGTCGGGTCGCGCGATCGTGATGTGCTTGACGTTGGAGGGCGGCACCCTCGGCATCGGATCGTCGTCGCCGGCATCATCGAGCACCAGGCAGGAGATGCGAAGATCGGCGCCCGGCGGGATGCACGCATCGATGAACAGCCGTCCCCATACGGTCTGATAGTTCTCGCTGTCGAGCCGATAGGTGGTGACTCGGCCGGAGCGTTCGTAGACGAGGCGGGCCGCGACGGCGTTGCGAAAGCCGTTGACGGTCCAGTAGCCGATACGATGGCTGGGGCAGTCGCATCCGCCATCGCCGGTCGTGGATTTCACGACCTCGGGTGTGGCGACGATCCCCATCCCGTCGTAGCCGCGGGCGCGCAGAGAGGGCAGTTGCGCGCTTTCGCCGGGCGAAACCTCGTAGCGCAGGAAGTCGGCGCCGGGGCGGCGCGCGATGACGATGATGGAATCTGACTCCCATTCGATATCGGTGGCGAACGGCGCCGCTATGTCGGGCACGGCTTTTTCATCGAACCATACGTGCGCGTCGCCGCTGCCGGACTTCTCGAGGATCGCGATATGCCCGCAGCATGAAACGGCGATTCGCGACGGCTCGGTGCATCCGGCGGGCATCGCGAACGGATGCGGCCCCGACCGCGCCGTCATCCTGACGATCTCTCGATTCGCGCTGAGCACGACGTAGACATCATTGCCGTGAGCGGCGAGGTCGGTGGGACGCGCCCCCGGAATCACAACCCGCCGCAGCAGGCGATCGCTCCAGAGGTCGAAAACCAGGATTCGATCGGCGGCGGTTTCCGCGATAAACAGCCGTTCGTTGACATCGACCGCCACTCCCCGCGGCTCGTTGAGCGGACCGCCGCCCTCGATGGATTTGAAGTCGCCAATTGGCTCGGACGGCTCTCCCTCGATCAGATTGAACGAGGGCGGCTGATCCTCGATCGGCGCGGACGGATCGGTGATCTTCCAGAGAAGCCGATCGACGCGACCCTGCTCGGGGATGGTGTGATAGAGGCGGCATTCGTTGTCGAAGGCGAGTCCGGCGCCGAGCGGCGGGGCGGGCGTTTCCGTTTCGACCGTGGTCGTGGTCCAGGCAAGCTCGACGATGCCGGAGTCGGGGTCGAGATAGGTGCGATCGAACGAGCATCGCACCCACTGATCTCCCGTGCGCAAAAGCGCGAATGGCCGCAATTCCGACATCTCAGCACTCGTCCTGGATCGTGGGGATCGGGATGGGAACGAGAGGCGGCTTCACCGGTCCAAGCGCCTCGCCCGGCGTCATCGCGGGCCCCTGCACGACGGTGATCTCGGCGAGTTCCGGCACCTCCCATGCGTTGAGTTCGATGATTTGCCGCGGAGGGCATCCGTCCGAATCGGGCTTGGCCGACGCCTCGATCCACTTTTCGGCGGCTGCGTCCCATACGCCGAGGCGGAGGCATTCGACGAACTGAACTCCTTCGACCTGGAGCGCGGCGGCTTCCAGTTCGGGGCCGTACACGGCGCGCCCGAGAGGCCATCCGCCGCCATCGGGGCCGTAGGGCGGAAGCGGCGCGAGGTATTGGCGGATGACGAGTTCGACCCATCGCCGCACGGCCTCGATCCCATAGCCCGGCTTTGCCTGGAGTCCGACGGCGACGGCGATCTTCCTGTAGGTGGGCGGAATTACGTAGAGTTCGGTGGTAACCAGCCTGCGCGCATCGAGCCATGCGCAAACCTGGGCAAGCAGGGTGCGGTCGGGTTTGGGAGCGTTGGGATTCTTCAGGTCCTCGCGCGGCCAAACCACCACGCTGACCACGCCTGCGGCGTTCTGATTTTTGGAGACCGGATCGAACAGGGGCATGCAATCGGCGCGGCCGACACCGGCACCGGGAGTGGCGAGCGCCAGTTCCCGGAAATCGCTTCGCGTCACCGCGCGATCGTGACGGCGGAACTCTCCCGGCACCCGCTCGAGGCCTTCGGCGACGGATTCTCCCGGCGCGCCGCCGACCGCAGGCAGCGGATTGGAGCATTTAAGCGACGCGACTCCGACGACCTGCGAGATCGCCTTCGCGCCGACGTTGCCTTCGGCGCCTCCGCCATAGCGATATTCGATGGCGCGGATTCGCTCGCCGATCTGAGCGGCGCGCCCGCGCACGCCGTTGCCGAAAGTGATAGTGCCGGCTTCGGGATCGAGCACGTAATGGCGCGAACCTTCATCGCTGTCTTCGAAGCCGTCCACCGACTCCCAATCGGTCCATCCCGACGATTCCTCGATCTGGATCAGGGTGGTTCCGGAGATGACGGGGCGATGGATCAGCTTGAAGCTCTGGCTCGCGTTGCCGTTTCCGGTGCCGATGAATTCGGTCGGCGCCTTGATCATCTGGACGACTTCGGTCGCATTGATTCCCGCGAACAGGAGCTTGCCGATCGAACGCGCGGGATCGCGCCTCGTCGCCCTAAGCCAAAAGATCAGGTTCTGCGCGAGCTGCTGATCCTCGAGCTGCGGGGGAAACGAACCCGTGCCCTGCAGATCGGGATCGGATGGTGTGAAGACTCCAAGAGTGGTGATGTCGTCGGGGAGGCGGAGCTGCACGACGCCCTGGTTTGCCAAACCTCGGGTCGTATCGCCCTCGACCTTGACGGTCGTGTACACGGGCTGCTGATTGCTGTCGATGCGCCCGGTCGATGCCTCCCAGATCATCTCCGCGCCGGGATCGGCCGCGCCGAGACCGGGGCACGCCTCGACCTGTTCGATCGAGGGAACGACGGAATCGGGGATAAAGCCGATGCTGAGCAGCGCGCCGCCGAGCAGGTTCACGTTGGTGATCGGCGTCTTGCGCACGGCGATCCAGATCGCCCCATCGACGGATTTCTGAAAATCGACCGGACCCGAGGCGAGGCTGAAATCGACCGCGGCCGCATCCGGCGCGCCCGGGTCTCCGGGAACGGTCTGATTGCGGTAGTAGGCGGCCTTTTCGCCCTGCCGGATGCCGCCGCGTGCGTCGATCGACGCCTGCGCGAATTCCTTTTCATCGGGAGCTTCGGGCTCGGGCGCGACGATTTTGCCGACGGCGGTGATTTCGAGAGGCCATACCGAGACTTCGTTGAGCGAGTCGAACGGCAGCGATCCCGCCATCATCCGCGTCCCGATGGGAGCGAGGACGGCGGCGCCGCTCGAATCCATGCTCGTCAGCGTCACCATCGCGCGCGACGGCGTGGCGGGCCGAAGCGGGATATGGAGAAGCTTGAGAAAGGCGAGCTTGGTCGCATCGGGAATCTGGTTGAAGCGGTAGAGCAGGTTCTCGCCCAGGAAGGCGAACAGCTCGATCAGGGTGATTCCCGGGTCACTCGGATTGTGATCGGTCCATTCCGGCGCATAGACCGGAATTCGCCGAACCAGCTCATCGCGAAGCTGCTGGTAGGAACGATCGTCGAGAATTGGGCTTGGAAGCGGCAAGTTCTGCTACTCCAGGTAAAACGGGTAAACGAGGTTTCCCGGCCGATTGTCGCGCACGTGCACGTAGGCGATCCTGATCAACACCAGGGCCGGATCGTCGCCCGGCACCACCTGAAGGTCGGTAACCTTGATGCGCGGTTCGAAGTTCGCCAGCGCGATATCAACATCGTGCCTGATGAGCGCGCGGGTCGCGCTCGAGTTCGGCGCCATCAGATAGCGCCTGAGCCCGCATCCGAACGTCGGTCTCATCACCCTCTCCCCGGGGTCGGTGTCGAGGATGATCCAGATCGATTGGGCGACCTTGTCGGGTCCCGCCGCGTAGTCGAGAAAGCCTTCGTCGACCGGCGCGACCGGATAACGCCATCCTGAACCCAGGTAGGGGAACGCGCTCATACGTGCGTGACCTCCGGCTCGAATTCCAGATTCGCGGTGACCGACGGCGAGGTTTCAGGCTTCGATCCCTCGGCGACGGTGAGCTGCATGTTGGCGAGCGCGATCGGCGAGTACGCCGCGGTAAGGCCGTTGGCCACGTCCGGCCCGTAGCGTCCCCGCATGCTCACATCGACGCCATTGACGATATCGGGGCCGTTGATCGTGAGATCCACGGCGGCGCCGATCGATGCCTCCACGGAGGCGTTCACGTCGAGATCGGCGCTGATGCCGATCTTTCCGTCGAGTCCGATCTCGCCGCTGATGCCGGCGGCGACGTCGATCTCGGGCGGGATGCAGAATTTCAGCGCCAGCATCCACCAGAGCTGAAAGATGAACATGATCACGGGCAGGAAGAGCTCGAAAACGAAGGTCGCCACGATCGTAATCAGCGGGATCGGGATGAAGCAGATCTCGAAACCGCTCGACCGGCCGGGCGATTGCGGGTTTCCGTCCTTGTCGCCCGAGATCATCAGCGAGCCCTTGGGCTTGGCGAAGCCGACGCCCAGATGAGGTTTCGCCTGCGCCGCGAGATCGTTCAGATCCGGCACCTGGATCGTCACCGGCTGATTGCTCGTGCCGGTGAGATCGTAATGCGAAGCGAGCTTGTAGGGCCGGGTCGGCACGCTCCAGAAGATCCCGTCGGGACACGGACAGGGCTGATCCGGATCGTGGGGCCTCAGATGCCTCAGCGCCCAGCATCGGACCTCGTAGTACTCGCGATCGTCGAAGCGGGCGCGGCCGCGGCTGTCGTGATCGTGCGACGAGGTCGGCAGCACGCCGAAGTAAACGGTGTCGAAATGACCCGGATGGGCCGGGTCGTTGCGATCCGGTATCAATGGATAGAGGGGGAAGGTCGATTCGAGCCCCAGATCGGCGGGCGTCTCCTCAACCTGTTGCCAGCTTCCGATCTTGTCGAGCCCGAGCGGAGAGTTGATCCATCCCTGAAGCTCGGGGACCACGCCGAACCGCGTCACCCAATCCTCGAAGCGCGCCTTCTCGGCTTCGAGCAGCAACTGCAGGGAGGTGCGGGTTTTGAGAAGCGACTCGAGCCTCGTGCTCTTGAAGGAGGCCGTGGAGGAATCGCCCGAGCCGGCCGACGCGGTGAAGGCGGCCTGCTCGATCGCGGCGAGTTGATTTATGCGTTGAAGCTTCGCGCGTCCGGAAGCGAGATTCTTCAGGATCGGCTCGACCTCCTTGATCCCATTGCCGGGAGGAGTGACGGTGCGGCGGCGGATTACGAAGCCCGCCTTGCAGATCCTTTCGCGCGCCACCCTGGGAAAGCCGGGACCGTCGCAATGGATTCCGCACACCACCAGGTAGTAGCGCTTGTGGGTGTCCAGAAAGATCTTGCGGGTGTTGGTGCCGTCGGGGACGTATTGCTGGTCGACCGCGGTGCCGTCGGGCAGTTTGCTCGCGCCGATTCGAAACAGCTTGCCGATCTTGTTGAGTGCCGGCCCCGGCGACGGCTGCAGCGTATGGACAAGATCGTCGTCCACGAACTTGAGGCATCGCTGCGGATCCTTCAGGAACTGATTCACCATTTTCGGAGAGTCGTATTTCTGAAAGATCGGGCGCGAAAGCCTCCCGTCGAGCGGCCGCGGATCGATTGGCTGCCCCAGGGGATGGGACGACGGATCGGTCCATTGCCACCACGGCGCCACGATCATCCAGTCTCTTTCCGGCGGATGGCTCATCGTGTCACCAGATGTTCCCTGCGCCGGGCGTGTACGATGCCGACACGACCGAACTGGTAATGAGCGACTGGCACTGGATGAGGCCGTCGAAGGTCGCGACCGCGCTGTGAACGTTGACCGCGGCGGCATTCACTTCGACGGTGGCGTTGGCGTTGATGTTGATCTGGCCCGCCGCGTTCATCTTCACGGTCGATCCGTTGGAATGGCTGATCTTCACCTCCTGTGCGGCGTCATCGAGGACGATCTTGTGCCCGCTCGCCATCGAGATGGTCACCTTCGGAGCGCCCGCGGTGTCATCGAATTCGAGCAGGCTGCCCGAGCGGGTCTTGATCAGGCGCTTGTTGTTCGGGGTATCGGGATTCTGGGGCAGCTTTTCCTGCCCGTTCCAGCAGGCGCCGATGATATAGGGGCGGTTCAGGCGGCCCGCCTCGAAGGCGACCACGACCTGGGAGCCGACGGCGGGGATGAATTCGAATCCCTGATCATCGTCGGCATACGGCGTGCACAGGGTTGCGAGCGCGCGCGCATCGGCGCCCGCATCGCCAAGCCACGGAAATTTCACTTCGATACGGCCGAGGGCGTCCTGATCCTTCGTGATATCGGTGACTATCGCGGGATAGACGCCAAAGTAGCGGAGAGCGTCGCCGTCGGGGCGGAACAGTTCGATCTTCATCGTCACGCTCCCTCGCTGATCGTGGCGCGCTGCGCCTCGAAGTGCGTCCGGAATCCCTGGTCGAGATCGTAGGTGTGGCGAACGCGGACCACGTAGTAGCCGTCGCCCTCGAACGGTTTGCCCACGCGATCGAGGCTGAGCCTGCTGCCGACGACCATGTCGGGAGTGCCGTCGGTCACGCCGATAGCGGTGACGAACCCGCGGCATCGCCGCAGCATCTCCGCCTTCGCCCACGCGTTGGCCTCCACGCCTTCGAGGGGAGTTTCGCGCACGCGGTACGAGACGCGCTCGCCGAACGCCTGCTGAAGGACGGCGGGGCCGGTGCGCCCGGCGGAGATTTCTCCCTGGATCGTGTCGGCTCCCGCCTCTTCGTCAATCCCTTCGCGCTGGGCGGCATCGAAGCCCGCCACCCGAACGGCGGTGCGCTGATGGGCGAGATCGGCGCGGATCTGCACTTCGAGCAGATCGCGTCCCTGCACGAGCGAGATTGAAGTGCCGGTTCGATTGCCGCGGGTCTTGAAGCATAGCTTGTCGTTCTCGAACCACACTTCGGCCTGGATGAGCCGGGCGCGTTCGCGCAGGAACGCCAGGTCGCTCTGGTTCCATTGCTGGACCACCTTGTAGGTGGGACCGTCGGCATCGCAGTCGGCATCGATGCCGTTGGCCGCGGCAATTGCGCTCGCGATGTCGGCATCGCTCATGTTTTCCCACGTCTTGATCCGCCGGGTCATCCGAAGATTCATCAGCTTGTCCTCGGCAAAGACCGCGACGTGCGGTTCCATGCCGCTCGCGAAGCGCGCCTCGATTGCGCTTATCGGGCCGGTGAAGATGATCCGCGAGTTCTCGGCCGGGCCGATCGACACTTCGAGGCTCTTGCCGAAGTCGACGATCTGGCCGTCGAGATACAGAAGCTTCTCCTCGGGCGAGTTGCCCGAGGGACCCTCGGCGATGAGCAGGAGCGAGAGCACCTTGAGGCCGTCGGTCGCTTCCTCGATGGCAAGCTGCGAGATGTCGCGGGCGAGTTCGCCCTTGACCTCGCCGTCGACCCTGAAGACCGGGGACTTCGATGCGAACAGGTCAGTCATCGAATCCTTCCGCCCGCGTGCGCAGGTCGAGCCTTCCGATCGCGGCCAGTTCCGCGCGGATCGTGGCCAGATCGCGCGGCCGCTGGGTTGACGCGGGCTGCGCGCCGAGCTGCTGTCCGGGCTCGGCAATGACTTCGGTGTTGAGTTCGTTGACGGTTACCGGCATGCGCCTGCTCCATGAGTGCATTCGCCGCGGCATCCGCAGGGCCGGGCGGGGTAACGGTTCTTCTGCACCGCGTCGGCCGCCTTGCGGACGATGTTGACCGGGAGTTGAGTCCACGGCGGCGCGGTCGGATCGTTCGACACGAGCACGCGCGCCACCGGGGCGCGGGGACGAAGCGGAACCCTTCCGCTCGCGGCGCTCGCGCGAAGGTCGGCGGCGCTGCCCACCCGGGCGCGCAGCGGCACTCCGAATCCGAACGAGGTCGCGCGCGGATCCGCGGTCGGAGGCGGCGGCGCGGGCGGCGCCGCCTCCAGCGCCGCCGGCGGCATCCCGCTCAGCGCAAGCGGCGTCCGCGACTGATCCGGCATCGACGGGCGCGGCGTGGCGGCCGGCGCGGGCACTCCGGCCGGCGCGGTCAGCGCCGCCGCGGAGGACGCAAGCGATGCGGTGCCGACCGCGACCAGCGCGGTCGCATTCTTCACCGGCGCGGGCGGTTTCGATGGAGGAACCGCGGGGCCGAACGAGCGGCGCGCCTTGTCGGATGCCGTCTGCGCCTTGACGATCGCGACGGTCTCGATCGCCGAGCCGACTCCGCCCGCCGAGGAAAGCGCGAAACCAGACGCGGTTTCGGGCGGAATGGGTCCGGAGACGTTCTTCTTCGGCGCATCGAGTCCGAAGGCCGCGCCAAGCGAGACACCGGCATTCGCCTCCACGCCGACCGACACGCCGATTCCCGCGCCCGAGGAGAGACTCGAGTTGAAGTCGATGGAGGCGCCGGCGGTCAGGGAGAGGGAGCTGGAAGCGCCGATCTGCGCCGCAATGCCGCGCCATGCCGACGGATCGAGTCCCATCCGCACCGCGAAATCCGCCGCCGACTCGCCCGCCAGCGCGATTCCGCTTGCGTTGGTGATTCCGCCGCCGAGGCTTCCCGGGCCCGTGCCGGGCGCGCCGGGTGGGGTGGCATTGCCGGGCTGATTGGCCCCCGGCCCCGACTTGAGCAGTTCGTACTTCGCGTCCTGTTCCTTGATCGACACGCCCATCTTGGCGCGCAGCGGAGTCCCATTGGCGGCGAACAAATCGAAATCGATCGAGACGCTTTCGATGACGCCGTCGATGATCAGTTCGTCCCAGTGAAAACGCGCCTTGGGCGGCTTGTCCTTGGTGTTGCCGTCGCCCTTCGGGAGCACGAAGCGTTCGACCGCGGCGGTCAACGTGCGCACCGAAACCGGAGCGTCGGGAGTACCCTGATCGGCCGTGTCGAAGTGAAGATCAAAGCTCAGGGTGGTCGAGGTCTTGCCGAGGTATTGGCGGTCCTGGCGGCCGCGTGTGTCGCCGCCCTCGATCCGGTTGGCAAGCTCGAGCTTGAGCGATGCCGGATTGAACTGGACGGGGATTTCCGAGCCTGGCACGGGCGTGCCGGTCTCGTCGGCAAGAATCTCCATCAGGGTGGCTTTCTTGAGTTCCGGCATGGGACTAGATCTTCAGCCGCAATCCTTCGTGGGCGATGGTGAGTTCCTCGATGGCGATGTCGCCGGTCTTGGCGTTGAGCTGGGGCCCGGAGATCTTAGCGGGCAATCCGCGATCGAAAACCCAGGTCGCGACCGTGTCGTTGCCGTCGGCGGAGAGGACCTCGATGACGCCGTCGTAGCGGGCGACCGGGCGCACGCCGCCCAGGACATCCTGGATCCAGCTCCACAACTCGTTGTTGACGGTGCCGCCGTCCGGGAACAGCATCCCGCGCTTGAGCACGATCGGCGTGTACTTGCCGCGGCCGACCTGGCGGACCACGCCGTCGTTGCGTCCGCCCTCCTGCAGCTCCTGCACGTCCATCTCGATCTGCAATCCGCTGCATTCCTGGAAGCCGCCGTCGCCCAGGGGCGGAGAGCTGCCGTCGCTGCGATTGAGCGTGATCCGGAAGTTGTAGGTGCCGGCGAAGCCGCCCTTGGCGCCCCCGCCGCCGATATCGAGGCCGAAGCTGAACGATGCCGATGCGCTGAATGCCGCCATCAGGCTTCTCCCACCGTGAGCGAGAAATCCGCGTCGCGCGCGATGTTGAGGATGATGAACTCGAGCGGCTCGGCGGGCGCGACGCCGATCTGCGCGATAAGCCGGCCCTGGCGCTGGGTGAGCGGCGGATTCAGCCGCTCGTCGCACTTCACGAAGAACGCCTGCGCCTCGGTCGCGCCGGTGAACGCGTTGGCGCGATAGAGCCGGCGCATGTACGCCTCCAGCATCCGCGAAATCTGAAACCGCAGCTTGCGATCGTTGGGCTCGAACACTGCCCATTGCATCTGGCGATCGAGCGCCCTGCGGATCATAGTGATCAGCCGGCGCACGTTGAGCTGGCGCCAGGTCTGATCAAGCGAGAGCGTGCGAGCCGCGGTAAGCCGCATCCCGTCGCGCTCGGGGATGTAAACGTTGATCGCGCTCTGATGCAGCTCGTCGTGGCGCGCGGCCGACACCCGATCCAGCGCATCCACCACTCCCGCCGCGATCACATTGGCGGGACCGAACGGTACGCCGAACTGGTTTTCGCGCTGGGCGATGATGCCGGCGGCGACCGCCGCCGGATTGACCGCGACCAGCGCATCGCGCCGATCATCGGTGCGGGCGACGTTGAGCCACGGGTGATACGCCGCCACATAGGCGCTGTCGAACTTCGCCCGCCAGTACAGCATCCTGCGCTGGCTGAGACCCGGCGGAACGTCGAGCAGCACGATGAAAGATTCGAGCTGGTCCGCCAGATCCACCATCCGTTTCTGCAGCGCCGCGATCGTGTCGAGATCCTGGTTGGGGTCGAGCCTGAGCCCGGTCAGGTCCTCCGGGAGCGGACCCTGGGGGGGCGCGGGAACGGGCGCGGTACATTCGCTGAATTCGGGACCGGCGAAGCTGGTCGGCGCGGTGATCAGCTCCACGGGCGGGAGCGGCCCGGGCGAATACAAATCCGGCGCGACCAGCAGCGAGAGATCCTCGATGTCAACGAGGGAGTGGATTCCGCTTCCGGGACAATCGTCCCCCACCACCCATTTTTCGTCGAAGAAATCATCCGGCGTGATGTCCGCGTAGCGGTCTGCGCCGCCGGTGAATCCGGAAGCCTCGTACGACGGCAGCGCGGGATCGATCTGAAGATCGCAATCGAGCCAGTAGGCAAGCGGGTCTCCGGTAGGCAGGCCCGGATCGTCGCAAGGCAGTACGAGCTCCGATTCATTGGCCAGCACCGCGGCGATCCATCGGGGATGATTTGCGGAGAGGCCGAGATGGTCGTGCGTCTCGGTCGGATTGACGCCGTCATCGATGTCGATTCGACCTTCGACCAGTTCGGCGACCTGCGGCGCCGGCGCGACGGGCAGATCGAACCAGGCCCATCGCTGGCGCGAACCGTCCGCCGCGTTCCAGTCATCGACCACCGTCGCGACGCGGCGAATCGCTCTGACGCCCGCGCCGAGCCCCAGCCTCAGCATGGCGCCGGGAGCGATCTTCACAGCGGCGGGCAGACGGAGCCGGTTCGGAAAGAAGTCTGACGGCGCAAGCGCGAGTGAGAGGGTGGTGAAGGAAAGGCGGACGCGGAGCGCGTTTCCCCATGAGCCTTCGTTGCGGGCCGCGAACCACACCTTGCGGCCGCCTGCCGCCGCGAGTCCCGCGACCGCGGCGCGGGCGATGCCCGCCTGGTTCTTCGGGTCGTCGGGCGTGCCGTCGGGTTTGAAATAGCGATGGACGATTCGGACGATCCATGCGCGGCGGCCGCCGTTCTCGAAGAACGAGGCGACGGCGTAAGGGAGCAGGCCGGGACCCTCGAAGCCGCCGAAATGGCGCAGGTACTGATTCCAGCTTTCGACCGCAATCGGGATGGAATGAACGACGGTGGCGCCTTCCGCGCACGGACGGGCCGCCCATTGCTCGTGAAAGACCGGTTCCCGCGCGGGGCCGCGCGGGGCGACCCCGACGAACGCGCACACATCCATCCGCACGCCGGTGAGCGCGCGAATCGGTTCGTCCGGGGTCCGGTAGATTCCGGGCGCGCCGAGAATCAGCGGGAGGTTCGCAGTGGAAGCCAATCAGCGCTCCTTATTGGTACTCGATACCCTCGTGCACCAGGTGCAGCTCCTCCATCGCGACCTCGCCGCCGCCCTTCGCCGCTAGCGTCGGGCCGGTCCATTTCTTGGGCTGCGCTTTCTGGAGCTTGAAGGTGGCCACGGGGTTGCGCGCCTCGTCGAGCAGGGTGATCGTCACGGTGCGGGGGTCGGCCGTGCCGTCGCGCACGCCTTTGAGCCATGCGAACAGGTCATCCGATCCGACCACGCCGCGCTTGAGGGTGATCTCGTCGTTCTTGAAGGTGTTGGGGATGTGGCGGACGGTGTTCACCATCTCGTTCCCGTTTCGATAGTCGGAGTAGCTGACCTCGAAGCCGAGGCCCGAGACGTCGGAGAAGCCGCCGATGATGGTGCCTTCCTGGCCGCTGCCCTGTGCTCCTCCGAGTGCAACCAGGAAGTTGAACGCTCCGTAAGGGTTGTCGCGATAGGTCGACATCGCTGTTTTCCTCCATTGCCTCGTTTAACTCAGGGTCAGCTCTGGGAATCCGCGGTCCACTGGCCGATGCGGAAGATGACGAATTCGGCCGGATAGGTCGGCGCGACCCCGATCAGGCAGATGAGGCGGCCGTTGTCGAGATCGTTCTGGGTCATCGTGGTCCGATCGCATCGCACGAAGAACGCCTCTTCCGGCTTGCTGCCCATCAGCGCCCCCTGCTTCCACTGCACGAGCAGGAAGTCCTCGATGGTGCTGCGGATATTGGCCCACAGCCGCTCGTTGTTGGGCTCGAACACGGCCCACTGGGTGCCCTTGTCGATCGAGTGTTCGAGATAGATGAAGAGGCGGCGGACGTTCACGTACTTCCACTCGGGATCGGAACTCATCGTGCGCGCGCCCCAGACGCGATTGCCGCGCCCTTCGAAGAATCTGAGCGCGTTGATCCCTTCCGGATTCAGCACGTCCTGGCGCGGTTTGTTGATGTTGATCTCGAAGCGGGTTAGGCCGCGCACCACCTCGTTGGCGGGCGCCTTGTACACGCCGCGGGTGATGTCGTTGCGGGCGTAGATGCCGGCGACAAAACCTGACGGCGGAAGCACGAGCCGGCGCGGCGGCGCCCCCTGCGCGGGCCGCTCGGTCGGATCGAGAATCTCGATCCACGGGTGATAGAGCGCGGCGTACTCGCTGTCGAACTGCCCGCGGAAATTCCGAATCTGGGTCATCGAGCAGCTCGGCGGCGGATCGACGATGGCGATCCGGTAGCGCAGCAGCTCCGCGTGCGTGATAAGCGCGTCCGCCGCGGCCTGGCAATCCGCGGGATCGTCATAGGCGCCGCCGTCCGGCAGCGCCACGATCGCGACATCGTCCAGCTCGCCGAGCGCGGCAAGGCCGGTCGCGGTTTTGGTCACATCGTCGGGATCGGCTTCCTGCCCGGCAAGATCGGCTGGCGCGGCGACAACTCCGTCGTGACCGCCCGACAGGCGCTGCCCGGAAGCGGCCTGCAGCGCGACCATCAGATTGGCCCCGATATCGTTGCCGACGGCGGCGTTAGGATCCCATTTCAGGAAAACGACGGCGTTCTCGTCCTCGGGGTTGTCGGCCTGGAGGATCTTGCCGATATAGCGCTTGGTCCCCGGCACCGCGTCGAGCCCGTCGTACATCTTGCTGTTCTGATCGTCGGTGCGGACGATGACGCGGAGCTGGACGTTCTGGATGATGTCGGTGTTGTTGGGGAGGAAGGTGCCGCCGCCGCGGTTGAAGATCTGGCGCCCGTCGTTTGGATCGATCGAGATCTGCGCGAGGTTCGCGAGCGTGAGAGGGTCGTTGCCGGAGGGCGGATTGCCGCCGGTGACTACCTCGACGATCGAGCCCTCCTTGGCGCCGTTGACCTGCACGGCGCCGCCGAACTGGGCGGCCTGGTAGGCGGCGTTCTTGCTGCGCACCACCTGGACCTGCACCCACGCATTGCCGTACGAACCGGGCCATCGCGCCGTCCAGGTCGCGGTCGTGCCGCTCACCGAGATCGGCAGGGTCGCGACGCCCCAGTCGAAGTTCGGATCCACGCCGCGCGGGCTGAAAACGCGCGAGATATACAGCCGGGTGCCTCCGTTGAGGAAAAAGGCGCGCGCGGCATGCGCGACGTAGCCCAGCCGTTCGTCGGCCTCGGTCGGCGCGCGCAGCACTTCGAGTCCCCCGTAAACGCTTTCGAACTCGGTGAAGCTGGTGACCAGGCGCGGCCCGTTGGTGGACGGGCCGCCCGGAAATCTAACGGGTCCGAAGCGGGTCATGCCGGCGAAGCCGGTGGTGCTGGTCGGAACTCCCTCGATCGATTTGGAGCGGAAGCTAACTTCCTCGACGTATACTCCCGGGGCCAGATATTCGGACATCTTAGCGCTCCTTATGCTTGGTTCGCGGGCCTACGGATTGAAGAAAAACTTTGCCTGATTGGTTAAGAGCCTTCCCAATTGAAACGTCACCGCGCGCGCGCTTTGCGCGGTGGCGGCATAGCCGGGCGGGAGCTTCTCGCCCGGAGAAACGTCGTCGGGGTCGGCCGCGAGCGTCTCGAGTGGAAGATCGCTCAGCGGATCACCCGGGGAGATCGGCGGGGGAGCGGGCGGTCCGAACACCGTGACCCGCGCGATCAGCGGCGAGGGCAGTTCGCCGAGTCCCGACGCCTCGTTTCGGAGGATCAGCAGGAACTCGCCGCGATCGTCGCCGTGCGCACGCCCGACCACCTGCTCGCCGATTCTCGCCTCCACCCGCACCCATCGCGCAGGCACCTCGTTGACGGGGCTCTGGTTCCAGGTGACGCGCCCGCGAAGGCCGGTGGCGGTTTCGCTGACCGCGTACGCGGCGCCCGGAAAAAGCGCGGGCCTCCTCACGCGCGAAGGCGGGCCGGGGGAATGGATGTCGGCGGGGATCGGATAGCTTATGCGGCGCGGGACGAAGCGGCGGGTTCGATCGGCAATCCGGATCGCGATCGGCGACTTGATTCCCTTGCGGAGAATCAGCGCGTGGCGGCAGGAGTTGTGCCGCTCGATCGCCGCAAGCCGCCCCAGGGCGTTTGGAAACCCCATCACATCCTCCCACGAGACTTCGTTGCCCGGGGGCGGAACCCCGTCGAGAACGAGGTCGACGGGATGAGGGATTCGTTCGCGCCGCAGCGCATCGAGCGGCTCGATCCCAAGCGCGAGCCGCTCGACCTTTTCGATGAACTCGGGAGCGAGGAATTCGTTCACGACGGCGGCACCGTACCTTTGATCAGCGTCGTGACGTCCGGCGAAGGAGCCGGATGGCGACCGTCGAGACGAATCATTCGCGCGATGTAGGGGACGCTAATCCTGTAGTCGGTCGGCAGCGAATCGAACGTCCGCATCACCGCCTCCGTCGACATCTCGTCCATCAAGAGCTGCACGGCCTCGTTCGGCGCCCATTCGCCGCCCTGATGGAGCAGCGGTCCGCTGATGATCGGATTGGAATCGAGGCATTGAATGGCGCGGCCGAGGATCGCGCTTTCGTGCTCGGCGTTGTCGGCCCACGGCGTCAGCAGAAAATGCAGGTCGAGGGGGAGATGGGGCAGGCCGTCGTGCGCGGTCACTTGCGACCACGCCGCGCGCATCGTCTTGTTGAAATCGACCCGGTAGAGAAAAATCGAAAGCGCGGGGCGGACGATGATGCTGGAGAGGGAGGTCTGGTCGAAGTCCTCGGTGCGAATCAGGAACGCGCGGGTGACGCGATTTTCGACCGGCACCGGCGGCTCCGCGAAACCGGCGGTCAGCAGGCGCTCGATGCTCTTGCCGGCGGCTGCGACCGAAATGAAGTTAGCCACCCTGGCCCCCTTTTTTCTCCCGCGAACGCGGACGGACGGCCGCTAGCGCCTCGGCTTCGGAACGATTGTCGAGGTTGAGGCTGAAGATCGGCTCTCCTCCGGCGACCGGCGTGCGGTTGAGCAAACCGCGCTCAACGAGCCAATCGAGAGCCGCGCGCGTCTCGTTCACCTTTCGCCGAACCATCTCGTCGATCAGCCGCCATCGCGCGATACCCTCGAGGCTGTCGGCCGCCTTGGGGTTTCGAACGAAGTAGCGCAAAATCTCCTTCACCACGGTCTCATCGGGTTGTTCTTCCGAGGCCAATATGGAGCGCGGACTCAGCAACTCCCGCGCCATTTCGGCAGCGGAGGAAAAACCAGAATCGGCGGCGGTTTTGCCGCCGCGCGCGAAGACGCGATGGGTCGCTTAAGTCCCGCGCCGCCTCCGATGCGCCGTCGGTTTCGTTCGTATTCCCGCGCCGCGGATGCTCATCGCGGCCGGGATCGGAAAAGCCCGGAGGGTGGGTCTGAATCGTCCCATGCATCAGCACGTTCGCGCGGCGCGAGGGCAACGAAGAACGGTGCCGCGCCCGTGAAGCAGGACGGCGTGAACGGCTTGGCCGGACTTAAGCGATCAGAAAGAGGTGCGGTCGATCCGGTAGCGTTTGACGAGACGGCCGAAGGCGCGCCTGTCCTGGCGGGCGTAGCGGGCGGATTGCGTGATGTTGCCGTTATGTTTCCTCAGCGCTTCCATCACGTAGCTGCGTTCGAATGCCTCGATCGCGCGGGCGCGCGCCTGACGAAAGCCGTCGGGGGCCGCGAGATCGTCGTCGCGCGCATCGTCGCCGACCGCAATGTCCGAGGGCAGGATCCACGGGCCCTTGGAGAACACCACCGCCCGCTGCATCACGTTGTAAAGTTCGCGGACGTTGCCCGGCCAGTTCGCCTGCATCAGCATCGTCACGGTGGACGCGGCAAGCGACTTGGGCGACTCGCCCTGTTCGGCGCATAGCTCCTCGAGAAAGTGGCGGGCGAGGACCGGGATGTCGCCGCGGCGCTCGCGCAGCGGAATCATGTGGAGGCGCAGAACATTGAGCCGGAAGAACAGGTCCGAACGGAAGCGGTGCTCGCCGACCATCTTCTCGAGATCGCCGTTGCTGGCGGCCAGCACGTTGACGTCCGCGCGCACGAAACGATCGGAACCCAGCGGGCGGTAGGTCCTTTCCTGCAGGAAGCGGAGCAGTTTCGCCTGCGAGGGCTGGGAGAGGGAATCGATCTCGTCGAGGAACAGCGTGCCGCCCTCGGCCATCGCGACCACTCCGCGCTGATCGCGATGGGCGTCGGTGAAGGCGCCGCGCGCATGCCCGAACATCTCGTTCTCGAAGAGCTGATCGGGAAAAGCGCCGCAATCGACCGCGATAAAGGGGAAATCGCGCCGGCGGCTCAGATGATGGATCGCGCGGGCGCTTAGCTCCTTGCCGGTGCCGGTCTCGCCCGTGATCAGGACGGGGCTGTTGCTCCGCGCCATCAGTGGAATCCTGGCGATGGTGCGGACGAAGGCGGGATCGGAGCCGACCAGCCGCGCAAGCCCCATTTCGTCGGTCAGGCGATCGCGCAGGGAATCGGCGGCCGGGGCCGGTCCGAGCAGACGGGCCACGCGATGGACGATCTCGTCGCGATTGGCGGGCCATACCGCGAAATCGGCGGCCACCTCGGAGACCAGCTCCATCAGCCCGACGCCCGCCTCGCGCGAAACGATCGGAAAGACAGGGGTCGCGATCGGCTTGTCGCGCAGCGCCCGCAACAGCTCCCCCATCCAGGTTTCGTTGGCAACCGCGATGGGGGCGATCAGGTCGGGTCGATGCTCTCGGGCGCGGTCGAGCGCGGACGCGCGCCATTCGAGCCTGCTGAGCTCGAACCCCGAGAACAGATGGAGAAAAGGAAGCGGCGGGCTATCGAAGCCATGAACGATCAGGATCCGCCGCATCATACGCAGATGAACCTCGCGCCTTGGGGCGAGCCGGTAGTGTAGAGATGTGCCGGGTTTGGTAGAAGAAGGAGCCGATTTTGCCATACTGACTCCAATCCTCTTAGACCGTCCAAATGAAACAACTTGGCGGTAAATCTGTCTGGTGGTTGTGGATAAACGATCGCCGATCGCGCGATTGTAACGCGGCTTCAACCCCGGCCGCACGCCGGAAGCCTGCGACCGGGCTACGGAGACGGAATAATCACGTGCTCGCGGGCGAGCAAAAATGAGATCGAACTGCCGTCGATGAAATCCTCGCCGTCGCGCAGGTCCTCGGCGAACTGGGGCGTCCTTAACGCGTCGGCGAGCGCCTCGGGGCTGTCCCACCACAGTTGCGCCACCCCGTCCCATCGCGGTTGGCCGTACGAATAGGCCTCGTCGATCGTGTGTGACTGTACGTAGCGGCGGACGCCGGGAATGCTGCAGGCGGCCTCGGCGTGGGCGCCGAGCCAATGGAACTCGCCGAGCGACACGCCCTCTTTGCGCCGCATCCGCCACACGGCCTTCACCAGCCCCGGCGCGCGCGGGCCGTCGATGATCACGTGGTCGCGCGCCACCATGAAGTCCGACCGGGTATGGTCGATGAAGTTGGCGTGTATGCCACATGCCCGGGCCGAGGAGCCATCGCGCTTGCGATGGACGTTTCCCCGATCGCGGGACTAGGATTCG
>Ga0070740_10002608_pt1 | contig 20717 bp, 20 predicted proteins | sample Coa_R2_FD_67286 | JGI IMG/M metagenome (GOLD analysis project Ga0070740, IMG submission 67286) | Surface soil microbial communities from Centralia Pennsylvania, which are recovering from an underground coalmine fire - Coalmine... | ecosystem: Environmental > Terrestrial > Soil > Unclassified ...
GAAAGCAGCGTCGATCAAACGCTTCCGCCCGCGGCGCGGCATGCGGCGCGAAAGACCGCCGGGCTGCGCGCCCTTTTACTGCGCGAGGGCTATCGCGGCCTGATCCTGGGGATCCGGCGCGACGAACAGGCCATCCGCGCGAAAGAACGCGTGTTTAGTCCGCGCAACGCCGACGGCTCTTGGGACGCGCGAACGCAGCCGCCCGAGCTCTGGGACTACTTTCCTTACGAAGTTCCGGACGGCGCGCACGTGCGGATTCATCCCCTCCTGCACTGGACCGAGATCGACATCTGGCGCTACACCCAGCGCGAGAACATTCCGTACGTTCCGCTGTATCTGGCACGCAACGGCATGCGGTACCGTTCGCTCGGCGAGAGCAACATCACCGTACCGGTGCCGAGCACAGCCGGCACGCTCGACGCGATCATCGAAGAGCTGCGCACGACGCGGTTGCCGGAACGCGCGGGCCGAACCATGGATCGGGAAAGCGAAGACGCCTTCGAGCGTCTTCGCGCATCGGGGTATATGTGAGCGCGGTCCGGGTCGTCATGGTCGGCGACGTCGACGCCGGAAAATCGACCATCCTGGGCCGGCTGCTCGTCGATCTCGGCGAAGTAACGCCGGAAAGACTCGAGGAGCTCCAAGACACCAGCGCCCGCCGCGGCGTGCCGATCGAATATTCTTTTCTGCTCGATGCGTTCCAAGTGGAACGCGATCAGGCCATTACGCTCGACGTCACGCGGATTTGGGTGCGGCGCGAGACCCGCGATCTCGTCTTCGTCGACGCGCCCGGACACCGCGAGCTCATCCGCAACCTGCTCAGCGGAGCCTCCGAAGTGGACGCCGCGGTCATGGTGGTCGCTGCGGACGACGGGATCACGTTTCAGACCCGGCGGCAGGCGCTGTTCCTGCGGTGGTTCGGTTTTCGCGACGTCATCGTCGCGATCAACAAGCTCGACCTGGCGTCCGATCCGCGCGCGGCATTCGAAGCACGGCGCGCGGAAGTGCAAGCGTTTTTGGAGCAGACCGGGCTGCTGGCGCGGGAGATTCTTCCGATTGCCGCGCGTACGGGCGAAAACGTCGCGGCCAAGAGCGTCGCCTATAGCTGGTGGAAAGGCGGATCGTTTCTGGAGGCGCTCGACGCGCTGGAGCCGCAGCGGCCGGCGTTGGGCGCGCCGATGCGATTCATCGTGCAGGACGTGTATCGCCGCGACGGCAGCCGTCTGGTGGCGGGCCGTTTGGATGCGGGCAGCGTCGGCGTCGGCGACCGCGTGGTGTTCTGGCCTTTGCAGACGACCGCGCGCGTCAAGCGGATTGCAGACTGGCCGGGCGAGCTCGAGCGCGCGGAGGCCGGCGCGAGCGTTGCGATCGAACTCGACGAGCGCATCTTCGTCGATCGCGGCGCGATCGGAACGCTGGCCGGCGATCAGCCCGCGCTCGGGCATGCGATGCAAGCCGAGATCGTGTGGCTGGCTCAGCAGCCGTTGGAGGCGGGGACGGCGCTGCGGATGCGCCTGGGCACCCGCGAAGTTCCCGTGTCGATCCAGCGCATCGACGAAGTGCTCGATCCGGAAACAGTGGAGCCGGTGCGCAGCGATACAGTCGGGCCGGGGGACGTTGCGGTGGTCACGCTCACCGCGCACGAAATGATCGCCGCGGACCCCGACGCGTCGTCGTCGAGCATCGGGCGATTCGTACTGGTTCGCGATGCGAGCGTGGTCGCAGGCGGCCGCGTGCGATCGGTCATCGGGCGTCCGCGATCGCAAGGCGCAACCGACGTCATCGCGCAGAAATCGTCGGTCACCGCAAACGAACGCGCGCGCCGCAACGGTCACATGGGTGGCGTCTTTTGGCTCACCGGCTTGCCCCGGGCGGGCAAGTCGACGATCGCGATGGCGGTGCAGCGCATGCTGTTCGATCGCGGCCGCCAGTGCTTCGTGCTCGACGGCGAAACGCTGCGCACGGGCCTGAACGTCGATCTCGGTTTTTCGGACGACGACCGCACGGAAAACGTGCGCCGGGCCGCGTCGGTCGCGGCACTGCTCGCCGATGCCGGAAACGTCGTCCTGTGCGCGTTCATCTCGCCCTTTGCTGCCGACCGGCTGCGCGCGCGGGCCGCGTATCCCGAGCGCTTCTACGAGATCTACGTCTCGTGCGACGTGGACACGGCGGAAAAACGCGATACGGGGGGTCTTTACCGCCGCGCGCGCACGGGCGAGATCGCCCACTTCACGGGCGTTTCTTCTCCGTACGAACCGCCCGCGGATCCGGACGTCGTGCTCGACACGCCCAACGAAACGGTCGCGGAATCGGCGGCCAGGCTGATGGAGTTCGTCGAGCAGAAGATCAGGTTGTGATCTTGCGCACCAGGATCGTAAACTCGTAGATCTCGTAATCGTGCAGCAGCGCGACGTTCCGCGCATACCGCGTCTTGCACAAGGCGAAGTACTTCTCCGGGTCGGCAAAATACAAGTCGGGGCGTTCGGCCATCCGGTCCGCATCGGAATATTTGGTGAGCATGTTAAAGGCGAAGCCGCGTTCGCTCAGCTCGTTCATGCGGTCCAGCGTGTCCAGGATGTAGCGCTCCCAGCGTTCGCGCCCGAAATCCATCATGCGGTTGAAGATCCCGCTCTCCACGACATACTCCGCGGGCTCGAGCGCCGAGCCGTCGTCGGTGAAGACATACGCCGTCCCCGCGTGCGCCTCGCGTGCCGCCTGCACCATCTCGCTTGAAACGTCGTATCCCGTGTACGAGAAGTCGCACGCGCGTTCGCGCAGGAAATCTGCCAGCGCGCCGTAGCCGCAGCCGTAGTCGAGGATCGAGAATCTTCCCGACGGCGGGCACACCTTCGTTATTTGGGCAAAGCGCGTGGTCTGCGCGTATTCCGAGTTCCAGTCCGCGCCCTGCGGCGTCGTACCATGCTCTCGAACTTTGGCCGTGAACAGTTCGCCGGTCTTGCGCAGGATCTCGTCGTGGTCAGGGTTCGGCATCGATCTCGCTCTTTAGGTACTCGCGCGCCCGCTCCCCGGTGTTCAACAGCACGTCCAGCGCGGTGACGGCGTGCTCGAAAGGGCCGTGCAGCTGCGGATACTCGCGGTATCCGGCGTACGATTTGAATAGCAAGCGAATCCCCTCGCGTTCCCAGGCTCCCCGGTCCAGATAGTCGCGAGCCGCCGGTCCGGAGAGATACTCGGTTGCGCCCGCCTGCCGGCAGATCGAGATCAGCCGCTCGTTCTTCCCTTCGGCGATTTCGAATTCGGACGAGAGACGCAGCGGCGTTGCGATTCCGAACCGCTCGCACAAAGCGCGAACGAAAAGCAGGTTCACGCCGGAGAGAAAGGGCAACTGGGCAGCCCGCTCGTAGAGCGTTTGCAGCCAGGCTGCATTCTCTTGATAATGCGGAGCGCGCGCATACGCATGGTGCAGCGCGCGAAGGTGCTCGGCGCTCCAGTCGTTTCCGGCAACCCGCGTCTCGCGTACGAGCTGCGTGTATTTGCCTTTGACCTCGACCGGAATCGTGAGCCACTGCAAACCGTTCGCCGTTTTGATCCGGTTGCGGTTCCGCCAGTCGCGCCGCGTGTACTGAACGTCGTCGAAGACGATGAACTCGTCGACGGAGTCGATGAAGTCGAAGTAGCCCTTCCACGGGATATAGTTGGACTGAATGATGCCGACGCGCTTGCCCACCGCTAGAAGGCGCGGACCGCTTCGATCGCCTGCGTCTGGTCCTGCTCGCTCAGCGTGGAGAACAACGGCAGCCGGACGAGCCGGTCGCTCACGGACTCCGTGACCGGGCAATGCGCGCCCGGCGCGAGCTTGCGCCCCATCTCGGACGTATGGAGCGGCACGTAGTGAAAGACGGTATCGACGCCGCGCGCACGCATGTGGGCGATAAAGCGGCCCCGCTGCTCCAGGTCCGGCAGCAGCAGATAAAAGATGTGCGCGGGATGTTCGCAGTTTGCCGGCACCGTCGGAAGTTGCACGCCCCGCTGCCGCGCCCAATCCGCAAGTTCCCGCGCATACCGTTGCCAGATGCGCAGGCGCGCGTCTTGGATGTGCCCGGCGGCCTCGAACTGTGCGAGCAAGAACGCGGCCAGAATCTCGGACGGCAGGTAACTGGAGCCTGCGTCGACCCAGGTGTACTTGTCGACCTGACCCCGGAAGAAGCGGGCGCGGTTCGTCCCTTTCTCGCGAACGATCTCCGCGGCTTCGATGTACTGCGGATCGTTGATCAGCAGCGCTCCGCCTTCGCCGCACGTCACGTTCTTGGTTTCGTGAAAGCTTTGGGTCGCGAGCGCGCCGAAACTGCCCAGCGGTCGTCCCGCGTACGTCGCGAAGAGGCCGTGCGCGTTGTCCTCGATTAAGGGAATGCCGCGGCGCTGGGCGATCGCGCAGATGGCGTCCATCTCGCAGGCGACGCCGGCGTAATGCACGACGACGATGGCCTTTGTGCGCGGCGTAATCGCCGCTTCCACGAGGCGCTCGTCGATGTTGAGCGTGTCGGGCCGGATGTCGACGAAAACGGGCACGGCACCGCGAAGCACGTAAGCGTTGGCAGTCGACACGAAGGTAAAAGACGGCATGATCACTTCGTCGCCGGGCTGCAGGCGAAGCAGGTGGGCCGTCATCTCGAGCGCATGGGTGCAGTTCGTGGTCAGGAGCGCGCGCGCCGCGCCGGTCTGCCGCTGCAGAAATTCGTCACAAGCGCGGGTGAACGCACCATCGCCCGCGATATGCATATTGTCGAGTGCCTCGGTGATGTACGCCAGCTCGTTCCCCGCGAGCGATGCTTTATTGAACGGGATCAATGTTGGGACGCGACGAGTTGCGCGGCGCGGAACAAGCTTTCGAATTGCCCTGCGTCCGTCCACCATCCGTCGAGAATATCGTAGAAAAGGTCGCCCTCTTTGATATAGGCGTTGTTCACGTCCGTAATCTCGAGTTCGCCCCGTGCGGAAGGTTTGAGCCGGCGGCAAAAATCGAAGACGCGGCGGTCGTACATGTAGATGCCGGTAACCGCGTAGCGGCTCTTGGGCTGCTCGGGCTTTTCCTCGATGCGCACGATGCGATCGCCGTCCAGCTGCGGACAGCCGAAGCGCTCGGGGTCGCTCACTTCCTTCAAGAGCAGACGCGCTCCGGAATCCTGTTCTTGAAATTTTCGAAGGTACGGCGTGATGTCGTCCTGCACGATGTTGTCGCCCAAGATGACCACCATGCGCTGGCCTTCGACGAAATGCTCGCAAAGTTTGAGCGCGTCGGCTATGCCGCCCTCACCCTCTTGATACGTGTAATAGATGTCCTTGAGCCCGAACTCCCGGCCGTTTCCGAGCAGCCGCAGGAAATCGCCCGCCGAGTTTCCTCCGGTGACGATCATGATGTCTTTGATTCCCGCCCGGCACAGCGTTACTATCGGGTAGTAGATCATCGGCTTGTCGTAGATCGGCAGCAGATGCTTGTTCGTCACCTTGGTCAGCGGACGAAGCCGCGTTCCCAGGCCGCCCGCTAAAATGACGCCCTTCACGCGACGCCTGCGATGTACGATTGATCGCCGCGGATACCGAGCGTGCCGATGCGGCGGGCGTAGCGGTCTATGCTGGCCCGCGTCACTTGGTGGATCGGGAGAAAGACGCCCGTCGAAAGGTTCGTCTGCTCGCGCAGCATGTGCATTTCGGTTGCGATCTGCGGCGGCGTCTTGACGAGCTGAAACAGCTGAATGTCGAACTGCGTGCGATCGTCGGCGCAGATCGCCTGCCAGTCGGCTTCATTCGGATAGTCGAGCCACAGGTACGGGACCTTCGCCCGTTCGTCGAACGGCGGCTTCTGTACGAGCACAGCGTAGCAATTCGGCATGATCGGATCGTCGCCCCACACTTCCACCTCTCGCAGCTTGCAGCCGGTGAAGAGTATTTCCATGGCATTGGGCGTGAAGCGCCAGTAGTCCCCGTAATCCGGGCCGACGTGGACCTGATGGGCAAACGGAGCCAGCGTATAGATGAACCCGCCGGGTTTGGTGACGCGCATCGCCTGACGCGCGACCGCCCACGGATCTCTGACGTGCTCTAAGACCGCCGTCGAAATGACCCAGTCGTAATGTTCGTCGGGCACGCCGTCCATCGTTTCGGCGCTGCAGTGATAGGTTGCGGGCACGTCACCCGGCGTTTCGAGCGTGTGGTATTCGCTTGCTGCGAACATCTCCGGCTGGCGAAAGATCGCGCTCGCGCGGCCGGCGCCGATATTCAGCACCGAGCCGAACGTTCGCGGTCCGAGGATTTCCTGAAAGTACGTATTCGTAATTGCCCAGGAAAGAATGTGCCGCTCTCCGCGCAGGGCCACCGGAACTCGAGCCTTGTGAGCGCCCATGCCGAAGCTTCCCGGCGTTTGTACGGCCGTCATCGGTCGTGCGTTCCTACCGGTGCGCGTACTGGCGCTGGTAGTAGGCCAGGAACTCGCCGTTTTTCAATGGACGCCACCAGTCTTCGTTTTGCCGGTACCATTGGATCGTCGAGGCGAGGCCCTCGTCGAACGGAACGCGGGGCGTCCACCCGAGCGCGCGCGCTTTGGAACAATCGACCGCGTAGCGCCGATCGTGCCCTTCGCGGTCCGCGACGTACTTCACGTGCGTCTCCGCGGAACGCCCGCATGCCTCGACCAGCCGGCGCGTCAGATCGATGTTGCGGCGCGGGTTGCCTCCGCCGATGTTATAGACCTCGCCGATGGTGCCGTGCTCGAGGACGTGCAGAATGCCGCGCGCGTGATCGTCGACGTGCAGCCAATCGCGGATCTGCAGACCGTCGCCGTACACCGGCACGCTGTGGCCGTCGATCAAGTTCGTGACGAAGAGCGGAACGATCTTCTCGGGATATTGGCGCGGACCGTAGGTGTTCGATCCGCGCGTAATGAGCACCGGCGTCCGGTACGTGTTCCAGTAGGCGAGAACTTGCAGATCACCGCCCGCCTTGCTCGCGCTGTATGGACTGCGCGGCTTGAGCGCATCGCTCTCGCGCGACTCGCCATGCTCGACGTCGCCGTAGACTTCGTCGGTGGAGACTTGAAGAAATCGCCCGATCCGTTTGCGCCGCACCGCTTCGAGCAGCACGTGCGTGCCCAGGATGTCCGTGCGCAGGAAGGCCTCGGGATCCAGGATCGATCGGTCGACGTGCGTCTCGGCCGCGAAGTTCACGATGGCGTCGGCTCCCGCGCCGATTGCGGTCTCCACCGCCCCGGCATCGCAGATGTCGCCTTTGACGAAGCGGTAGCGCGGGTCGCCTTCCACCTCGGCGCAATTTGCCGGATTGCCGGCATACGTCATCGCGTCGAGATTGACGATCTCCCAATCCGGACGTTCCGCCAGCACGACGCGAATGAAGGTCGAGCCGATAAAGCCCAAGCCGCCCGTCACGAGTAGTCGCATCATTACTGCTTTCGGCTCGGCTGCTATGCGCCCTTAACCCTTTTCTATAAGGAAATAGACGCTGCCGCGGTCTTCGGGGCGCTGATTGCCTTCCAACACGTTGAAATGGCCGTCCACCACGCGGTAGCCTTCGCGGCGCAGCATCGCTATAAACGAATTAGCGCTAAATCGGCTGCCATGCGGCCAACCGGGCGCCGGCGCTTCGAAATAGGTGTCGCTGTCGGTGGCCATCGAGACCACCGTCTGCACGACCAGGAAGCGGCGGGCCATCTGCCACGATTTGCGCAGTATTTCGACCGGATTGGCCACGTGGTACAGGCCGCCCAAATTCGCGACGACGTCGTAGGCGTCGCGCTCTTCTACGGAGGCTACGTCGCGCTGCTCGAAGCGTACCGCCGGCAGGCCCAGGCGCCGCGCGATCTCCGGCATATGGTCGCTCCAGCCGTCGCGGTTGCTGTCGATGCCGACTGCCGGATTCGCGCCCAGACGGGCCGCCAGCATCGTGTAATAGCCGTCGGCGCAGAAGAGCTCGGCGAACGACACGGGGTCGTCGACGCGCCGCCGGCTCTTGCCGATGGCCAGCGCGATATAGCCGAGCAGGATCGGCTCTTTGACGCGCTGGTTGACGGTGAAGTTTGCGATCTGCTCGTTTTGGGCGCCGAACCACCGGTAGTCGTGGTAGAGGGGCCCGAGGTCGTCGAGAACGGTCGGTTCCAAAGCGGGGCTTACTTGGCTCCCGGGACGCCCGCTCACTCCCGTGCCGGAATCCCTGATGACAAGGGGCCCCCGGTCCGTGCTATACTCGGGCGGTTGTTCACTTCGCCCCGCACGGATGGGGGGCGCTATGGCCTCACCGGTAGGACGGCTCCAGGATGGCGGCCGGCCTCGCAGGCCAGAAAGGCATGCTGACTTGTCAGTCATTTCCATGCGCGCGCTGCTCGAAGCGGGCGTGCACTTCGGTCACCAGACCCGGCGCTGGAACCCGAAGATGAAGCCGTACATCTTTCAAGAGCGCAACGGCATCTACATCATCGATCTGGCGCTCACCGTTCAAAAGCTCCGTGAAACCTACGACGCGGTTCGCCAGTTGTCGCGGGAAGGCAAAGTCGTGCTCTTCGTCGGCACCAAGAAGCAGGCGCAAGACGTCGTGAAGGAAGAGGCCGAACGCGCCGGCACCTTCTACGTCAACCAGCGGTGGCTGGGCGGGACGCTGACGAACTTCTCGACGATTCAGAAACGGATCTCGCGTCTGCGCGAACTCGAGAACATGAAGCGTCAGGGCGATTTCGACCGCCTTCCGAAGAAAGAAGTGGCCAAACTCGCCGACGAGATGGGCAAGCTCGAACGCTTCCTGGGCGGCATCAAGGACATGCACCGCCTTCCGGACGCGGTCTTCATCGTCGATCCGAAAAAAGAACGCATCGCGGTCATGGAAGCGCGCAAGCTCAAGATCCCGATCATCGCGGTGATCGACACCAACTGCGATCCCGACGAGATCGATTATCCGATTCCGGGCAACGACGACGCCATTCGCGCGGTCAAGCTGATGGTCTCGAAGATAGCCGACGCGATCATCGAAGGGCGCACCGAGACGCAGAGCGCCGCGGATGCGGTCGACTACGGGGCCGAAGCGGCCGCGTACGACGCGTACGAAGAGCCGGCGGAAGAGCCGGTCACCACGCTCGCCGAGGCCGAGGCGGGCGCATAGCGGCAAGGCCGCCGCACGACAATAGCAAATGAGAGGCCTGCCGGGCCTCTCTGCGTACCCGGCGCACCGCTGCGCGGCGCGCATTCTATCTGGAGACTCTCGAGTGTCAACCGTGGCATATCAACCCAAAGCCGACGAAATCAAACGCCTGCGCGAGGCAACGGACGCGCCGATGATGGAGTGCAAGAAGGCGCTCGCGGAAGCGAACGGCGATTTTGAGAAGGCCAAGACCGTCCTGCAAGAACGCGGCGCGGCCGCGGCGCAGAAGAAGGTCGATCGCGTCGCAAACGAAGGGCTCGTCGCCAGCTATATTCATGCCGGCGGAAAGATCGGCGTGCTCGTCGAGGTCAACAGCGAGACCGATTTCGTCGCGCGCAATCCCAAGTTCGCCGAGCTCGCGCGCGACATCGCCATGCACGTCGCCGCGATGTCGCCGTCCTACATCGACCGCGCCGCCGTCCCGGCCGGCACGATCGAGCAGGTGCGCGCGGACTTCGCCGCGGCCGTTCCGCCGGGCAAGCCGCCGCAGGTCGCGGAGAAGATCGTCGAGGGCAAGTTGAATAAGTGGTTCGAGGAGCATTGCCTGCTCGACCAGCCCTTCGTAAAGGACGACTCGATGAGCGTGAACGACCTGATCAACGGCGTCGTCGGAATCCTCGGCGAGAAGATCGTGGTGCGGCGGTTTACCAAGTACGCGTTGGGAGACCAGTAGCGCCTTGCAGGTTCCCGGCCCGAAATACCGCCGCGTCCTGCTGAAAATCTCCGGCGAAGCCTTCGCCGGGAGCGAGAGCGGCGTCGACGTGCACACGACCGAAGCGATGGCGCGGCAGATCGCCGACGTCTTTCACGACGGCGTCTCGGTGGCGGTCGTGGTCGGCGGCGGAAACATCTGGCGCGGGAAAGTCCACGAAGAAGCCGGCATGGATCGGGCGACGGCGGACTACATGGGTATGCTCGCGACGGTCATTAATGCACTGGCGCTGCAGGATGCGCTCGAACGCATGGGCGTCCCCTCGCGCGTTCAGACGGCGATCGCAATGCATCAGATCGCCGAGCCGTACATCCGGCGCAAGGCGATCCGGCATCTGGAAAAAGGGCGCGTCGTGATCTTCGCGGCCGGAACCGGCAACCCGTATTTCACGACCGACACGACGGCGGCGCTGCGCGCGGTCGAGGTCGGCGCGCAGGCGATCCTCAAAGCCACCAAAGTCGACGGGATCTACACCGCGGACCCGATGAAGCATCCCGACGCGACGCGCTTCGAGCAGCTGGCCTATTTGGAAGTGCTGCAGCGCGGCCTGGAAGTCATGGACAATACCGCGCTCACGCTCTGCATGGACAACAACCTGCCGATCGTCGTCTTCGACATGTCCACGCCCGGAAATATCCGCCGGGTGGTCTGGGGTGAGTCGATCGGCACGCTCGTCGGCAAGATCAGTTCGTTGACCGGCACGGCCGGTGGAGTATAACCAAGAGCATCGATGGCAGATCAGAGTTTAAAAGACGCTGAGGGCCGCATGAGCAAGGCCGTCGAGGCCACGCGCAGCGAGTTCGCCTCGATCCGCACCGGACGCGCGTCGCCCGCACTGCTCGATCGGCTCCACGTCGAGGCGTACGGTTCGTCCGTTCCGCTCAAGCAGGTCGCGACCGTGAGCGTGCCCGACTCGCGTTCGCTGGTGATTCAAGCGTTCGATCGCAATACGGTCGGCGACGTCCGCAAAGCGATCGAAAAAAGCGACCTGGGTCTGACGCCCAACGTCGACGGCAACCAAATTCGTCTGATCATTCCGCCGCTGAACGAAGAGCGCCGGCGCGACCTGGTCAAGGTCGTCAAGAAAAAAGGCGAGGACGGCAAGATCGCGGTCCGCAACGTGCGCCATAAAGTCCACGACGAGCTCAAGGCGCAGCTCAAGGATCATCAGATCACCGAGGACGACAACAAGCGTCTGCAGGACCAATTGCAGAAATTGACGGACCGGTTCGTCAAAGAGATCGATCAGTTGATCGCAACCAAAGAAAAAGAGATCATGGAGGTATAGCCCGTCTCCTTGTCGCTGGAGAATCTGGTTCTGCTTCCCGAACCCGCGGCGCGCAAAGCGCTCGCGCCGCAGCCGCTTCGTTTGTGCGTCTTGGCGCCGTTCGGTTCGTACGCCGGGAAAGGCCGTCTGCGCGTGCTTCGCGCTCGCCGGACCGAGCACGCCGTCGAGCTCGTCTGCGGGTATGAGTCGTACGTCGGAATCGGCCCGCGAGGCGGAGGTTCGCGGTGAGCACGATCGTCGGCGTCATTCCCGCGCTTGCCGCGGAGCTGGATCTTGCCCGCCTGCCCAAGCACGTCGCCATCATCATGGACGGCAACCGGCGCTGGGCGAAAAAGCGCGGGCTGCCCGCCATCGAAGGGCACCGCCGCGGGATGATCGCGCTGCGCGCCGTTACCCGCGCGTGCAGCGACTTGGGCATCCCGGCGCTCACCGTCTACGGTTTTTCAACCGAAAACTGGCGCCGCGACTGGAGCGAGGTCTCGCTGCTGCTCGATCTCTGCGTGTACTTTGCCAATAACGAACTGGCCGAGCTGCGGCGCAACAACGTGCGGGTCAACGTCATCGGCGCCTGGCGCGAGTTGCCGCCGGCCTCGCGTCAAGCACTCGAAGGTCTGGTGGAGAGCACCGCTGCAAACACCGGCCTGCTGCTGAATCTGGCCGTGAATTATAGCGCCCGGTCGGAACTGCAGCGCGCCGTCATGCGCATCGCGCGCGACGCGGCCAGCGGGAAGCTCGATCCCGAACGAATCGACGAGGAGGTCATAGCCTCGTACCTGGATACGGCGGAGCTCCCCGATCCGGACATGCTGATCCGGCCGGGCGGCGAGCGCCGGCTGTCGAACTTTCTGCTGTATCAAGTCGCGTATACCGAATTGGTGATGAGCGACGTGTACTGGCCGGATTTCGGGAAGGACGAGTTCGTACGAGCGCTGATCGAGTTTCAAAAGCGGCAGCGGCGCTTCGGAGGCGCATAGTGACTGCCGCGCCGGTTGCCGCCGCACCGGCGCATCCGCTCAACGCCCGCCGCGTCGCGTCCGGCATCGCTCTGGCGGTCGTCGGTTTGGGCTGCGTCTTTTGGACGCCGGCCTTTTACGCGCTGCTGATCGTGCTCGGCACGATCATGCTGTACGAGCTCTCGCGCCTGTGCGATATCAAGGGGCAGCCGCTGGAGTATCAAGTCGCCGTGCTGGGCGTGCTTGCGTACGTCGCGCTGGCGATCTTTCATTTGCTGTCGCGCTGGGAAGGCGTGCTGCTGGCGGCGATCGTCTTCGTGACGTTTTGGCTCGGCATGTACGGCGAGCAGAAGGGCTACTTCGCGCGGACCGCTTACACGCTGCTGGCCGTGCTCTATATCGGCAAGCTGCTCACGTATTTCGTCTTCATTCGCGAAGTGCCGGTTCGCGGCATGTACTGGACGCTGTTCGTGATCGTGCTCATCGCGATGACGGATATTTGCGCCATGCTTTTCGGCTCGATCTTGGGCCGCCACCAGCTCACGAAGATCTCGCCCAAGAAAACCGTCGAAGGTGCGCTCGGCGCGTTCGTGGTCGTGTCGGGAATTGGTGCGCTCATCGCGCCCGTGCCCTACTTGGGGATGACGTGGTGGCAGGGCGCTGCGCTCGCCGGCGTGACGTGCCTGGCGGCGCAGGCCGGCGACTTGGTCGAGTCGGCGCTCAAACGCGACGCGGGCGTCAAAGACACCGGCACCGTCATCCAAGGCCACGGCGGGGTGCTCGACCGGTTCGACTCCTATCTCTTCGGGGGCATGGCGTTTTACGGCATGCTGCACGTCGTCGGGTTGATCGTTCTTGCGTAAGCGCGTTGCAATTTTGGGATCCACGGGCTCAATCGGCACGCAGGCGCTCGACGTTATTGCCGCACATCCCGCCCGCTTCGAAGTAGTGGCGCTTGCGGCGGGAAAGCAGCGCGAGAAGCTGCGCGATCAAGCGCAGCGGTTTTCGCCCGCAATCGTCAGCGACGCGGATGACGGTATGCAGGGCCTTCTGCGCGCGGCCGTCGATTCCAAGCCCGACATCGTGCTCGCCGCCACCGACGGGTTCGTGGCGTTCGACCCGGTGTTCGCAGCCGTCGAACGCGGTATCGACATCGCGGTCGCAAACAAAGAGCTCATCGTCGCCGCGGGCGAGTTGCTTCTGACCGCGGCAAATCGCAGCGGGTCGCGCATTCTTCCGGTCGATTCGGAACACTCGGCGATCTTCCAATGTCTGACCGGCGAAGATTGCGCGCGCGTGGATTTTATCGTGGTTACCGCATCGGGCGGTCCGTTTCTGCGCAAGACCAAAGCGGAGATCGAGGCGGCGACGCTCGAGGCGGCACTTGCGCATCCCACGTGGCGCATGGGAGTAAAAAACACCCTGGACTCGGCTACGCTGATGAATAAAGGCTTGGAAGTCATCGAAGCCAGCCGTCTCTTCGGTTTGCCCGGCGAGCGCGTGAAGATTCTCATCCACCCCCAATCGATCGCGCACGGTATCGTGGTCTTCACGGACGGCAGCGTCAAGATTCAAGCCGCCGCACCGGACATGCGGCTGCCCATCGGCTATGCGCTGGCCTATCCGGACCGGTTGCCGGCATGCCCCAACCCGTCGGCGGACCCGTTGACCGCGATTGGGGCTCATCCGGAGGCGGCCGGCCTGCGTTACGACTTCGAACGTCCCGATACCGAGCGGTTTCCGTGCGTCCGGTTGGCTTACCAGGCCTTGGAAGCGGGCGGTACGGCCCCCGCGGTCCTCTCGGCTGCAAACGAGATCGCCGTCGGTGCGTTTGTAGAAGGGAAGATGGCCTTCGGGGATATCCCGGCGGTCATTGAACGGACTATGGCGGCGGCAGCGAACGAAGAACTAACCCTGGACGGCGTCCGCCGTGCGGATCGGCTCGCGCGCGAACGCGCGCGTGAAGAGGTCGCGCGGCTGCGCCCGGGGATTGAGGTGTAGGTGGCTTTCATACTTGCGGCGGCAGCGCTCCTGAACGCGTGGAAGATCCTGCTCTTCCTGTTGATGCTCTCCGTGCTCGTCGTCTTGCACGAGTACGGGCATTTTCTGCTCGCGCGCCTGAACCGCGTGCGCGTGCTCGAGTTCGCGGTCGGAATGGGGCCGCTGCTCTTCGGCGTTCGCAGCAAGCGCAGCGGTACGCTGTATTCGCTGCGGGCGCTGCCCATCGGCGGGTATTGCGCGATGCACGGCGAGGACAATAAGGTTTCGCAGGCCGAGCAGCAGCGCGAGTTCCGTCAGGTCGTGACCATCGACGGACGCGAGTACGATCACGACAACTTTCAGGCCAAGACCGCCTGGCAGCGGCTGGCCATCGTCCTGGCCGGTCCGGTCGCCAATTTCTTGCTCGCTTTCGTCATCTTGCTGATCGGCGCGCTGGCGTTCGGTGTGCAGAGCAATCATCCGCAGGCGCTCGTCGGGTACGTGCAGCCGAACTCTCCGGCGGCGCGCGCCGGCTTGAAATTGAACGATCGGCTCGTCGCAATTAACGGCAAAGCGATCGCCGGCGGCTCGCAGTTGGTCGATTTCATTCATGCTTCGCTGGGCAAGCGGCTGGACGTGACGTATCAGCGCGACGGCGTGATGCACCGCGTTTCGGTTACGCCCGCGCACTGCCCCGCGCCGCTGCCGCGGACGCAAGGCTGCATCGGCTTCGTGCCGGTTGCCGCGCTCGAACACGTTTCGTTCGGTCAAGCCGTCGTTTATAGCGCGCGCGATTTTGCGGGCATCGCCGCCTCGACGGTCATGCAACTGGGCATGCTGGCGTCGCATCCGGCAAAGTACGCCGGTCAAGTCTCGGGCGTGGTCGGCATGGGACAGGCGGCCATGACGATTCAGGACTGGGGCTGGGGCTACTATTTCGGTTTCGCCGCGCTCATCTCGTTCGCGCTGGGCATCTTCAATCTGCTGCCGCTGCCCGCATTGGACGGCGGACGGGCCGCGTTCATCATCGCGGAGCTCGTACGCGGAAAGCCGGTCGACCCCGAAAAAGAAGCCTGGGTGCATGTCACCGGATTTGCCGTACTGATCGCCCTCATGCTCGTCATCAACCTGAACAACGTGGTACAAATCGTGCAAGGAAAGGGACCGTTTTGATAAGCCGCGACATGCCCGGCGGGGAGATCTCGTGATCCGTTTGCGCCGCGAGAGCAAGCCGGTCATGCTTCAAAATAAGACCGGCAAGGACGACGCCAAGAAGGTTTGGATCGGCGGCGATCATCCCGTGGTCGTGCAGACGATGACGACGACCGACACCGCGGACGCCGACGCGACGCTCGAACAGATTTACGGCCTGGCGATGGAAGGTGCCGAAGTGGTCCGCGTCACGGTGAAGGATCCGCCGGATGCGGCCGCCATGCCGGCAATCGTCTATCGATCCCCCGTGCCGATCGTCGCGGACATCCATTTCGATCACCGCATGGCGCTGGCGGCAATTGATGCCGGCGTTGCAAAGTTGCGGCTCAACCCGGGCAATATTCGCGATCCGAAAAAGACGGCCGAAGTGGTCGAGGCGGCCAAGGCCAAAGGCATCCCGATTCGCATCGGCGTGAACATGGGATCGCTCGCTCCGGATTTGGAGAAAACGCTTGGCCTGACGCCCGAGGCGATGGTTGAATCAGCGATGCGCCACGTCGAGATCCTCGAGGGCCTCGACCACACGGACATCGTGATCTCGCTCAAAGCGCACGACGTCACGACGACCGTGCACGCCTACCGTTTGATGGACAAGCGTCTGCGCGAGCGCAATACGCCGTACGCCCTGCACTTGGGGATCACCGAGGCGGGACTGCTGCGCGACGGCACCGTCAAGTCGTCGATCGGGCTCGGCATTCTGCTGTGGGAAGGCATCGGCGACACGATCCGCGTCTCACTGGCAGCCGATCCGATCGAAGAGGTTCCGGTCTGCTGGGCGATCCTCAAGTCGCTCGGCTTGCGCGAGAAGGGCTTCGAGATCACCGCGTGCCCCTCGTGCGGCCGCGCGGAGATCAGCGTGCTCGAATTGGGGCGCAGCGTAGAGGCGATCGCCAAGCAGTACTCCGCGCCGGTGAAGGTTGCGGTTATGGGCTGCGTCGTCAACGGCCCGGGTGAGTCGAAGATGGCCGACGTCGGCGTCGCCGGAGGAAAAGGCAAGGGCGCCATCTACCGCGCGGGCGAATTGGTAGGGACCTTCCCCGAAGAGCAGCTCCTCGGCGCGCTGCGGCTGGAGATCGAGAAGGTTATCGCCGAAAAATATCCCGAGTACGCTCATGAAGTATCAACCGCCGTCTAGAGCCTCTCTCGCGGTCACGGGCGCGCTCGCGCTGTGCGCGGCGCTCGGTTTTGCGTACTCCAGCCCGGTCGAGATGCGCGTCGACGGCCAGCCCGTCATCAGCGACGTTCCGCCGGTGACCACGGCCAAGGGCGTCTACGTCCCGCTTCGCCCGGTCGGCGACGCGCTGGGCGCCGTCACGCGGTACGAGCACAAATCGGGCGACGTCGTCGTCACCCGCGGCGATCAGGTGCTGCATTTCAAGATCGGCTCGACGCACGCCAAGCTCAACGGCATGCCGGTCACGCTCAAGCACGCGCCGTTCCGCGTCCGCGGACGGGTCATGGTCAGCTTGCATTCGGTCCAGCAGGTGTTCGGGGTGCGCGTGCGATTCGATAAAGCGACCGCTCGCGTGGAAGTTAATACGCCCGGCGTCTCCGACACCGCGGCGGCTCAATTCGAAGCGCAGTAGAACGCAGCCGGTATTTGGGTAACGTTGCGGTATGGAGACCGCAACCGCTCAGTACTACGTCTGCCTCAACCAGCACTGTCCCCATCATCGCGGCATCTTTTTGGACGGAAATTCCGAACATGCCGGATGCGCGCGCGAGAAGCTCCGTTTAGGAGACGAACGCAGCGAGGGAGCGCGGCGCACGGCGCTGCTGCGCTACGTCCTTGCAGCGGCAGTCGTCGCAGCGGCGGCAGGCGCATTCGCCTACGCGCGGCGATCGCGTTAGCGCACGCGTTCTATTTGCGGGACTCTTTGGCCGCTTTCGCCATTCCGCGAAACGCCCAATGAAAGCCCTCGAAACCGGTGGACGGGCGGAACAGACTGAAGTGGCTGGCGCCCGGGAAGTACGTGATATCCGGCGTGACGCCCAAGCGCCGTATACGCGCATCCAGGCGCAGCACGCCGCGTTCGAGGTGAAACGTATCCAGCGTGCCGACCGCGATGTGCACCTTGTGCGCTACGACTGATTGCAGTGAGGGCCACGCGCGTTCGATGCGCGCGGCGATGTCGTAGTTGGCCTCCCAATACGCGGCGACGGCGGGGTTCACGCGCCCGGTGCGATGATCGAACAGCGGCAGCGGATTGCCGTCCGCGCCGCGCGGGCTGAAAACGGCGTCGAACGATCCGAATTGGCTCTCCCGAAAGCCTTCGGCGTCCGAAAACAGGACGAAGTCGCGCAACGTCATGACGTCCTTCGTACCGTCTCGTACCAGCTGCCACGGACGGCCGAACGGCGTGAAGTACGCGTTGTCCGGCGGACGGCTCACCAAATCCGGCCCCGTGAAGTCGTGAAAGTCGACCGGGTCGGGCGAGCTCGACCACGTTCCGCCAAAGAGTGCGGGATACGCGATCTGAAGCCAGAGTGAAGCCCAGCCGCCGGAGCTGTGTCCCCACAGAAAGCGGCGCTGCGGACGGGCGTCCACCGGAAATGCGCGTTCGAGCGCGGGGATGAATTCGGTCGTGAACGCGCGTCCCCAAGGGCCGTTGTTCGCCGAATCCGCGAACTGCGCGATTCCCGTATCGGTGGTCGAATCGGTTACGACGACCAATGCGTCCAAACCGTCGCCGTGCATCATGGTGCGCAGGCCGGCCAGCTCGAAGCCGCCCGTGTAATCGCCGCCGAATCCGTTCTGCGCGTAGACCACCGGATACCGGCGCGACGGAGTGTACCCTACCGGCAGCACCACCGACGCGCGCAGGCGGAACGGCCGCCCGTAAAATTTCGAAAGCAGCGCGCTCTTGACGGAAAAAAGCCGGACGGCGGACGTTGCGCGCGGCGCCGGCTGTTGGATCTTGCGATCGAGCACCAGCGTGACGCGGCCGCCGCGCATCAGACGCACGCGCTGTACGGGGCCCGCGAGATCGCCGTCGTACACGCCGTAGTACGAGTAGGTATGCCCGGTGTCGAGCAGCGGCTGGATGTCGTAACGTCCGGCGGGCAGCGTTGCGACGCCGGCCGGAAAACTGAACGCATCGGCGGGAACGGTTACGGCCGTCTTGGGCGCCTGATGCACTTCGAAACCTTCGACGCTTACGCCCGAGGCAACGAATCCGGGTTCGAGCTTGGCCGGCGGATGCGCGCCGCGGGCGCGCGCGATAAAGAGCAGCATTCGCCCCTGGAGCGGCGCGGCTGCTGCCTTTCCCGTGGCGACGATGCGGATCGCCGGAGGCGGTGCCGCGCTAAGCACGCTCTTGGAGCGCTTCGGGTTCTATTACCGGCACGATCTCGTCCGGGTTCGACATGCGGTAGCCGTATGAGAAGAAGAACACCAATCCGACGATTAGTGCAATAGTGAACCACGTCCACGTCGTTCGCGAAAGACCGAAGACCGCAAGAAAGAGCGAGAACACGATCCCGAGGATCGGGAAGAGGGGCACGAACGGCACTTTGAAGCTGCGCGGAATATCCGGCCGGTGTTTGCGCAGATAGAGCACGCCCGCACAAACGACGGTGAACGCGATCAGCGTGCCGATGTTGACCAGATTCAACAGCTGATTCAGCGGCACGATCAGGGCGAGGATCGCCACGGCGATCCCGGTGATCATCGTCGTCACAACGGGCGTTTTAAAGCGCGGATGCACCTTGGCCACCCCGGAGGGCAGCATCTTGTCGCGTGCCATCACGTAGAAGATGCGCGTTTGTCCGAGCAGGGAGGCGAGCGCGACGCTCGTGGTTCCCGCCAGGACGCCGACGGTGATGACGCCGCTGAGCACCGGCATATGCAGGGGCGCCAGCGCGTAGACCAGCGGGTCCTTGATGGGGACCTTATCCCACGCCACGGCTCCGATGAGCACGACGGCGGTCGCGCAGTAGATCAGGGTTCCAATTGCAAGCGCGCCGATCACGCCGACCGGAACGTCGTACTTGGGGTTCTTGCATTCTTCGGCCGTCGTGGTGGCGGTGTCAAAACCGATGTAGCTGAAGAAGACGTACGCGCCGATGGCGATAATCCCATAAGGCTGAATCGACGACGAGTAATCCGCCATGCCGCCGAACGGCTTGAGCGCGCCCCATCCGTACGGCGCGAACGATGCGAAATGCGAGGGGTGAAAGAGCCAGATTCCGGCGATAATAAAAACGATCAGCGCCGAGATCTTCAGCACGACGAAGACGTTGTTGGTCGTGGCGGTTTCGCGGATTCCCACCGACAGCAGCAGGCTCAGGCCGATGACGAATAAGGCCGCGACCAGATCGACTTGGGTATGTGCCAAATCCCAGTTCTGCGGCTGCCACCATGCGCCGTGAAGCACGAGGTTGGACTGCTGCGCCCACCCGGGTAGCACGAGGCCGAACCCTTTGAGCACGTCTTGAATCGCCGCTGAGAACTGCTGCGCGACCGGCGCGGCACTAATGCCGTACTCGAAGATGAGCGCAAAGCCGATGATCCAGGCGAAAAGCTTTCCGAGCGTGGCATAGGCATACGTATAGGCGCTGCCGGCGATGGGCACCATCGAACCCAGCTCCGCGTAGCAAAGCGCGGCGAAGAACGAGGTCAGGCCGGCCAGAAGGTACGAGACGATAACCGCCGGTCCCGCGCCTTTGACGCCGGTCCCGATCGTCGTGAAGATGCCGCCGCCGATCATCGTGCCCAGCCCGATGGCGACCAGGTCCTTCGCGGTCAGCGCTCGCCGGAGAATTTTCTGCTGGGAGAGAGCCCTGAGTTTATCGACGTTTGTCGTGGCGAACAGGCGAGCGGCAAAAGACATTCGGCCCCGCGTTCGCGCAAGAGCATGGCCCGCCCTACAAGAAGACTGCCGCATATGAGCTCGTACCAGCGCCTGCGCAAGTGGGAAATCTACCGCAATCCGCACTTGTCGGTCGAGGCGCATCAGATCGTCCATCCCGGCGGCGCAAACGGGGAGCACTTGCTGCTGGTCACGCCGCCGTGCACCGCCGTGGTGGTGGCGGACGACGACGACCTGATTTTCGCGCGGCAGCCGCGCTTCGCGGCCGAGACCGACGTGTTGGAAATCGTTAAGGGCGGAGCGGAGAAAGACGAGAGCGCGCTGGACTGCGGAAAGCGCGAACTGCGCGAAGAGCTGGGCATCGAGGCGCTGCATTGGCAGCCGCTTGGGGCGCTGTACGAAATTCCCTCGCTCGTGAGCCAGCCCGTCGAGGTCTTTCTCGCGCACGGCATCGAGCACGTGGACGCGGCGAACGACGAGATCGAATCGGTCGAGCTCGTCCGTTTACCGGCCGTCGTCGCAATTCGCGCAGCCGTCGGCGGTCAAATCAACGACGCGGTCACCGTCGCCGCGCTGCTGCGCTATGGGATCCTCGCGGGCTT
>Ga0070740_10002611_pt1 | contig 20693 bp, 21 predicted proteins | sample Coa_R2_FD_67286 | JGI IMG/M metagenome (GOLD analysis project Ga0070740, IMG submission 67286) | Surface soil microbial communities from Centralia Pennsylvania, which are recovering from an underground coalmine fire - Coalmine... | ecosystem: Environmental > Terrestrial > Soil > Unclassified ...
TTGGAATGCCGGTCGATTTGCGTCGGCACACGCACCGCGTGGAGATCGGCGAGGGCACCCAGATCTGGCACTTCACCCAGGTCCGCGAGGGCGCCCGCGACGAGAGGGGATACCGGATCGGGACGAGGGTGTCCATCGATCGCGACGTCCGGACCGGGGACCACTGCACGATCCAGAACGGCGCCGACATCCACGGGGGCGTGACGGTCGAGGACGGCGTGTTCGTCGGCCCCGGGGCGCAGTCCACGAAGGACCCCTACCCCCCAGACCATCGCGCCGACGGCCGGCCCCTGGGGGACGGGGACCAGGAGCCCGTGCCCACAGTGGTACGGCACGAGGCGTCGCTCGGGGCCGGGCGCCACGATCCTCTCCGGGATCGAGATCGGCGAGCGCGCCATGGTCGCCGCCGGTCGGCCCAGCACGCGCAGCGTGCCCCTCCACGTCCTCGTGGCGGGACTCCCGGCCCGCGTGATCGGGACGGTGTGCGCCTGCGGGAGGCGCGTGGAGAGCCGGGCGTCTCCCGCGGATGGATGCGGGCACTGCCGCCCGCGGAGGGTGCCGTCGCCTACGCTAGGTGCCCTCCCCCAGGTGCCCCGGCCGTTTCTCCCGCGTCGGCCCGCCCGACCTGCCGGTGTACTCGTGCCAGGCCATGCGTTGCCGGGGCGGGATCGCGGCGGCGTCCTCGGGGCACAAGAGCACGTACCGGAGCGCGACACCCACCCTCCCGGCCGGGCCGAGGCCTTCCACCCGTCCGAGCCACCCCTTGGCCCCTGAGGTGTAGGGCTTCCCGCACCGGGAACACACGTCCATCACGCTCCCTCCCTCGGTCGTCCTCTGCGGAGATCCCCGCTCACAGGAGGCCCCGCGCCCTCCACTTGGCGAAGATAGGCTTGATCTGGCTCTCCGCCCACTTCACGGCGTCCTCAGGGCTCATCTTGTCGGTGGCCGCGAGAGCGAACATCTGGGGGATGATGAAGGTGTCGAACACCTCGGAGACGGCCCCGTTGGCGAACCCCGGGTGCCCCACGTTGGTGCTCCACTTGGGAGCGTCCACGAGCACCGCGTACTTGTGGGGGTTCCCCTCCCGGTGGGCCGCCGCGTCGGTGAGGAGGGCCTGCTTCACCTTCTCCGGAGGCACGGTCCCGATGAGGGACGGGAACTCGTACAGCTCGCTGGCGTAGAACGCCTTCTCCCAGTTGTTGGCGAAGTCCACGAGGAACTGCTTGGCCAGCCGCTTGCGCTCCGGCGGCAGGAACTTCCAGATGGTGTACACGTACATGACGTGCTCGGACCCGAGCCGCGCGCGGCGCGGACCCCGCGGCGGGGCCCACACCTGCACCTTGGGCGAGAAGGAGGGGTTGTTGCGCTCGAGCGAGCGCGCGATGCTGATGGCGTTGAGGGTCCAGGAGATCTTGCCGCCCTCCATGGCGCGGTTGTTGCTGGAGGCGTCCCAGGCCAGCACCTCGGGGTCCATGGCCTCCTTGAAGAGGGCCCGCACGTACTTCACGGCCTCCACCGTGTTCTTGTTGTTGATCACCACCTCGTGGGCCTCGTTCTGCTCCGAACTCCCGAAGGTCCACAGGATGTCGCGCATCCCCATGTTGGAGTCGATGTCGTTGCTGATCCCCTCCCCGATGGGGAGGCCCATCTTCTTCAGCTTGCGGCCCGCCACGAGGATGTTGTCCCAGGAGTCGGGCGTGTAGCCCACCTCGTCCCACGCGTCCTTGCGGTAGTGGGCGGGGTCGGGGGTCCAGGAGAGCGACAGCCCGTAGAACTTCTTGGTCTTCGGGTTGTAGCAGCTCCGCCGGCTGAGCTCGATCATGCCGTACTTCTTGATGAGGGGCTCGGCGATGTCGGTGAGGTCCTCGGTCTCGGGCTCGAAGTTGGCGGGCGGCGAGATGTGCTGGTAGAGGTCATGGCCGCTCCGCGCGGCGACCTCCGCGGCGGCCCGCGCCGGGATCTGGGCGAAGGTGATGTGGTCCACCACGACCTCGACGTCGTGCTGCTTCCCCCACTGCTTCGTGTACTCGTTGTCGAACCACTTGTCGTAGGCGGGGATGAAGTGGCTCCACTGGAGGATCGTGAGGCGGCGGGTCTGCGCCCAGGCCCGGAGGTTCACGTAGGGCAGGAGGCTTGCCGCCGCGGCCCCCGCCGCTCCCGCCGTGAGGAGCTGGCGCCTCGTGACCAGGCGCCAGCGCCGGTCGGACACCTCAACCCACTCTCGCGTGCGCTCGTCCATCTGTCCGTCCCCCCTTCCCGGTCCTGCGCCGGGACGCGGATGTGTAGGGAACTCTATTTGAGAGCCCCTGCCGTCAATCCTGCGATGAACCGGTCCATGAAGAGGCTGTAGAGGATCGCCACGGGGATGCTGGCCACCAGGGCCCCCCCCATGAGGGACCCCCAGTAGTACACGTCCCCCCGAATGAGGTCCGTGGGGACGCCCACGCTGACCGTCTTCTGGGCGGACGGCGAGATGAAGGTCAGGGCGTACACGAACTCCTGGATGGAGAGCGTGAAGGCGAAGATGACGACCGTGAGCAGCCCCGCCACCGACACCGGCAGGACGACGTGCCGCAGGGCCCCGAGGCGCGTGCACCCGTCGACCATGGCGGCCTCCTCCAGGTCCGGCGGGATCGACTTGAAGAACCCCATGAGCAGCCACGTGCAGAAGGGGATGGTGAAGGACGGGTAGACCAACACGAGGGACCACAGGCGGTCCTGCAGGTGGAGGATCGCCACGAGACGCGACAGGGGGATGAAGAGCAGGGACGGCGGGACGAGGTAGGTGAGGAAGAGACCGATCCCCACCCGACGGCCCCACCCGCCGGTGAGCCGCGCGAGGCTGTACCCGGCCGGGACCGCCGTCACGAGGGTGATGAGGACCACCAGCGTGGCCACGAGCCCCGTGTTGGCCAGCCACCGGGGGAACAGCGTCCCCTGGAAGAGGAGCTGCATGTGCTCCAGGGTGGGCGGGTCGTTGAAGAGGAAGGGGTTGTGCTTGATGTTGTAGAGGTCGCTGTTCTGCTTGAAGGCCGTGATGGCCATCCAGGCGAAGGGGAAGGCCTCGAAGAAGACAAACCAGGCCACGGTGATGGCCAGAAGGATCCTCCCCACCAGCCGGGACGCGCCAAGGGACCGCACCGGGACCGACAGGACCTGCGCCACCCTAGACCCCCGTTTCCGCCGCTCCGGCGAGTTTCAGCATCAACACCGCGCCGGCCAGCAACACCGGCAGGAGGAACAGCGCCACGGCCGCGCCCTGGGCCAGGTCTCCGGCGATGATCCCCACCTGGAAGGCCCAGCTGGCGAGGACGTGGGTGCTGTTGAAGGGCCCCCCGCTCGTCAAGATGTAGACGACCCCCATGTCGGTGAAGGTGAAGACGGTGCCGAAGAGGATGGCGATGAGGGCAATGGGCGACAGCATCGGGAGGATGACGTGGAACAGCCTCTGCACGTAGCCGGCCCCGTCCACGGCGGCGGCGTCCAGGATCTCCTGGGGGATCGAGGTCAGTCCCGCGAGGATCACCACGGCGGAGAAGGGCAGCATCCGCCAGACGTGGACGATGATGATGGCGGCCATGGCCAGGCTGGGGACGCCGAGCCACTGGGGGAACTGGGTGGGGCTCAGGATGTGCACGGCCCGGAGCATCCAGTTCACGACGCTGTACAGGGAGTCGAACATCCACTTCCAGCCGATGGCCCCAAGCGCAATGGGGGCCGCCCAGGGGAGCAGGATGAGGAACCGGACGACGCCGCGGCCGGGGAAGCGTTGCTCCAGGGCCAGGGCCAGCACCGTGCTGAGCACGATGACGAGGGCCTGGGAGACGAAGGTGAAGATGAGGGTGTTGGTGAGGGCGGACCGGAAGATGGTGCTGTTGACCGCCCGGAGGAAGTTCGTGAGCCCCACGAACTGGAGGGTGGGCGACCCCGTGGTGGCGCTGCTCACGCTCAGGTAGAGGGCCAGGAGGAGGGGGATCCCCACCAGCAGGAACACGTAGAGGACCGCCGGGGCCAGGAGCAGGGGGCCCAAGACGCGGTCCCGAGTGAGCCACCCCCCTCCCCTCCGGGGGGCCGGCACCGGCCCCCGGACGACGACCGCGCTCCCGCTCTCTCCCACTAGGACCCCTCCCTCCCAGGCGCCGAGGGGACGGAGCCTCCCCCGCCCGAGGAGGGGGCGACCTCCGCCCCGAACCACCGTGTGACCGGAGCAGGCCCCATGACCCACGGCTCACCGGCTGTGCTACTGGCCATCGGCGCGTCCTTCCTCCTGCTCGCCGGCTACTTTTGGGGAGCGGCGGTGAATCGGCGCGTCCGCCGGGTGACGCTCCGGTGGATCCGGGACGGGCTCCCGGACCTCCCCCGGCAGCCCACCGTCCACAGCTACGGGTCAGCCGGGCTCGTGATCCGCCTCCCCGCACCCCGCCCCGGGATCGAGGACCTCCACCTCACCGTCCTCCTGACCCCACGGGAGATGACCCCTCTCTGGCTGTGGCACAGGCTCCGGCACCAGCCCGACATGCTCGTCCTGCGCGCCCTGCTCCCCGCACCCCTCCGCGCGGACCTGGAGGTGGTGGCCCGGGCAAGCGCCTTCGGCCGCGCGGCCCTGGGGGCGCTCACGGCGTCGGAGGGATGGGCGGTCGTGGACCGCGGCCCCCGCTTCACCACCGCTGCGCGGAGGACCCGGGACGCGGCCACCCTCGCCCGCGACCTCCTGGGCGCGCTCCAGCCGTCCCTCCCGGGCCTCGTCCAGATCTCCCTCCGGCGCGGGAACCGGGTGCTCCAGGTGGCGTCCCCGCTCCCCCCACCGACGACCCCTCTCGGGCCGCTGCTCGACGCCCTCGCTGAGGCGGCACGCCGGCTCCAGCCGCCCGCCGGGGACCCGCCGCGCCCCCCGGGGTCCCGTCAGTGACACTCCACGTCCTCGAGGGCCCGGAGGAATCCTCTCAGGTCGTCGACGGAACAGGAGCCCGAGACTTCAATGAGCAGTCCCCGTCCCGTGGGAGGGCACCCGAAGGCCACCTGGAGGGCCCGCTCCTCCCCCCGCACGAGGAAGCCGCGCCGCCGCCGGACGATCCTGTAGTCGGCCCCGTGGCCGTTGCAGACCGCGTGACCGGACTCCACCACCTCGAGGGCCCGGGACGGCAGGCGGGACGTCTTGTAGAACGCCCGCACCACCAGGTCCAATCCGACCCGCCTGTCGCGGTCGAAGACGACGTGCCGGGTCTCGCCGGAGACCACCCAGGTCCGGGATCCCACACGGATGGTCGTCCGCACCTCCGGGGTGACGACCGCCCGCGTGATCCTCCACGGCGCGGGGACCCGGAGGTCGAGGAAGTCCGTCTCCCCCACGACGAGGTTGCGCGCCGCCAGCCGGTGCCGGGCCTCCTCTGCCACCGCCCCTCTCCCCCCGCCGGCGGGGCTCACGCGTAGAGGAGCGCCGTGAGCCGCCGCAGCGCGTCCAGCCCGCGGACCTCGGTCTCCAGCAGGGGGAGCTGCGCCCGCACCATCCCCGGGAAGCTCTGTGCGATCTCCTGGAGGTACTGGGACTGCATCACGACCCGGTTCCGGACGAACTCCGGCGCGTTGGACCCCAGGGCGTCCTGCTGGATCACCCCGTTCACGATGACGCCGCCGATGGGGATCCCGAACTCCGCGAACCACGCGATGAACCGGCGGATCACCGCGATGGGGAGCGCCTCCGGCAGGGTCACGAAGAAGAAGGCGGTCTTGGCGGCATCGGTGAGGAGCCGCTTGGCGTGGGCCATCCGGTGCTGGAGCTTGAGGAGGTAGTCCATCAGGGGGTCCTGCTCCTCCTCCTTCTTGGAGTAGGAGAGGAGCTTCCGCAGCGACTGGGCCTCCTGCCGGCTCTGGACCATCTTGTTGACCCACAGGGAGTACACCGAGGACATCCCCAGAAGCCGCCGCGCGTTGGCGGTGGGCGCGGTGTCGAAGACATACACGTCGTACTCGTCCTGGAACATGAGGTCGATCATGTTCTCGAACATCGCCGACTCCTCGAAGGCGGGGTTCATGGTGGCGGACTCCACGAACTCGTCGGCCTTCGTGCGGATCTCGGCGTACTTCAGGAAGTAGTCGATCTTCTCCCGGATCTCCCGCTTGGACCGCTCGATGGTCTCCCGGGTGTCGATCTCGTAGGCCGTGAGGTGGGGGACGCCCCGGACGGGCGTGGGCGCCCCGAAGACGTCCTGGTCGAGGAGGCCGCTCAGGCTGTGGACGGGGTTCGTGCTGGCCAGCAGCGTCCGCGCGCCCCGCTGGGCGATCCCCAGCGCCGCCGCCCCCGCGAGGACGGTCTTGCCCACTCCCCCTTTTCCCCCGAAGAAGACGTACTTCAGGGCCGGATGCTCCTCGAGGAACCCCCGGAAGGTCTGGGGCCGCGCCTGGGCCGCGACCGAGGTCTCCGTCATCGCCCCTCCCCCCGGACGCCGGCCCCGTCGAACATCGCCTGGGCCATGCGCTCGATCATGGGAAGACCCGTCACGTCCCGCTCGAACTCGGGGACGTAGGCGAGGACCTCGTCCCCGAAGAGGTGGCGGATCTTGTCGAGGTACGTGCGCTGCATCTGGAGGCGGTTCTGGAGGTACGCCGGGATCTGCTGGCGCGCCAGCTCCTCGGGGAGGACGCGGTTGACGATGTAGCCGCTGATGGGCACGTTGAAGCGCCGGAAGAGCTGGGCCGCCTTCTGGGTGTCGATGAGCACCATCTCCTCGGGCACGAGGACGAAGAAGAAGGCGGTCTTCTGGCGGTCCGTGAGGATGCGGGAGGACGTGCTGATGCGCATGCGGATGTCCTGGAGCTCCGCGAGGATCTTGTCCTCCTCCAGCGTCGTGTCCCGCTTCAGCCGGGCCGCCATCTCCTCGTACTGCCGCATCTCCTCCCGCAACCGCGTGATCCGCTCGATCCACTCGTCGTAGACCTTGGCCATGCTCAGGTAGTAGAGCGCGTGGCCCAGGGGGACGAGGTCGTAGATGTAGTAGTCGTACTGCCCCGCCACCACGATGTCCACGACCTCGTCGAAGATGGCGCTCTCCTCCATGGCGGGCTCCGCCGCGGCCGCCTCGATGTAGTGCTCGACCTCATCGGGCAGCGTCTCGAACCCGTACATGGTGCGGATCTTCTGGCGGATCTCCTCCTGGTAGGCCCGGATCCGCCGGTCCGCGTCGATCTCCTGGGCGAACAGCCCCGGGACGATCTCCACCGGCCCCTTCCCGAAGATGTCCCGCTGGAAGATGTCGGAGAGGGATGCCTGGGGGTCGACCGAGAACACGAGGACCTTGTACCCCTGGCGGGCCAGGTAGTAGGCTGTCGCCGCCGAGAAGGTGGTCTTCCCGAGCCCTCCCTTCCCCCCGAACATGATGTACCGGCGGTCGGGATTCTCGGTGAAGATCCGGCGCAACGAGATCGCGGTCACCTCCCCCGGTGTCGGACGGAGGCGCTAGGCCAGGGCATCGGTGAGGTCCTTCTCCCGCAGCATGCTCCGCTTCCACGTAGCGATCTGGGGCACCACGTACGGGAGGAGCCGCAGCGAGTAGTAGGGGGGCAGGATCGGCACGCCCAGGATGTCCCCCATGGTGATGAGGATGAACAGGTGCTCCATGCTCCCGCGCGTCTTGAGGGCCTGGCGCGTCATCTCGTGCGCCGCCATGCCGTAGATGAAGTCCTGGACGTGGCGTTTGATCTCCCCGAAGAAGCTCTTCCCCTCCGCCATTCACGCCTCCCGTCCTTCCAGCCCGGGCCCTCCGCCCCCTGGACCCAGGCCGCAGGATGCCCGGGGGGGGGTCCCTACCGGGCGACGCTTACCCCCAGGTGGGCTTCGATACGGCTCACGAGCTCCCCCTCGTCCCAGCCCGACAGCTTCTGCCCGTCGATGATGAAGGTCGGGTACCGGCGGACCCAGTACCGAAGGGACTTCCAGATCCCCTCTAGGGTCTGGGGGTCGATGACCCGGAACTGGACCCGTCCCTGGAACCGCCGGGTCAGCGCCGCAAGCAGCTGGACGAGCCGCTCGTACTCCGCCTTGGTCTCCTCCGGGAAGGCCTCGAAGTCCTCCCGGTGGATCCGCTGCCCGATGCCCGCCTCGTTGAGGAACACCTGGCAGTGGCTGCAGTGGTCAAAGGACCCCAGGAGCGGAGAGATGACGTCCACCGTCAGAAGCTTTCCCATGGCGTTCCCACCTCTCACAATGCCCTGCCGCCGCCCCATATTCCTCCTTCCCCCCGCCCCCTCACGCGGGCCCCCCGGGGGCTCACCCCCGGGGGGCGCCACCGCACCGCCTCCGAGATCTCGCCGCCGCTACGCGTGCAGCGGTCTGAGCTGCTGCCGCGCCCGCGTAAAGGCCCCCAATCCGTCGGCGGCCAGCACCAAGGCGAGGATCGCCAGGACCAGTCCGATGGCCGCAGCGAGGAGGTTCCCGAAGACGAAGGCCCCGGACAGCCCCGGCTTGAGGGCCGCCTCGAAGGAGACGTAGGCCGTCACGAGGAGCGCGGCCACCGTCGTCACGTACATGAACACCCCGGGCCAGAGGGTCCACTGGAAGGGCTTGCCCTGCTGGGCCAGCCACACCGTGATCAGCATCAAGGCCAGCCCCGCGAAGAGCTGGTTGGACCCGCCGAACAGGATCCAGATCCTCTGCCAGAATCCCGTCCACAGGACGAGGAAGGTGAAGAGGATCCCCACGACGGAGCCCACGTGGGGGTTCCGGAAGGCCGGGATCAGGTCCCCCACCAGCTCCGCGCTCGCCACCCTCATGAACCGCAGGACGAGCTGCATGACCGTGAGCGCCATGACCGTGAGGAACACCGCCCCGAACGCCCCTCCGAAGGCGGTGGGGACGCCCAGGACGTGGAGGAACCGGGCCATGCCGCCCGCGAAGACGGCCCCGGCCCCCTTGGCCAGCACCGCCTTGTAGCCGGCGAAGCTCCCAAAGGCCGCGGCCGCGAAGATCAGGGACAGGACGCCGAGGACCGATTCCGTGAACATGGCGCCGCCCGCCACGGGGAGCGCGTCCGTCTCCTTCTCCAGCTGGCGCGCGGTGCCCGCGGTGGACACCAGGCTATGCCACCCGGAGACGGCCCCGCAGGAGATGGTCACGAAGAGGATGGGCCAGAGAGGCGTCGCGAATCCGGGCGCGAGCACGCCCGGGACCAGGAACCCGGCGTACACGGGGAAGTCCCCGAATCCCGGGTGCTGGATGAGGATCCCGAGCCCCGAGCCGATGATGCCGACGAACACCAACCAGAAGCTCACGTAGTTGACGGGCTGGGCGAACTGCCAGATGGGGAGGACTGACCCCAGGTAGCAGAAGACGAGGGCGAGGATGCCCCACAGCCACACCGGCCACGTCATGGGCCCGTAGGGGGTCATGTAGAGGATGTTGGTGACCTTCGTCCCCCCGACGGTGGCCGTAAACCCCACCGCCCCGTTGATCGCCTTGATGATCCCGTTGATCCCGGTCGTCCCCAGCCACACCCCGACAAAGGCGATGAGGACCGTGAGCACCGTCGTGCCGAGGAGGTCCTTCCGCAGCTTGTAGGTCATGTGGCCGGCCAGGACTCCCGCCAGCGTGAGGATCAGGAAGCCAATGGGGACGTTGGGGTTGGCGAGGATTCCGGCGACGATGGAGCCGAAGGCCGACATGATGAGGAGCAGGTAGAAGTAGAGGAACGACAGGAGAATGCCACGGGCCCGGGGAGAGATGAGTTTGTAGCTCAGTCCCCCCATGGTCATCCCCTCGTTCCGCATGGCGAGGAGGGCCACGGCGTAGTCGTGGACCCACCCGATGAAGAACACGCCCAAGAGGAGCCATGCGATCGCCGGCAGCCATCCCCACTGGGCCGCCACGATCGGGCCCACAATGGGTCCCAGAGCCGCGATCGACTTGAACTGGTACCCGAAGAGGACGCTCCCGCTTGCGGGCATGAAATCCACGCCGTCTTGATACAGCTTGGCGGGGGTCGCCTTGTTGGGGTCGGTCTGGAGCACGGTGCGGTCCATGGTCTTGGCATACAGATAATAGCCGAGGAGCGCAAACCCCACCGCTACCAGCAACGCAACCGCTGACATTCTCGTCCCCCCTTGCACACTCAACTCAGAGCACCGGGAGGTCATGGATCCCTCGTCTCTTCCCTGCTCTCACCCCCTCTGCCTTCCTCGCGGACCACCGGGTAGAACCGACCAGTCGTTCTCCGTCCCCGATGACTCATTACCGAACGCTCGCTCGGTTATCTTCGATTGTACGATTCCATGAGAGGAGGGTCAAGAGCCTCGCCACGGGTCGTGCTGCAGAGGGTCGTCCGGGAGAGGAAAAGCCGAAGCCGGCGAGACGACTCGTACAGGGGGACTCTCAGGCACGGCTCGGGGGGGGCTCTAAAGTTCTCGGGAACTGGCTTCACCTCGCGTCGTGCTGGAGTGGACGCGCCCTGGCCGTCCACCGGGGTGTGGCCGGGCCCACCATGTGGACCAGGGGGTGAGGAAAAGGACTGCCATCCTCGCCCCCGGCTGCAGCGTATCGCAACCCACGCCGGTTGCGCCGCACGGTCACCGAACTCCTCCTGGGGGAGGAAGAGGGCAGGAAAGGGGAAACGGCGCGTCCGATTTTCCCGGTGTGAGGTCCGCTCCTAAGGGACCTGGTACGTCGAAGCCCAAGAGCGGGCCCGCTCCGTCCGGATCCTCACCGGCGAGTCTCCTCCCGTGGACGTCGAGCGGCTGATCCGGGCTGCGCGGATGGCGCTCGTGGAGCGCGACCTCTCGGACGACACCCGCGCGACGCTCGGACTCATCGGGGGCCGAAGAGCCATCATTCTCAACCGCCGGTGGCCCTTTAGGTCCGAGGCCGAACGCCGCTGGGTCCTGGCCGAAGAGGTGGAAGACGATCTACGAGCGCGAGGCCCGAGCGTTCGCCGCGGAGCTCTTGATGCCCTTCGAGGACGTGCGCAGGGCGTGGGCGGAGCTGACCCGACACCCGCCGGTTCCCGCCCGCCGAGGAGGAGGACCGCGTGCGGTCCCTTGCGCGGAGGTTCGGGGTGACTCCCGCGGCCATGAGAGTGCGGCTCCGAGAGCTGCGGCTCCTGTGAGCCCGGTCTCGTCATCCCCCGCGGGGGATTCCCCCGCGCGGTCTTCCCACAGCCCGTCCCTCACGGTCCGGCGACCTCTCCTCGTCCATCCCCCCCGACGGTGGGCACCGAAAGTGCCCGCAGGCGGGAAGACCCCCAGGAACTTTTGCCCCCGGCCGAGCGCTCCGAGAAGTGCGCCCCTCCCATGCGGGGATGACTCTCCACCTGGAGGTCCTGACATGGTGGCCCTGGAGCCCTTTGTGCCCGGTCCGCGCGACCCGTGGGATGCCGAGAAGGCCGCCCACCTCCTGCGCCGAACGGGGTTCGGCCCCCTCCCCGAGGAGGTGGCCGCCTCCGAGGCCGCCGGGCTCCAGAAGACGCTCGAGGCCCTCTTTGCGTTCCCCCCTGAACCTCCAGAGCCGCCCATCTTCGACGAGGTCCGGGTGGCCGAGGCCCGGGTGGACGAGGCCGTGGCTGGGCTGATCCGCCGCGGCCAGCGCCCCGCGCCCGGGGAGCACCCGGAGCTGCGCCCGCTCGTCCGGGACGCGCAGCGCGCCCACGGGCGGGCCATCGTCGCCCTCACTTCCTGGTGGCTCGACCGCATGGCCCGCACGCCCGCCCCGCTCCAGGAGAAGCTCACCCTCTTCTGGCACGGCCACTTCACCACGTCCTTCGGCGACGTGCACGATGCCGTGGCCATGTTCGTCCAGAACCAGATGTTCCGCCGCCACGCGGCGGGCAACTTCGGCCGCCTCCTGGCTGCGGTGGCGCGGGACCCCGCCATGCTCCGCTACCTCAACAACGCCGAGAACCGGAAGGGCCACCCCAACGAGAACTGGGCCCGGGAGCTCATGGAGCTCTTCACCATGGGGATCGGCCACTACACCGAGACCGACGTGAAGGAGTCGGCGCGCGCCTGGACGGGGTGGACGCTCCGGGACTGGCGGACCTTTGCGGGCCGGCGCACCTTCGCCTTCAAGCCGGCCCTCCACGACGCGGGCGTCAAGACGTTCCTGGGCCACACAGGTCCCTTTGACGGCACCGACGTCATGCGGATCATCCTGGCCCACCCCGCCACGCCCCGCTGGATCGCGGACCGCCTCGTCCGCTTCTTCGCCTCCCCCGCGCCGGACCCGGCGATGGTGGACGGGGTCGCTCAGGTCCTCCAGGACACGGGCTACGAGCTCCGGCCCGCGCTCGAGGCCCTGTTCCGCTCCCGTGCCTTCTACCAGCCCCCTGTGATGTACGCCCAGGTGAAGAGCCCCGTGGAGTACGTCGTGGGGGCGGTCCGGCACCTCGGGATCGCGGCTCCGGACTGGGAGCGCCTCGCCCTCCTCCTCGGCCCTCTGGGCCAGCGCCTCTTCTTCCCGCCCACGGTTGCGGGGTGGAGAGGAGGGACGGCGTGGGTGAACGCCGGCACCCTCTTCGCGCGGGCCGACCTGGCGGCCTCCCTCATCGCGGGCCGCGCCGGCCCGCCGGATGCCAGGGCCTGGGGCTCGCTGGACTCGCTCCTGGCCCGCTTCCTGGGACGGTCCCTCCCGCCCCACCGGCGGGCCGTGCTGGCCCGCCTCAACGGGTCCCGCCCGACACCGGCGGTGGTCCACCTGGTCATGACCCTTCCCGAATACCACGTGGCGTGAGGAGGCGGCCCGATGCACAGCATGATGACGCGCCGGGAGTTCCTGACGAGGGGGCTCACGATCGTGGCGGCGGGCAGCACAGCCCCGATGTTCCTCACCCGCACGGCGATCGCCTTGAACAACCCCTGGGACCATCCCCTCACGGCCTCGGCCCCCGGTCGCCCCGACTGGCCGATATTGGTGGTCGTCCAGATGGGGGGAGGAAACGACGGCCTCAACACCGTCGTCCCCTTCGCGCACGACGCCTACTACCGGGCCCGGCCCCACCTGGCCGTGCCACAGGCCCAGCTCCTTCGCCTCACCGACGAGGTGGGACTCCACCCATCGCTGCGGTCCCTCAAGGAGGCCTACGACGACGGGCGCGTGGCCATCGTGCAGGGCGTGGGGTACCCGAATCCGAACCGAAGCCACTTCCGCTCCATGGAGATCTGGCAGACGGCGGACCCTGCGGGAACGGGGCCCCGGACGGGGTGGCTGGGGCGCCTCTTTGACAGCGAGTGCCCGGACTGCGGCCAGACCGCGGGGATCACCCTGTCTCCGGACATGCCGCTTGCCCTCCAGGGGACTTCAGGGAGGGCCATCGCCCTGGAGGCCCCCGAGCGGTTCGGCTTCCACCCGCTGCCGGGGGCGGGGACCGCGGAACTCGCGGCCTACCGTCAGCTGGTGGCGCCCGTGCCCGGCGACGGCCCCATGGTCGACTTCCTCACGCACACCGCCATGAACGCGCTCGTGGCCTCCTCCGCTATGGAGAGGATCGCGGGCCGGCTCGCGGGGGACGCGGGCAGCGGCTACCCCCAGGACCCCTTCGCCCACAAGCTGCGCATCGTGGCCGAGCTCATCGCCGCAGGGGCGCCCACCCGGGTCTACTACGTGAGCCTGGGAGGCTTTGACACCCACGCGGCCCAGGCGGGACGCCACGACCGGCTCCTGGAGACCCTCGGGGACGGACTGGGGGCGTTCCTGAAGGACCTCACGCGGAAGGGCCTCCGGGATCGCGTCCTCGTCATGACCTTCTCCGAGTTCGGCCGCCGGGTCGCGGAGAACGCCTCGGGAGGAACCGACCATGGGACGGCAGCCCCCATGTTCCTCGTGGGCGGCTCCGCCATTCCGGGGATGCACGGGACACACCCCAGCCTGACCGATCTGGACCAGGGCGACCTCAAGTACCGGATCGACTTCCGGAGCGTCTACGCCACCGTCCTGGAACGGTGGATGGGGGTAGAGAGCGAGGGGATTCTGGGCGACCGCTTCCCGCTCGTCGACATGATCGCCCCCCTCAAGCGGGCCGGCGTCTCCTCCTCCGGCTGACACCCCACCGGGGGGCCTCGGCTCCCGCGGGCCAGGCGAGAGTAGGACAATGTGGGGACATCGTCCTGCGCCCTCCGCCGAACGCCCGTATCGTGCGACAGGCCGGAGAGGGCCGCGTGAGCCGTGTGTCCGCACCCCGGCGAGACGCTCAGAGCTCCGTCGGGTTCGTCTCCGGAGCACAACGCTCTCCCCCGAGTCAGGGGCGAGGCGGCTCTCGCATCACGCCTCTCGGGGCCTGCTCAGAGGTCGCTACGCCCTCCAACCCGCAGGGTTGTCCAGCGGAGAAACCAGGGAGCGGATTCTCCATGCCACACTCTACGCGGAGCAGGGCGGTCCACTCCCAACGGGATTCTTGGAAATCCCTGCGCCGGATGGCGCGGGGGCCCGGGGTTGAGGCCCGGCTGTACGTACTGCGACGGGCAGGACCAGAGGACGCACCTGCACGAGAGCGCGGTCGGGTCGCGGACCGGCCGAACTGGGGCCGGACCCCGAGCGGTTCGAGATCGTCCCCGCGGTCATCCACAGCATGATCGTGGCACCAAAGGGCGCGCCGACATCCGAGGTACATGGCGGACCCCGCAAGGGCCGCGTCGCTGTACGTGCGCACGGCCTGGACGAGGACGCGCTGCCCGCCGCCCTAGAGTAGTCTCTGGATCGTGCCGCGGAGCCCCGCCGGTCGGTGCGTGTCCTCTGGGTTCCAGACCTCGTTGACTGCTATTTCGCACACGCGCGCAGTAGGGGGAATCCACTGTCGACCAACACCGAGAAAGCGGGCGCGAGGCGGGGGCGCGGCTGAGAGAATGGTGACTCCAGGGAGGACTCGGGACCCGGTTCCTCGACCTTGACCCGGAGGGCCCCCGTCAAGGCACCGGAAGGCCCGGGGGAGCGGGCACACCCCGGCCACATCGCCGGTCCCTGGGAGACGGCCTCGGCCAAGGCGCCGGGCTCCCCGCGCCACCGGCGGAGCAGCCTCATAACGCGCTTCCCAGGGAGGGTCCGCCCTCGGCGTTGAGCTGGCGGAGGACCGCGTTGCGAAGGGCCCCTACGACCGCCTCCACGCCGGTGCTGAGCGTCACAGCCTTCGACGGCACCCGGTCGTGGCCGGGAAGGTCGTAGAGGTAGGCGGGCGCGTGGGCGGGAAGCGGAGGAGGGGGCTGAAAGGCCTCCACGGCGAGACTAGCAGCGAGACGCTTGAGGGCCCGCACGCGCTCGAGGACGGCCTGGGGGGTCTCCTCCGGGACCAGCCCGAGGACGCTTCCGCCGTCCTCCAGGACCTGGGGGACGAGCTGCTCCAGCGCGTCCAGGCCCGCGGAGATCCCCTCCAGGACGCGACGGACCTCGTCGTCGTGAGACCGCCCGATGCGCGCGCGGGGATAGTCGGGCCGCGCCTTCCGGAGCGGTTCCTCTTCCGAGAGCCTCCGCAGGTCCCTGGCAAGCTGGTGGAGCTGCTCGAGGTGATCCCAGAGCACTATGGGGCCCGCCATCTCCTCGTTCACGGGTGACCCCCGGCCCGGACCCCCGGACAGGAAGCAGGGGACGCGCGGCCTGGGGGCGGAGTACTGACCGTAGTGCGTTTCTCGTCACGACGGACGGCTTCCTGCGGGAGGTAGCCACCATGAGCGGACCGGGGTGGAAGCGCTCCCTTGCCCTTCCCGCGGTGGTGCGGCTCCTGTGGCATGAGTCCGAGCCCCACCCGCGGGACATCCCCCTAGAGGAGCTGTACGCCGACCTCTGCTTCCCGCACCCCGAGGGCTCCCTCCCCTACCTCGTGGCAAACATGGTCATGACGCAAAACGGAGAGGCCGCGGTCGAGGGCCGGGCCTCGACCATCGGGACGCCCGTGGACGGGATCGTCCTCACCCGGGTGAGGAGTGCGGCCGACGCGCTCCTCACGGGATCCGGCACCGTGGTGGCCGAGGACGTGACCGCGGCCCTGCCCGCCTCCGAGGCGGCTCGCCGGAAGGGGTCCGGCCGGCCTCCCGACCTCCTCGCCGCCGTCCTCGCCGGACACCTCGACTGGGACGACCGTGTCCTGAGCCGACGCTTCTTTACGGACCCGGGGTTCCGACGCCTCATCATCACCGGGGAGCACGCGCCCCCCGACGCCGTGCGACGCCTCGAGGCGCGGGGTCTCGAGGTGGCGCGGGTGCGGTCGACCCCAGAGGGCCGGCCCGACCCCGTTGCCGCCCTGGAGTTGCTGGCGGGTCGGGGAGCGCACGTCGTGGTGAGCGAGGGAGGGCCTCGGCTCCTCGGGAGCCTGCTGCGGGCCCGCCTCGTGCGGGAGTACTTCCTCACGACGAGCCCGTTCGCCACGGGAGACCCCGGGGCTCCCCGCCCGGTGGCCGGGCCGCTCCAGCAGGAGGGCGGGCCCCTCCTGCTGGAGCGGATCAGCCGGTACGAGCAGGAGTTCCGCGACCCGGCCACGGGGGCCCGCCTCATCGAGTCCTACGACCGGTTCCGCGTGGTGTACCCGGAACAGGCCCTGGCGGGTCCCGGAGCGAAGTAGCCAGAACGGCCGGCGGCCCCGGGTCCCTCCGGGTCCCGGCCGGGGGAGAAAACCAACGACCGAAGGACCGGTGAGGACCGTGCCCGACCTGGCGAGCTTCCTGGAGCGAGCCCTGTGCGACCTCGTGAGCATCCGCAGCATCACCGGCGAGGAGGCGGCCCTCAGCCAATACATCTACGACACCCTCCACCGTGCGGGCGTCGCGGTGGAGCGTGACGAGGAGGGCAACGTCACCGCGGAGGTGGGCCGGGGGGAGAAACTCCTCGTGGTCAACGGCCACATGGATACGGTCCCCCCCGTGGATGGGTGGACGAGGGATCCCTTCTCGCCGGTCGTGGAGAACGGCCGCGTCGTCGGGCTCGGAGCCTCGGACATGAAGGCGGGGCTCGCCTGCATGCTCTGGCTCGCCCAGCACGTCAACCCCCGGGTCCGCACGTGGTTCGCGTTCACCAACCACGAAGAGGGCGGCGCGACGACCCCCCGGAACGGCGTCCGCCGCCTCATCGGACGGGCCCGGCCCGACTACGCCATCACCACCGAGCCCTCCTACGACGACGCGACGGGCCGCCTCCTCATCGGCATCGGGTGCCAGGGCCGCGCCATCGGCCACCTCACGGTCTTCGGCCGCAGCGGGCACTCCTCCGATTGGCGGAGGGCCGACAACGCCATCTACAGGGGGCTCCCCGTGATCGAGCGCATCGCGCGCCTGGCCCAGCGCCTCCAGCCCGTGGAGGTGGCCCCCCAGGTGCAGAGCATCCCGTCGCTCGCCGTGGTGGCCGTGCGGGCGGGCATCGCCGACAACATCATCCCCGACCGGCTCCGGCTCACGGTGGACCGTCGTCTCGCCGTGGGCGAAGACTACGCCACCTTCGAGGCCGAACTCCAGGAGGCCGCGGACGGGGTGGAGTACCACCTGGAGATCGACCGGCTCTGTCTCCCGACCCTCGCCGATCCCAACGCCCACACGCTCTCGGTGGCCCGCGACGTGCTCCTGCGCGCCCAGGGGAGCGCGCCCCTCCAGTTCTCCCAGGGACGGCAGGACCTCTCCATCTTCGCGGAGCGGACCCGCGACTTCTGCAACCTGGGCCCCGGGAGCATCGGCCAGGCCCACAACGCGGGGGAGTACGCGACGATCACAGGGATGGTGGCGGCGGCCACCGCCCTCAAGGAGATCATCGAGCGGATCACCTGAGTACCTGAGGGAGGGGCCTCAGGGCTCCGCGGGGGGCTTGAACCTCTCGAAGGGATTCCGGCAGGCCCGGCAGAGGTAGGTGGCCCGACACAGGGTCGGCCCGAACAGGCTCTCCACCACGACGTCCTCCGACCCGCAGAAGGGGCAGCTCGAGGGCTCCGCAAAGCGGCAGGCCGGCACCGCAAGCCCGTGAGCCTGCAGGCGCTCGCGGCCCCGGGGGGTCATGCGCTCGAGGGTCCACGGCTCATCGTAGACGTACTCCACGGACGCCTCCCGGACCCCGGGGAGGGACCCGAGCACCTCCCGGATCTTCCGCTGTATCACCCCGAGGGCGGGGCAGCTGACCCACGTGGGGACGAGCCGCACCGCGACCGTCCCCCCGGTCACCCGGACGCCCCGGACCAGGCCCAGGTCCGTGATGGCGATGGGGAGCTCGGGGTCCTTCACCGTGCCGAGGGCCTCCCACACGTCCCGGGCAAGGACCCCGTCGGGGCGGCCGCTCACCACCGCGCCTCCGGATCCGAGCGCCACACCTCGGTCATCTGGTCGAGCATCCGCTCGAAGTCGGCCGTGTGGCGCCCGCGGCGCCCCCCGGTCTTCGGGGCCTCCTCGGGAGGCACCAGGCCGCACGGCGCCAGCACGGCGCGTACGGCGCCCTCCCACTCGGCCTGCTGGGAGGTGGGGGGCTGGGCGAGGAGACCCGAGGCCAGGAGGAGATCGTCCGCCTCGGTACCCTCGAACAACCCCAGCGCCTCCGGCCACGCGCGGTCCAGGGCCGCCTGCACCCTCCGGCGGCCCTCCTCCGTCGCCTGCGCCAGGCGGGACAGCCACGTCTCCCCGAAGAGCGCGTGGTAGCGCTCCTCCCGCAGGAGGGCGCGGGCCAGGCCGGCCACGGGCTCCTGCCCGCTGGCCTCGAGGAGCCGGAGCCGGAGGGCTTCGAAGGACTCGTAGAGGACCAGCCGCACGATGGCGAACTCCCACCCGTCGTTCTCGCGCTCGAGGAGGACGGCGTGCCGGAAGTCCTCGGCCGGACGGCCGAAGGCCAGCCCGTCGATGTCGCCGCCCTCGTCCGCGGCGACCTGCTCGTAGAACACGCGCGCGTGGCCGATCTCCTCCTGGGCGATACTGCTCATGGCCACGTCGCTCTCGATGTCGGGCCCAAACCCCGTCCACTCCGAGTGGCGGTGGCCGATGACCAGCTCGTCGTCCGCGGTCCGGAGCAGCCACTCCCGGAAGGCCCGGCGGAGGGCCGGGTCGGCGATGGTGCCGAGCACGCCGGCCACCTACAGGTCCTCCTCGCGGTGGGAGAGCCGCCAGCTGCTCCGGTAGACCTTCTGGAGCTGGCGGTAGGACCCCCCGAACCGATAGCTCTTGTCCGTGGCGGGTTCGAAGACGTCTGTGGCCTCGGGCGGGGTCGTGTAGATGTGGTCCGCGCGGACGACCCAGAGGTTGACGCAGGGGTCGCGGCGGGCGTAGCTCTCCTTGGCGAGCACGAGGGCCATCTCGGGGTCGGGCGCGTGCACGTCCCCCACGTACACGTGGGGGTCGCGGCGGCGCGCCTGCAGGAAGACCGCCCACACGTCGGGCGGGGCCTCCAGGCGCCGCCCCCACCGATGCGCCGCCGGATCGCGGCCGGACGCGCTCACCTCACGCGGCCGCCCTCCAGCGCGTCAGGGCCTCGCGCACCCAGGCGTGCTGGCGGTAGTAGGCCTGCCGGAGCGCCAGACGCTCGGCGCTCTTGGGGCCGCCGTTTCGGCCCACGCGCCTGAGCTCCTCCCAGTCGGGCTCGGTGTACACGTACCTCTGCTCCTCCTCCACCCAGCGGAGGTGCGGGTCGGGCACCTCGAGGCCGTACTCCAGGATGATGGGGACGAAGCGGCGGAGGAACTGCTGCCTGAGCTCCTCGTTGGACTTCACCTTGAGCCGCCAGGCGAGCATCTTCTCCGTGTGGGGCGACACGCGGTCGGGCATGCCGAAGAACTGGAGGATGGGGACCCACCACCTGTTGAGGGCGTCCTGCAGCATGGCGCGCTGCCGGGGCGTCCCTTCGGCCAGGGACCGGAAGACGTCCAGCCCCAGCTGGATGTGGAAGTCCTCTTCGTAGCAGATGCGCTTGAGGACGCGCGAGTAGGGGGCGTAGGAGCAGGACCGCAGGGCTCCCTGGGTCTGCATCGCGGCTCCGTCCACGAACACCTGGATGATGGCGACGTCCGCCCAGGTCTCGGCGGGGTAGTGGAAGACGTTGTGGAAGCGGGCCCGTCCCTCCACGAGCTCCGCGAACATCTCCTCCCGAGGCCGCCCGAGCGTCTCGGCCACGCGGTAGAGGAGCATGGCGTGGCCCACTTCGTCCTGGACCTTGGCGGTGAGGGCCATCTTCCGGGCCAGGGTGGGGGCCCGGGGAATCCACTCGCGCTCCGGGAGGGCCCCCATGATCTCCGAGTTGGCGTGCATCTGGATGAGGCGCTGGGCCTCGAAGCGGTACTCGGCGGGCATCCACTCCCCGGCCTCGATCTGGTCTCCCCGGGCAATGCGCTCGGCGAATCGGGCCACGAGCTCCGGGTCGTCCCCGTTCGAGGCGGGACTCGCGGACCGCGACGGGACCGTGTCCATGGGGGCCTCCTCCTCCGCCCGGGGCACATCCCCCCGCGGAGAATCTATTACGCTTTTCTGAAGTAGACGCGAAGAACGTCACACAAAGTGTACGCTCCCCCGTCCCCGCTGTCAACCTCGCGAAGTGTTGAACAGCAGTTTCGGAACCGGGGGAGTTCCAGGCCTTGGGAGGGGCCCTGAGACTTCTCTCCCCACAGCGTGGGCTGGGAAAAGGGGGCAAGATGAGCGGCTCAGGAGGCGGTTTTTCCTCGGGGAGAGACGGATCCGGGAGTGTGCACGGACACGCCGCACCAGACACCCGGCGGGGAAGCGGAGCAGCCCCTCAGCTCGTGTCCCGAAACGGGCGCCCCAGGCTGAGTCGAAGCGTC
>Ga0070740_10002615_pt1 | contig 20659 bp, 20 predicted proteins | sample Coa_R2_FD_67286 | JGI IMG/M metagenome (GOLD analysis project Ga0070740, IMG submission 67286) | Surface soil microbial communities from Centralia Pennsylvania, which are recovering from an underground coalmine fire - Coalmine... | ecosystem: Environmental > Terrestrial > Soil > Unclassified ...
GGCTACCAGGGCGATCGCTCGCGCATCCGGCGCCTGGGCGCTCCCGCACGCTGAGAACCGCCCGGTTAGCGGCGCGTCCTGCCCGACATATCCGCCTATGCTTTGACGGTGATGAAGCTCACGGCCTGGTAGGTACCGGGCGCGATGATGCGCGTGACGCCGATGGCGTTGCGCAGCGGCGCCAGCAGCGGCCCTACCTGCTTCCACGCCGCCACCCCGGTCGCCTGGCTCTTTTGGCCCTGCGAGCGCGAGAGCAGATCCGAGAAGCGCAGCCAGGCGCCGACCATCTTCCACAGGCGGCCCAGATTCAGGTAGCTGACGCCGGCCAGAGCTCCGCCGTTAGAGACGTGCCCCAACGCAGCCTGGTACTCGGCGTCGGCGGCCAGCGACACCTTGGCGGCCGTGATATCGCCCTCCAGGTTTGAAGACAGTATCAGCCAGTGGCCACGAATGGTGTAGCCGGCCGAGGGGAGTCCAGGCACGGTGTAGGCGATGCTGCCGTCGGGCAGAGTGCGCTGCACCAGCGCAAATCCGGTCATGCCGCCCGACTGGCCGGATTGCGCCGCGCGCAGGATAGCCGCGATGAGATGGGTCATGGCGCGCTGGGCGACGTCCGGAGAATCGACCCACGTCGCCAGCTCCAGCGATCCTGGCAGAACGGGGACTGTTCCGGCGCCCGAGCCCGACGAGGATTGCGTGATTTGCGTCAGGATGGGGCTCACCTCGTCGTTGATGTCGATGACCACTTCGTGGCTCAGCAGCGGCGCGATGTCCTGCTGAAACGAGAGGCCGGTCTGGGCCTGAAGCTGCTGCAGCAGCTTCGGATCGACGACCCCACTCCCCATCAGCGCGGCGGCCAGGTCATTGACCGAGAGATACAGGACGGCGGAGTTGCCGACGATGCCCGCCCCTTGATTCGGCGTGGCGCTCATCGCCATCGGGCTAGAGATGGCCGACGAGATCATCTCCAGGCCATCCGGCGCCGCGACCACGGCATAGGCCATGGGGCGCAACATGGCCTTTGCCTTGGCCAGGCTCCCGGCAGGCACCATCCCAAGCCCTGCAGACTGCGACACGCCTAACCCACCGGCTAGGAACTTCGGCGTCATGTACAGGGTGAGGAGACGCACGGCAGGAAGGCTGGCCGTCGTCTGCACGAACGTCGCGTCGCCGGAAAGATTGGGGACGCTGAAGGTGCCGGCGTCGATGGCCCGGCGAACCCCATCCAGGCTGTTGGCAACCACTCCATCCCCGGACAGGATGGCGCCGTAGGCCGTGCCATCGCTGCCTATCTTGAACATGGTCACCCCACGGTAGCTTCCTACCGGGGTGAAGGTGCCCAAGACGCTCTGCGGGCCGCTGGCGTTGTTGAGAAGCGCCGCGGGCTTGAGCTGAGCCACGATGGAGATATCGGACACCGAGCTGGTAGCGCCGCCCTTTGCGTTCGGCTTCGCGGTAACCCACAGGGCGATGCCGAGGCGTGGGCCGGCGAACGAGAGCAGGGATCTGACCTGCGGCATACCGCCGCCAAGGTTCATCCCGTTCGGTCCCATGATCAAGCGCCGCACGGCCGCGGCCGTGCCCGGATGCGACAGATAGGCCTTCCACATCTGCTGGAAGGCCGCGCCCTGGCCAAGTCCGGTGTTCAACTCCAGGTACAGATCGGCGGATGCCGGGACCAGGAAGGCGGGTGCGGCACCAAAGCCACCGCCGCCGCGCAGACCGGCCGCCAGGCCATCGGCCATGGATGCCAACGCCGTGCACGCCACCAGACAGGCCGCCAGTATTGCTCGCCTAAGCATGACCTCTCCTAACACTCGTCCTTGGAACAATTGCGGAAACCGGGCGGCAAGGCCAGACGTAACAGAGCCCCACCCGGCAGCAGGACAACCTGCCCTCCAAGTATAGCGAGAATCGATCCACCGGGCTCAGCCCTGGGCACAGGCCGCGGGACCGGTACAGGCGGAATCGGCCTACCCGGCGCGCTCGGCGCCGCGCGATGGCGCTTGTGGTTGCGGTGCGACCGTCGCGGTCGGTCCCGCGTCGACGGCGGGATGGGCGGGCAGCGCCAGGATATGCCGCAACAGCGATACCTCGCTGCTATAGGTCATCTTCTCCAGGGCGCGCGGGAGGGGCACCCATTCCACGGCGTCGTACTCGCTGTCATGGCGAGTGAAATCGCCGCCGACGGCGTGCATGAGATAGAAGTTGACCGTTTTGCGAAATAGGATGGATTCACGAGTGAATTGGTACTGAATAGATCCGGCAAAGCGATCGACCTCGACCACCAGGCCGGTCTCTTCTTCGACCTCGCGGCGGGCTGTTTCCGACGGCGTCTCGCTATCCAGCGGGGTACCCTTGGGCAGGGCCCACAATCCCTGTGCAACGCGCCGTACCAGAACGATTTCCGATCCGAACATGGTCTCGCGCAGGACGATCCCGCCCGCTGAAAACATATGCCGTGTTCTGCGCCTCATGCCAGGTCCTTCTGTCAAGCCATCGGTCACCGATCGAACGGCGCCGGTACTCGCGCTATCAGAACGAGCGACGCACCGCGAACGAGGCCACGTCCCTCAGGGCAGACTGCGCGACGCCACCCGGCAAGTCCTGGAGCGCGGCCAGCGCCTCCTCAACCAGGGCGTCGGCCCGCGCCCGCGCCCGCGCGATGGCCGGAGAAGCGGCAATCGCGGTGACGGCCTCGCCGACGCGGGACCCATCCTGTGCCAGACGGCGCTCGTCGTCAGTCGCCGTCTGCAGATAATAGATCACCGGTAAGGTGATCGTGCCCTGCGCCAGGTCGCTGCCGGCCGGTTTGCCCAGTACCTCATTGGTCTCCGTTATATCCAATACGTCATCGACGATCTGAAAGGCAAGCCCCACATTATAACCGTAGTGCCGCAAAGCTGCCAACTGCCCCTGGGTGGCGCCCGAGAGCACGCCGGCGCCCTCGGTGCACAGGGCCAGCAGGCTGGCCGTCTTGTTGCCGATCTTCTGGAAATACACCTCCTCGCCCTGGCCCCAATCGAATGAGGTCTCCATTTGCAGCAGCTCGCCGCGTACCAGCGCTTTAATCGTGGACGCCAGCATCGACATGACGCGCAGGTCGCCGAGCGCCGCCGTCACGATGGCCGACTGGGCGAACAGATAGTCGCCGACCAGGATGGCGATATGGCCGTTCCAGCCGGCATTGACCGTGGTGTGGCCGCGCCGCGTCGCCGCCTCGTCCAGCGTGTCGTCGTGCACGAGCGAGGCCGAATGCACGACCTCCATGGCGGCGGCGAAATCGATGAGACGGTCATCGAGCTCATCCCTGAACAGGCGGCCCACCAGCAAGCAGAGCGCGGGACGGATATACTTGCCGCGCGTGCCGAAGAGATGGCGGATGGTCTGCACCAGGATCGGGTTGTCGCCTTCGCCGATGCTGTTCAGGCTCTGGCGCACGCGATCCAGATCGGCCGCGACGAGATCAAAGGCCGTCAATGTGGTCATGCAGCTTCCCCTTCTTCTCGTTTCGGCACGCCGGCCCAACCGAAGAGACGCTGCGCATTGGCCTCCACGATGCGGCCGAGCTCGCCTCGCGTGATGCCGCGCGAGGCGGCCAGCGCATCGTAGGTGTACACAATGTAGGCGGGCTCGTTGCGGCGGCCACGCACCGGCTGCGGGGCAAGGAACGGCGAATCCGTCTCCACCAGGAGCCGATCTTCGGGTATCTCGGCGGCCACGTGCAGCAGGTCCCGCAGCTTGGGATAAGTGGCGTTTCCGGCAAAGGAGACGTAGCACCCCATCTCCACTGCATGGCGTGCCGTTTCTGCATCCCCGGTAAAGCAGTGCAGCACCGGCACCAGGCGGCCGGCGTACTGCTCCAGGATGCGCAAAACGTCGTGCGTCGCCTCGCGGTTGTGAATGCAGACGGGCTTGCGCAGGCGTTCAGCCAGGTCGAGATGCCTGGAGAACGACGCGATCTGGCGCTCGCGGGGTGGGCCATCCGCATAGTAGTAGTCGAGCCCGGTTTCGCCGATGGCCACCACGCGCGGATGCTCGCACAGGGAGACGATCTCCTCGAACGCGGCGTCGAGGTCTTCCGGCAGGTCACCGGGGTGCAGGCCCACCGCGACATAGAGGCCCGGGTGGGTCTCCGACAGCGTGAGGGCCGCACGGCATGTCTCGGGCGTGGTGCCAAGGGTCAATATGCGCACCACGCCCGCGGCCCGGGCGCGCTCCAGCACCTCGTCAACGGTGGCTGCCAGCGCGGGCCACTGCACATGGGCATGCGTATCGACCAACGTCTCCGGCTTCGACATCGCTCCATCGACCTCTGCGGGCACCGCCATCTCAGAGGCCCTGTGTTCTCTCAACTCCGAATGGCTCACAATGAGGAGCGGCCGGCGATACGCCGAAAGTCAACTGATGTGCCGGCCGCTCAATATCTCCTATGATACCATAGCGCATCGCCTTCACCCCGGGCGTTCGCGGCGCAGGGCCTGCCAGCGGGCATAGACGCTGCGCCGCGGCAGTCCGCTGCGCCGTGTCAGTTCGGCTACGACGGCCCGCATGTCCGCGCCGGCCTCCATCGCCTCACGCAGTTCGCTATCCAGATTCTCCGGCTCCAGGTCGCCGGGTTGTGCTGGCTCGACGGCGCCGTGGACCACCAGGGTGAACTCGCCGCGCGGCTCGACGCGCCCGAAGTGGTCGACCAGCGTGCTGAGCGGCGCGCGCAGCACCTCTTCATGAACCTTGGTCAACTCGCGGCAGGCGGCAGCCGGCCGATCGCCGAAAGCGCGCAGCATGTCGGCCAGCGTACCGCGCAGCCGATGCGGGGCCTCGTAGAAGACGAGCGTCTCGGCGCGCGGGGCCAGCGCCGCCAGGTGCCGCAGGCGATCTCCGCGCTGGCGGGAGAGGAATCCGACGAATGTGAACGGCGCGACCGGAAGGCCGCTGCTGACCAGGGCGGCGAGCACGGCGCTTGGTCCGGGGATGACCTCCACACGACCGCCCAGGCCCACGACCCGGGCGATGAGATCGGCTCCCGGGTCGGCGATGGCCGGCATGCCGGCGTCCGAGACCAGCGCGACGGAGCGCTCGGCCAGGCACTCCACGATGCGCTCGCCGGCGCGCTCCCTGTTCTGCTCGCGATAGCTGATAGCCGGCGTCTGGATGTCGTAGTGGGCCAGCAGCCGGCGGGTATGGCGCGTATCCTCCGCCGCGATCAGGGCAACCTCGCGCAGGATGCGCAGCGCCCGCAGCGTGACATCTTCGAGGTTGCCTATCGGCGTACCGACGACGTAGAGCGTGCCGCGCAGGGGCTCTAGCCGGGAGGCCATGCCAGGGCCCGACCGCCCAGCACGTGCACGTGCAGGTGGTCGACCGATTGCCCCGCATCGGGACCGGAGTTGATCACGAGCCGATAGCCAGGTGCGCCGAGGCCCTCCTGGGCGGCAACGGCGACCGCCGCGCCCATCAGGACCTCCCACACCCCGGCCGCGCCCGCGGCGTTGGCGTAATGCCGGCGCGGGATCACCAGGACGTGTGTCGGGGCCTGGGGGTTGATATCCCGGAAGGCGACGACCTGGTCGTCGGAGTAGATGATCGTCGCCGGGATCTGTCCATCGGCGATCTTGCAGAAGAGGCAGGAAGCGCGTACCGCGTCATCTTGCATGTTTTCAGTGCCCTACCATGGGTCGTCGTAGCGTATAGAGGATTGGGATGGCGCCGGGTTAACGGTCTGCACAGCGCCTACCACCAATTATATGGCACGCGCTCAGGCCATGCGCACGCGCTCGGGTGCCTCGTGGCGCCGCGAGGGCCGGCTATGGCGCGCCCAGGCACGGATGATGGCGCGCGCTAGCTTGGCCGGATCGTGTCGCACCGCGTTGTTCTCGTCCACGACATCGGCGGTGATGATCTCCACGCCCTGCGTGTCGTGCCACTCGGCGGCCACCACGTCGCTGCGCCAGTACGGCGGATGCACCGCGTCGAGGCGGGTATTGGTGATGACCGCGTCGAAGACCTTGGCATCCACGTGCCGGTGGATGGCGTGGACGAAGTCCTCGGCCGAATAGTGGTCGGTTTCACCCGGCTCCGTGGCCACGTTGCAGACAAAGACCTTGAAGGCGGCGGAGGCGCAGAGGGCGCGCGCGATGTCCTTGACCAGCAGGTTGGGCAGGACGCTGGTGTACAGGCTGCCCGGTCCGATGACCACGATATCGGCATCGAGGATCGCCTGTACCGCTTCCGGGTAGCCCACGGCATTGGCGGGAACGAGGAAGACGCGGTCGATCGGCGCCCGTCCCTCCAGTTTGACATCCTCGGAGGCGTGGTCCTGATGCATGTTGGATTCGCCGTGCACGGTGGACTTGTCGCGCAGCTCCGCCACCAGGGCCACGTTCTCTAGGGTAGAGGGCATGATCTGCCCCTGCACGGCCAGTACATGGCTCAGCTCGCGCACGCCGAGCTCAAAGTTGCCGGTAATGTCGGCCATGGCGGCCAGCAGCAAGTTGCCCAGATTATGCCCTTCCAGCTCCGTGCCTTTCTTGAAGCGGTACTGCAAGAGGGCGCTCATCAACGGCTGCACGTCGGCCAGGGCCACGATGCACTGGCGAAAATCGCCCGGAGGAAGGATGGAGAGCTCGCGCCTCAGGCGTCCCGAGCTACCGCCGTCATCGGCTACCGTCACGATGGCCGTCAGATTACCGGTGTGGCCCTTGAGGCCGGAGAGCACCATGGATAGGCCGGTGCCGCCGCCGATGGCTACCACCTTCGGCCCGCGCGTCAACTGGCGCTTCTGATACAGCAGATCGACTACCCGTGCATTGCCGCGCGGCAGCAGGGCGGCGATCACGGTGCGATTGAGGCGGAGCAGGGCAACGGCGGTGAGCACAACGCCGACGCTCAGGAACATAGCCCCACGCACAACGCGCGGCAGAAATTGCAGGGTCAGGGGCGCAACCCAGGCGGGGAAGTAGAAGCCGCTGTGATACAGATCTTGCAGGAAGTAGCCGGCGCTGAGACTGAGGAACGTGATGCCTATCACCAGGAGAACGAGCCACCGTTTGATGCTCATGCCCAGATGCAGCCAGCGTGGCATCCCTTCCTCCTGCCCCGTCTTGTGGTGCGCGGACCGCTATTTCCGTTAAGGCGCCCTATGTCTCGCACTATCGTAGCAGTCCCACGGGCCGACGTCAATGCAATATTCGTACCATCGTTCTTGCCCGATACACGGCGGCGTGGTAGAGATAACATACCATCACCCTGCGTGAGGGAGGCACCGTGCGGCTATGCAACCGAGCATCGCCATCGTCGGCAACCTGAATCTGGATCTGCTGATGGGTCCGCTGGAGCGCCCGCCCGAGTTCGGGCGCGAGGTATTCGTCGGCGAGCGCTCGTTGCGCACCGGCGGCCAGGCCTTCTACCCGGCGATCGCCTTGGCGGCCCTGGGCGACGCTCCCTGCCTGATCAGCGAGGTGGGCGACGACGCTTTTGGCCGGCAGATCCTGGACGATTTGCGGGCGGGCGGCGTGGATACGGGGACGGTGCGCGTGTGCGCCGGCCGGCCCACCGGGCTGAGCGTAGCTTTGCTCAACGAGCAACGCGACCGGGCTTTCATCACCCACGCCGGCCATCTGGCGGAGATGTCTGCCGGCTCCATCATGGAGCATTGGGCGTCGCTCACGGCCTGCCGTTTCATGCTGCTATGCGGCTACAACATCCTGCCCGGCCTGCGCCCGGACGGCGGGCTGGCCGTGATGCGCCTGGCCCACGACGCGGGCCTCACCACGGTACTCGACACCGGCTGGGACCCCGATGACTGGCGTACGGGGATGCGCGAGGAGGTGCTGGCCATGCTGCCGCACACCAGCATCTTCATGCCCAATTGGGAGGAGGCGCGGGCCTTGACCGGCCTCGACGACCCCGCCGACGCGGCCAGGGAGCTGGTAGGGTACGGCGCCCAGATGGTGATCCTGAAGCTCGGCCCGGATGGGGCGCTGGCCCTGGGGGGCGGGAGGCGCCTGCGCGTCGGCACGCTGCCCACGGTGGTTGCCGATACCGTCGGCGCGGGCGACAGCTTCAACGCCGGTACCCTGTATGCCCTGGCACATGACTGGCCGCTGGACGCGGCCCTGCGCCTGGGCGCCGCCGTCGCGGGCTATGCCATCGCCGACCACGCGCCACGTTACCCCACGCTGGAGCAGGCCCGCGGCCTGATGGCCCAGGTACCGGTGATCGGAACCGGCGGATAGAACCTGGCGAAGTGAGCCAAGATGCCCGTGATCTCAGATGACCTGATCGCTTACGCCGGCGCGATTGCGCCCCACATCGATCGCCTGTCCATCGCCGTGCACAGGCACGGACGTCCGGCCGGCCGGGCGCTGCTGGAGGAGTTCGGGCTGCCCGGCGGCGGCACCCTGATCGACGCGCGGCCCATCCTGCTCGCAGGGCCGATCACCCTCGACGATCTGGCCACCGTAGAGCGCTTTGCACGGCGCGAGGACCTCGGCTCTGCCCTGGACGAGTATGTTGGCCAGGGCATACTGTCCCGCGACGATCAGACCGAACCGGCCATCTACAGCACGACGGCGCGCGGTCAGGACCTGCTGTTGCGCCTGACCGACCTGCACGCGCGCACCATCGCCGCGCTGTGGGCGGTTCACGGCGAACTGCTGGCGGAGTTGGTCGCGCTGGCCACGCTGACGACGGGCTACGCGGCGGCTGCCTTGCCCCTGGAGCACTATCCGGCATTCCGGCTGCAACACGCCACCCCGGTCCCGCTCGGCGCCCCACCGGCCTACGTGCTATTGCTGCACCTCACGGCGCTGCGCTACCTGCGAGCGGACGCACACGCCACGGCGCTGGCAGCCCACCAACTCGACGCCATCCAGGCGACGACGCTCACGGTCTTGTGGCGATCCGCGATCCCTCTCACGGTGGAGGAGATCGCGGCCAACCACCACATCGAGTCAGAGGCGCTCGACGCTGCCCTGGCGGCGCTTGGACGGCGGGGGCTTGTTCAGGAGCAGCGCGGGAGGTGGCTGCCGACCGCGGAAGGGCGCGCGACGCGCGACACCATCGAATTGGAAACCAATCGTCGGGCAGCGCCGCCCTTCACCGCCCTCGGCGCGGACGAGCGTGCCGCCCTTCTGGCGGGTCTACAGGCGCTGCCCGACTGAGCGCTCACCGCTCATGTGCAGCGCCATCGCCTCTGCGCGGGCCCGGCCGATGTGCTTGCTATTCGTATTCGGTGCCATCCCATGTTGCGGATCGGGCCGATGTACTCACCACTCATATTCGGCGCCGTCGGTGTCCGGGCCGCGTACGGGTACCCGATCGACGGCGTGGTCCTCGGCCTGCTCCAGACGAGCGAGCAGCGTGGTGGCCAACTCGTCGTCTTTGTCCTTGTCCATGCGCTCCTGCAGCAATTCCACCAGCAGGGCCGCCTCTTCAACCGTCAACTCGACGCGCACGAGTCGCGCATCATCCACCATAGCATCGTCCTTCACGTTACCTATACACAGGATACGACACCTGCACGAGTCGCGCCGCGTGGGATTGTGGACGATCCGCCAATGGAGCGCAGGGGGCGTCGCCGCCGGCGGCGACGCCCCGCGCCCTATCGTCAGATGCCGTAGCGCTAGGAGCGGTACATGCTGTAGAAAGCGTACGTCTGCAGCTTGACCGGATTGAACACGTAGCCCTGCAGGTTCTTGACCAATACACTGGCCTGAGCGGGCTCTGCAATCCATATGGCGGCCGGGTCGGCGGCCTGCGCTTCCTGCATCTGATGCGAGAGGCTCACTAACTCCTCGCCACCGGACGTCTTCATCCTGGCCAGCAACGCATCAACCTTGCTGTCATGGTAGAAGCCGGCATTGGCGCCATTGGCGCCGGCCGCGGCGGAATTGAGCAGAATGTTGCACTCATCCCACGGATCGTTATAGTCCGGCCACCAGCCGAAGGCCATCAGATTGGGCCGTTTGCTCGGCGGCTGGTTGCCGTAGTAGACCGTTGTCAGCGTCGCTTCCGTCACCTTCTGTACCTTGAGGTTAATGCCAATGCTGGACAGTTGGGCTTGAAGAATCAGGCCTTGCAGGTTCTCTTCCGCCGTGTAACTCCAATAGGTCAGCGTGGTGCCGGGTTTCACGCCGGCCTTGGCAAACAACTCCTTCGCCTTGTTCAGGTCGGTGTTGTAGTGGAACATGTTGGGGTCGTAGCCAAGCATGGAGCTGGGCAGGCAACCATAGGCGCGTTTGGCCAGACCTTTATACACGCCATTGATGACCGCGTCATAGTTCATGGCGTAGGACATCGCCTGCCGAGCGTAGGTGCTGGCCAGCGGTCCCGCCTGAGTCATGTAGATATACGTCACCTCGGTGCCGTAGGGCGCCACGACCTTGACCGCGGGATTACTGCGCAGGGCAATGTAGTCCTGAGGCGTCAGATCGAAGGTAATATCAGCCTGGCCCTTCTCGACCAGCTCGCGCCGCGTAGTGCCCTCCGGCACCGTCTGCATCACCGCCTTGCTGAAATGCTTGCCGTTCCAGCCACCCCAATAGTCGGGGAAGCGGACCAGGGTGACCTGTTGCCCGTGCTGCCAGCTCTGAATCATGTAGGGGCCAGTGCCGATATCGGCAAACTGCGCCCACATGTGCGCCCAGGGGTCGCTCTTGGTCGCGTGTTTCTTGAGCGCCTGCGAGTCCTCGATATAGGACATGTAGAGAGAGGACATCTGGTCGATGAACAAGGGCTGGGGTCGGCCCAGATCGAACTCGACGGTATACTGATCCGGTGTTTTGATCTGTTTCTCCGGATTGGAGAGAAAGCGGGTCCAGACCGCCGAATTTATCAGATTGGCGCGGAACGAACGCACGACGTTGTACTTGACGTCGTCGGAATTGAGGCAGCAGCGGCCGGTGTGGAACTTGACGCCATGGCGCAGGTAGAAGGTCCAGACCGACTGGTCGCTGTTGGTCTTCCATGTTGTCGCCAACACCCCCTTGAACTTGGTGAGGCTGGAACCATCGAGCTCCACCAGCGGCTCGGCCACGTTGCGGGCGATGACGTCGGACCCGGCAACTTCGTTATTGGCCGGATCGATGTCCGACGGAACCTGATCGGTGACGAAGGTGACGGTTCCCGAATCGATGAACCCGCGCGGATTCTGGGCGGCGGCCCGATACGGAGCCAGCAGGGCCAGGCCACAGGCAAGACAAGCCAAGAGAGACAGCCGCCCTGCGTGCCGCAGGCGGCGGGTGGAGTCGCGTGTAGATACTGCCATGAATACCATCCTCCTGAGCCAGACAAAGGACCAATGAGGCCGCACCCCACATGCGGTCGGGGCGGCACGCACCGGTGAGTGCGTGCTCGTGTATAGGATAACATGGAGCAGATCGCGGCGTGGTCGGTGGTCGGCGCGCGCTTGCGTGGGTCGCCGAGCGTCTGGTAGACTGGGCCAGACGGGGCGTGGCGCAGCTTGGTAGCGCGTCTGAATGGGGTTCAGAAGGTCGGAGGTTCAAATCCTCTCGCCCCGACCAGGTTTTGAGCGTGAGGACCGCCGGTCGTGGTCACCGTGAAGGACAGGGGGGAGCGGGGCGGCGTGACGGTTGCCCACCTTCGTCCAGGCGCCGGTCGGCGGGACCATGTGACGGAAGGGTCATCTATTCCCGCCTTTTTTGTCACCTGTTGGAATGGTGCCGGGGCTAGGATAGAGATGCAGGTTTTTCCAGCCTGACGCGGGCGGCCGGCACTGAGGAGGGGCACACCGGCCGCCCCCTTGGGCACTACAGCGCGTTGGAGTGAGGGCGACGGCGGGGATGTGGATCCAGCGCCAATTGCCCCCGCCATCACCGCTCACTCCGTATAACGACGGGCTGGCCGCCAGCATTCCAGAGCAGATGGCTACCCCTCCCGTTCTGTATCGGCAGGCCGGCCGTTGACCGCGTAGGCGCTCCAGGTAAAGGGATGGTCGCGCCGTGGTCCGAGACAGCGCGGCCGTCTGAGGAGGGCGTTGCGCACACCCGGTCCCACTGTGGGCGACCCGCATCCGCCGGGCTCCTTTGCCCTCCACGTGCACCCCTAGTGCACCATCAAGGGACCGACTTTGGAGCACTGGCCTGGGACCGCCGGCATCCTTGCCGGTCCCCGCTTGCCGGCAAGGATGCCGGCGGCGTCGGCCCGCAGGCCGCCGCCAGGGATGGCACCCCACTGCAAAGCAACCCCTCTGAAACAGCACTAGTACGGGATGTGCACTCACCTGTTGTCGGCTATTGGTAGGGCAGGCACGGGCCGGCGTCTGAGGCTGAGCGCTGCGAGCTCCGCCTGCCCCCGAGCACATCCCCTAACTGACCGCAAGCTGCGCCTACGGTTGGGGCCCTCCCCTGTCACGCCCGTGCACTTGGCTGGCCGGTATGCCCCTTCTCGGCCAGGAAACACGCGGCGCAGAGGACCGGGTCTGCCCATCCCGCGCGGACGATTCCCGGCTGCAGGCCACAGCGGGTACGGGGCCTGGTCGCCACCCGCCACCCCCGTCGCGCGTCCGACAGGATGGCACGCGAGCGGGCGATGAGGGCCTGCGTGGCGAAGGCTTTGTACGATGTGGATGTATCAGCCAACGGCCCGGTTGACTCCCCCTCCCATATGCGCTGCCCGCTACAGCGGCACGCCCGGGCTAGGGGAACATCGCGCTGATACTCTCGCGGTTGTGGATGCGCTTGATCGCTTCCGCGAAGAGCGGCGCCACCGTGACCAGCTCGATCTTCTCCGAGAGCGGCGAGGGCCGGTTTTCGATGGTGTCGGTGATGATGAGCTTCTCCAGCGGGCTGGCCGTGATGCGCGCCACGGCGTCCTCGGCCAATACGCCGTGGGTGACCGCGGCGTACACCGAGCGCGCGCCGCTCGCCAGCAGCCGCTCCGCCACCGCGATCAAGGTGCGGCCGGAGATGGTAAAGTCGTCCACCAGCACGGCCGTTTTGCCGGCGACATCGCCGATGATCTCCAGGACCGTGGCCTTCTCGTCATGTGCAGCGCGTTCCTTGGTGGCGATGGCGAGGCCGGTACCCAGATGCACGGCGTAGTCCCGGGCCCGCTTGGCGAAGCCGATATCGGGCGATACGATGATCGGATCCGCGAAGCGTTGCGCTCGAATGTGGGCGGCGAGCGCGGGCAGGGCGTACAGGTTGTCCACGGGGACGCGGAAGAAGCCCTGTATCTGCGGCGCGTGCAGGTCCATCGTCACCACCCGGTCGGCGCCGGCCACCTCGATGGCGTCGGCACAGACGCGCGCCCGGATCGAGACGCGCGGCTCGTCCTTCTTGTCGCCCTTGGCATAGCTGAAATAGGGAATGACCGCCGTCACCGACTCGGCGCTGGCCCGCTTGAGCGCGTCGATCAGGAACAGCAGTTCCATGAAGTTGTCATTGGCCGGAAAGACGGTGGATTGGACCACGTAGACGCGGCGACCGCGCACGTTCTCCAGGATGCGCACGAACAGGTTGCCCTCGGAGAAGCGCACGGTGTCGCTCTGCGCCGGGACTACCTGCAGATAGGCGCAGACGTGGGCGGCCAACTGCCGGCTCCCGCTGCCGGCCACCACCATGATGTCCTCTGGACCCATGCTCCGCCTCCTCGCTCTCGCTCCACATGGCGCCATGACGCCCCAGGCCAGGATGTGACAAGCCGTCTAGCTTCATTATCCCCTGTTGGGCCAGGGCCCATGCAACGGGCTCGGGCATCTTGCCTTAGCGACGGATGTCATTATCTTCGTCGTCGCCGGTCTCGGCCAACGTCGATCCCCACGCCGCGTCGCGGGCCCGGCGATACAGCGCTCCATCCTTGCGCGACACCGTGCGGCGTTGCAGGCCCGCCGGCGTGCACAGCTCGAACACGACGTGTCCCTTGCGCGTCCGCGGGTGGCGGAGCACGCGGGAGGCGCGGCCGGCGACGGCGAAGCGCGCGGCCGCGACATAGGAGAACTTCTCGTCCTCAAACGAGAGGGTGGCGGCCTTGACGCCGCGATGCAGCGGGGTGCGGGTCAGTCGCTGCGCGAAGTGGCACCAGTCACCGTCGGGCATGGGGCAGGTGTCATCGTGGGGGCACGGCGCCGCGATGCTCCCGCCGCCGGCGATCAGAAGCGCACGGGCTCGACGAACGACCTCGAATCCGCGCGGTGTGCCGGGCTCGACGATGACGGCAGCGCCGGCGACATGCGCCCATAGGCGCGCCACGACCTCATCGCGCTCGGCCGGCGGCAGCTCCCCGAGCACGTACGCCGCCACCACCAGATCGCCCGCCTCGACGCCCCACTCCCCGGCCACGACGTCGGCGCGGCGCCACGTCGCCTCGCGTATAGCTTGCGAGGTTGCATTCTGTGCCAGCCGCTGCCCCAGCGCGATCATGGTCGCGTCGCGTTCAAGCAGGGTTGCCCGGCGCAGCTCGGGCCAGACCTGCACGGCGGCCCACAGGGCCGTGCCGGGGCCTGCACCGACGTCGAGGAGAGAGGCAGGACGCAAATCGGGCGCGCCGTCACGAAGCGCTGCCAGGGCGGCGTACACGGCCGCGAACGTGGCCGGCAGGCGATAGGCGGCGTAGGCCGCGGCATCGTGCTGCGTGCGTACAAACGGACCGGCGCTCTCAGACGCGACGCCACGGTAGCGCGCTGACAGCTCGCCGGCGCTCCTGGCCAGCGCCTTTGGCCTCGCAGAGGCGAGTTCGGCCGCGAGGGCCAAACGGAGCTCGGGCGGCAGGTCCATCAGCGCCACCTATGGCGCATCGGAACGGCGCTCTCAAGCATGGATGTCCGAATCACGGCTCTCAACAGATCAATGGCAGGGCTATTGGTCCAACGGGGGCAGCGCCGGACTCCTGGCGCCGGCCCAGGCGTGATTTCTCTCGTAGGCGCGGGCCAGCCGCAGCAGCGTGGCCTCGTCGAACGGTCGCCCGAAAAACTGCACGCCGATCGGCAGGCCGGACGAGGAGAAGCCGCATGGCACGCTCAAGGCCGGCTGGCCGGTGATATTGGCCGGGATCATGAAATCGAGCCCGGCGGAGAGCGGGTCCTCGCCGGTCTCGCCCTGCGCCACCATCTCGTCCATCGGTAGCGTCGCGCTCGGCGATGTCGGCGAGACCAGGGCGGTCAGGCGATGCGACTCGAACGTGCGGCGCATCGCATCGCACAGCACGCGCCGCGCCCGCTGGGCCATGGCATAGTGCGTGGCCGGCACCAGCTCACCGAGCTCGAGCATCAGGCGCGTGGTCGGGTCGAGGTCGGACCCGCGCTCGCGCAACAGGTGCCAGTGCTGGGCGCTGGCGTCACCCAGCAGGATGGTCAGCCCCACGGTGCGCATCAAGGCGAGCTCCGGGATCGCCACCTCTACCACCGCGACTCCTTGCGCGGCGAGCTCGGCCAGCACGGCCTCCACGGCCAAGCGCACCTCGGGCTGCACCAGGCTGCCCATGAACAGGTCCCGCTCCACGCCGACGATGAGCCCGGCAGCTCCTACCTCCAGGGTGGCCGTGTAATCGGCCGGCGTCTGGTCGATGCTGCCGCCGTCGCGGGGATCGTACCCGGCCAGGGCTTGCAGCAGCAGGGCGCAATCCTCTACCGTGCGCGCCAGCGGGCCGGCGTGATCCAGCGACGGGCTCAACGGCACAATGCCGTAACGGCTAACCAGGCCGAAGGTGGGTTTCAGGCCGACCACGCCGTTCAGGGTCGCCGGCTCGCGGATCGAGCCTCCCGTGTCGGTCCCGATGGCGCCGAAGGCGGAGCGTGCCGCCACCGCGGCGCCGGAGCCGGCGCTCGATCCCCCCGGGTAGCAAGCGGGGTCCCAGGCGTTGCGCGTGGGTGGGACGTTCACACCGTACGCCAGCTCGTGAGTGACCGTCTTGCCGACAATCACGGCACCGGCGTCGCGCAGCCGCTCCACCACGGCGGCGTCGTACGACGGGAGGAAGCCGGCCAGCGCCCGCGACCCGGCCTCGGTCGGGATGCCTCGCGTGTAACACAGATCCTTCACCCCGACGGGAATGCCGTGGAGCGGTCCGCGATAGCGGCCCTGCGCCATCTCCGTGTCGGCCGCCCGCGCCGCCTCGCACGCCTCCTCAGCCAGCACCAAGGCGTAGGCATGGATCAGCGGCTCGGTCGCCTCGATGCGCCGCAGCGTGGCCTCGACAAGCTCGAGCGACGATATCTCCCCGCGTTCCAGCCGCGTCGCGGCCTCGCGGATAGTCAGATCGAGGCTTTCCATCAGCGTGTTCCTCTGTCCTGATCGGGCCAGCGCGGGTCGAAGCTCAGGACGGGATCGACGCTCTCCAGGTCGAGCGCGGCCAGCTGGTAGACGGAGGCCAGTTGGTCGCTCAGCTCGTCCGCCAGCGCGGCAAGGTCCTCGGGCGGGATGGTGAGTCCGACGAGCATACCCATCAATTGCACTTCCTCGGGGCTGACGCGGCGCCCGTCGCTACGGCGTACGTACGGCATCGCTACCTCCTTACCTCCGTCAACGGGGATAAACCGCGCGGCAGAGGCTATCCAGTTCGTCCAGGTTCTGCCACGACATGCGGCGCCGCCCATGCTCCAGGTCGTGGATCATCTCCACCAGGCGATTGGTCAGCAGCATGGGCAAAGCGTGGCCAGCACCGATCTGCGCCGCCAGCCCGATCTGCTGATCCACTTCCGTCTGGCGGCGGCGTACCGCCAGGTCGCGCCAGACGCCGCTCTTGCTCTTCAGGTCGCGCCGGCGCCGCGCCACCAGGTTGTCCAGCGAGCGCTCGATGGCCGCCGGATCGCGACGGGCGCGCGGGTAGTAGTGCGACGGTTCGACGTTGTCAAAGGGCTCGGGGGAGATGCCCTCGCGCTCCGCCACCTCGTAGATCTCGCTGGCCAGCTCCACCATCAGCGGGCGGTAGCGGTCGATCACGTCGGCCATCGTCTCGTCGGCCAGGGCCGTGGCGAAGAGCATATTGGCGTAGCCCAACTTGCCCCACAGGTAGCCCCAGATGTTCGCCGTGACCTGCACCGCACCCCAGTGCGAGAGCACCTCTTGCAGCGCGCGCACCCGCGGCGAGTCGCGCCCGTCCAGCTCTCCCAGGTAGAGGCTGCCCGGCCCGCCGTAGGCCACGATGCCCGGCTCGAGGTAGTCGGCCGAGAAGTTGACGAAGCAGCCCACGGTGCGCTCCGCTCCCACCAGGCCGGCGATCACGCGCTCGCACAGGCCGTTCTGCAGCGACACCACCGCCGACGTGGGCGCAAGCAGCGGCGCGATACGCTCGACGGCCCCGGCAGTGTGTTGCGCTTTGACGGCCAGCAGGACCACGTCGAGCGGCCCCGTCAGGTCGTCGATCCCGCACGCCGCCACCGACACGGTGAAGGTCTCCGCGAAGCCCTGGATGGTCAGGCCACGTTCCCGCATGGCCCTCACGTGCGCCTCGTCCCTATCTACCAGCAGCACCGGCTGGCCGGCCCGCGCCAGGTAGGCGCCGATGGTGCCGCCGATCGCGCCCGCGCCCACGATTGTCAGGTTCATATTGCTCTATATTACTCCAGTTGGCTCACTCGCCGGCCGCGCGCCAGTAAGCCGTCCACGCGGCCAGCCCATCCCACAAGCGCGCCAGGCGGAAGAATTCGTTGGGGGCGTGGTAATCCTCGTCGGAGGTGGAGAACGAGAAATAGACGGTGTCGATGCCCAGCACGCGGTGGAAGATCTCGCTCACCGGCAGCGTCCCGCCGATCAGCACGGCCACGGGGTCCTGGCCGTAGATGCCCTGCAACACCGTGCGAGCGATGCTCAGTCCCCTGTGCCGTGGATCGATACGGTAGGCCGGCGCGCCGCCCGGCAGCGGAGTGACGCGCACTTCCACGCCGGACGGGGCGTGACGCTCCAGATGCCCCGCCACCAGACGTGCGATCTCGTCGGGACGCTGATCCGGCACCAGGCGGCACGAGATCTTGGCGTAGGCCGTCGCCGGTATCACCGTCTTCAGGCCGGCGCCCTGGTAGCCGCCGTAGATGCCGTTGATCTCAAGCGTGGGGCGCAGCCACTGGCGCTCCAGCGTGGAGTACCCCGCTTCCCCGAAGGCGGCGGGCGCGCCGATGGACTGCCGGTACGCCTCCTCGTCAAAGCCGAGCGCGGCGATCTCGCGCCGCTCGCCCTCACTGGCCGCGCGCACGGCATCGTAGAAGCCCTGTACGGCGACCGCTCCATCGGGGTAGTGCAGGCCGGCCAGCAGGACGGACAGGGCTTGCAGCGGGTTGCGCACGGCGCCGCCGTGTCGCCCGGAATGCAGATCGTTCGCCGGACCGCGCACCTCCACCTCCAGGGCGGTCAGGCCACGGCTGCCGGTGGTCAGGGAGGGCCGCTCGATCCGCCACATCGCACCGTCGGCGCTGAGGGCGTAATCCGCCGCCAGCCGCGCCGCGTGCCGGGCAACGAACTCGTCCAGGTGCGGGCTGCCGACCTCTTCCTCCCCCTCGAAAAGCAACTTCAGGTTGACGGGGAGCCCTCTCTCGGCGGCGAAGAAGGCCTCCGCGACTTTGATGGGGATGAACATCGGCCCCTTGTCGTCGCTGGCCCCGCGCGCGTAGATGCGCTCGTCTCGTATCGCTGGCTCGAACGGCGCAGACCGCCACTGCTCCGGTGGGTCGACCGGTTGCACGTCGTAGTGGCCGTAGATCAACAACGTCGGACGGCCCGGCGCGCCGAGCCATTCGCCGTAGACGACGGGGTGGCCGCCCGTCTCCAGGATCTCGACCGCCAGCGGGCCGGCCGCGGCCAGGCGGCCGGCGACCCAACCTGCCGCGGCCCGCACATCGGCGCGGTGCGCCGGGTCGGTGCTGATGCTCGGTATGCGCAGAAACTCCAGTAACTGGGCCAGGGACTCGTCGCGATGCGCGTCAATGTAGGCTTCCGGCGTGCCGGCCATGGTGTCCTCCTTCGCGGACTGCGGGACAGAGTCAGATGCCGGCGATGATCGCCCGGGTCTCTTCGACCGCGATGCGCCAGATCTCGAGTACCTCCGGGTCGGGACGGGCATAGAGGCCGCCGTAGTTGCCGTCGCCGATGGCCTCGCGCACGGCGGCCGGCGGAAGCGAGCGCAGGCGATCCAGATTGGCCATCGGCTTCTGCTCTTCCGGCGTTGGCGCCACGCGGTTCCAGGGAAAGTTCTCCATCCACGAGCCGTGCGAGGCCACCGGATCGAGAGACTGCACGGACTGCCAGGTGCGGGGCGCGTTCCACCAGTTGTGCAGCAGCACGCGCGTCTCGGGATGGCCGGCCATCCACTCCGCAGCCAGCGAGCCCGCCGGGCTGTTGCCCCCGTGCCCGTTGACCAGCACGATGCGCCGGAAGCCATGGCCGGCCAGGGCGTCGAGCAGATCGCGGATCACCGCCACGTAGGTCGAGACGCGCAGGCTGACGCTGCCGGGGAAGGCCAGGAAGTAGGGCGTGATGCCGTAGGCGAGGGCGGGGAAGACGGGGATGCCCAGCGGCTCAGCGGCCTCGACCGCGACCCGTTCGGCCAGGATTGCGTCGGTCGCCAGGCTCAGATAGGCATGCTGTTCCGTGCTACCCAGCGGCACCACCGCGCGGTCGTCGTGGCGCAGGTACTGCTCCACCTGCATCCAGTTCATGTCGGCGATCTTCATGATGCAAAACTCTCCATCATCCTGTGCATCGTTCAGCCCCGTGGCTTGGGACCAACCAGACAATGCTAGCACAAGCTGGCCCGACGTGATCTGAGAGCTATCCTACGCGCTGGCCTTGCCCGGATAGGTGTAGGTCGCCTATAACGATAGACGGTTCTACTCCACCATTCACGAAGCCGTTCGCGCGGTGCGACCAATTGGCGCTCCTTGCCAGTAGCGCTAGTCTGGACGATGCTGAATCAATGGGTGAGATGAAAGTCGCACGCCGCGAGGAAACTCGGTGAAGCTGCTCACGGTCACGGACTTGATTAAGAAGGGGCGATTCCCGGATAGCCATGCATTCGAGCGGGTGATGAGCGACGTGCGGGAGGCGGTTGATGCCGTCCGCTGGCCGCCTGGTAGCAACACGTTCACAATTTATCCGGAGAGCGGCAAAGAGCGAGGTAAAGGCAATGGTGTCAAGCCGATCAAGGAAGGCTTCACTGCGAAGCTTCATGACAATGGGTGGCGCTTGGAAGGTGCATATCCTCAGGCGAAGGATAACGATGACGCCACTGATGACCTGCAGAGGGTAACGCGTCCGGGTGCCTTCGATGCCTGGCTGGATCTGGATTCCTACAACTTCCAGCCCTTCGTCGTGGAGTGGGAAACGGGCAACATTTCTTCAAGCCACCGGGCGATCAACAAGTTGGCCTTGGCGTTGCTGACCGGCCACATCTCCGGTGGCCTGCTGGTCCTGCCGACACGCAACCTGTACCGGTTCCTCACCGATCGTGTCGGCAACTACCAGGAACTGGCGCCGTATTTCCCTCTCTTCTCTGCCCTTCACGTCGACACTGGTTACCTCGGCATCGTTGCGGTCGAGCATGACGCAACGAGCCTCGATGTGCCGCGAATCGCGAAGGGCACGGACGGCCGCGCCTTGATCTAGAGCAGACGTGCCTGAATGGGCTGCTGATCTTGCCGCCGCGGGCGTAGTAAGCCTTTGCCGGCATCACCCCTGTTCCTTGGCAGGACATTGGGCTGCTCTCCCCG
>Ga0070740_10002616_pt1 | contig 20653 bp, 12 predicted proteins | sample Coa_R2_FD_67286 | JGI IMG/M metagenome (GOLD analysis project Ga0070740, IMG submission 67286) | Surface soil microbial communities from Centralia Pennsylvania, which are recovering from an underground coalmine fire - Coalmine... | ecosystem: Environmental > Terrestrial > Soil > Unclassified ...
GCAGGCGCGGCCAGATTCTCTTCGGGGCGGGGGTCGCCGCCGCCTACGGCTTCCTGGTCGTTTGCCACGTCGTCTTCGGACTCTTCTTCGCGCTCACAATCGTCTGCGCCCTCCGCGGCGCGGGACTCTATGCGAGCGAGCGGTTAGCCGAAAGATCAAGGATGAAACTTGAGGTGAAAGTACCTGCCGTGAGGGGAGCGTAACCGATGACCGATCCCATCGCCATCGTCGGCCAGGCGTGCTGCTATCCGGACGCGCGCTCCCCGCGCGAGTTGTGGGAGAACGTACTCAGTCAGCGCCGCGCCTTCAGGCGCATTCCAGCCGGGCGGCTGCGGATCGAAGACTATTTCGACGCCGACCGAGCGGCCCCCGACTCGATCTATTCGACGGAGGCCGCCGTCATCGAGGGATACGAGTTCGACCGGGTACGCTTTCGCGTCGCGGGCAGCACGTTTCGCTCGGTTGATTTGTCACACTGGCTGGCACTCGATGTCTCGGCTCAGGCGTTCGACGATGCCGGGTTTGACCGAGGGGCGGGGCTTCCGTCTGAAACCACCGCCGTCTTTGTCGGCAACACCCTGACGGGCGACATCTCTCGCGCCAACGTACTGCGACTGCGCTGGCCTTATGTTCGACGCATTCTGGAGGCGGCTCTGATAGAGGAGGGTTGGCACGCAGAACGCCGCCGCGCCTTCGTCGGGAGACTGGAATCCTCCTACAAGGAATCATTCCCGCCGGTTAATGAAGAAAGCCTGGCCGGCGGCCTCTCTAACACTATCGCCGGGCGCATCTGCAACCACTTCGATCTGAAGGGCGGGGGCTACACGATTGACGGAGCCTGCGCCTCTTCGCTGCTCGCCATAGCACACGCCTGTTCGGCGCTGGCCGCCGGTGATCTCGACATGGCGGTCGCGGGCGGCGTGGATTTGAGTCTCGACCCCTTCGAGTTGGTCGGGTTTGCTAAGGCGGGCGCGCTCGCCGCCGGCGAGATGCGCGTCTTCGACCGGAACTCGGCGGGCTTCCTGCCCGGCGAGGGCTGCGGGTTCGTCGTCCTGATGCGACTGAAGGATGCGCTCGACGCCCGCCGCCGGGTTCACGCAGTAATTCGCGGCTGGGGAGTCTCTTCCGACGGCGGCGGCGGGATCACGCGGCCCGAAGTCGAGGGCCAACTCTTAGCCATCTCGCGCGCATACCGCCGCGCGGGCTACGGCGTCGAGACGGTCCCCTATTTTGAAGGTCATGGCACGGGGACGAGCGTCGGCGATGCCACCGAACTTCTCACACTGTCGCGCGCAATCCGTCGGGACGGAGCGAACCCCGCCGCGCCGCCGGCTGCCATCGGCTCCGTCAAAGCTAACATCGGTCATACGAAAGCGGCAGCCGGGGTCGCCGGTCTTCTAAAAGCCGTGGCGGCTCTGAAGTCTCAAGTCCTGCCGCCGACGACCGGTTGCGCCGAGCCTCATGCCGAACTGACGCACGAACGGGCCGCGCTTCGCGTGCTCGGCGAAGCCGAGCCGTGGCCCGCCGGGCGACCTCTGCGCGCCGGGGTGAGCGCGATGGGCTTCGGCGGCATCAACGTTCACCTAACCGTTGAGGGCGTCGAAAGCGAAAGACGTGGGCGTCTCGGTTCTGAAGAAAAGTTGCTCGACGCCTCGGCGCAGGATGCGGAACTGTTCCTCTTAGGCGCGCGGGGTGCTGCCGACCTGCGGGAACAGGTCGAGCGGCTGCTCGCTTACGCCGCGTCCGTTTCATACTCGGAACTGACCGACCTTGCGGCGGAGTTACACAGGCAACTCGGCGCGACAGAGGTTCGCGCGGCGGTCGTGGCCTCAAGCCCCCGCGAATTGGCCGAGCGGCTGGAGACGCTACGCGGCTGGTTGAGGCAGGGCGTGAACGAAGGTTTGCGGTCGCGCGGCGGGGCCTTTCTAAGCACGCGCTCGCGCGAGCCGCGCATCGGGTTTCTTTTCCCGGGGCAAGGCTCCCCCGTTTACCTGCATGGCAACGCATGGCAACGCCGCTTCGCTTTCGTCAGAGACTTATACGCCGCGTCCGCGCTTCCGCGCCTCAAGGGCGGCGGGACAGAGGTGGCGCAACCCTCCATCGTCACGGCTTCGCTGGCCGGGCTGCGCGTTCTGGAGAGGATGGGCGTCAAGGCCGTCTGCGCCGTCGGGCACAGCCTGGGTGAGTTGACGGCGCTGCATTGGGGCGGCGTCTTCGACGAGCAAACCTTGCTCGACATCGCCACGCAGAGGGGGAGCGCGATGGCTTCGCAAACAGCGCCGGCCGGCGCGATGGCGAGCATCGAGGCGGGACAGCCCGAAGCGCAGACGCTCATCAACGGCGAGGGTGTGGTCGTGGCCGCGCTGAATTCGCCGCGGCAGACGGTCATTTCCGGCGAGGCGACTGCCGTCGAGACGGTTATGGCGCGCGCACGCGGTCGCGGCCTGCGGGCCGTCCGACTCCCCGTCTCGCACGCCTTTCACTCGCCTTTGATGAGCGGCGCGCTGCCGGCCTTCACCGACGCTCTTTCGCGAAGGGAACTCCGCGCGTTGCGTCGTCAGGTCTTTTCCACCGTGACCGGCTCGGCGCTCACGTCCGCCGCAGATGCGCGCGCGCTTCTGCTAAAGCAATTGACCGCTCCCGTGCGCTTCGTCGAGGCGGTTCAAAACGCCGTCGGCGAACTCGACCTCTTGCTCGAAGTCGGCCCCGGACAGATTCTGCGCGGCCTGCTCGACGAGTTTGTAAGCCTGCCGGTCATCTCGCTCGACGCCGGAGGGCAGACGCTGCGGGGCCTCTGTCTCGCCGCCGGGGCCGCTTATGCCGCGGGTGCCGACATACATCTCGCGGAGTTGTTCACGGGGAGGTTCAGCCGCCGTTTTGACTTGAACTGGCAGCCGCGATTTATCAACAGCCCGTGTGAACTGCCTCCCGTGCCGGCCGAGACGGACGGTGCTGAGGAAGGGGCGGCCGCGCACGCAGACGAACTGCCCGCGCATCCGTTGGTGTCGGAGACCGAGGCCGACACGCCCGGAGACGTTTCGCCCCCTGCGCTCGACCTGGTCAGGCGGTTGGTCGCGCAGCGCACCGAGTTGCCGCTCGAAACCGTGACGGCTCACCAACGTCTGCTTGCCGACCTGCACTTGAACTCAATCGCCGTCAGTCAACTCGTCGTGGAAGCCGCGCGCGGGCTCGGCTTGCCCCCTCCGTCGTCGCTGCTGGATTTTTCAAACGTCACCGTCGGCGACGCGGCGCAGGCCCTCGAAGAACTGAAGCAGTGCGACACATCTGCCGTCGAAGCGGCGCAGCCCGCGGGCGTCGATTCATGGTTCCGTCCGTTCGTCGTCAATCTGGTCGAGCGCCCGCCGGGGCGGCGCGCAAACGCTCCCGACAGCCGGGGCGAGTGGCAGTTCTTCGCCCCCGCAGACAGTGCGCTGGCGGACAGCTTACGCGAAGTCCTCGGCGGGGTCGAGACGGGCGGCGTGGTGGTCTGTCTCCCGCCCGAGCCGGACGAGAGGCACGCGGGGCTGCTGCTCGAAGGCGCACGCGCGGCGCTGAAATCGGGACGCGGCGCTTGCTTCGTTCTCGTCCAACACGGCGCGGGCGCGGCCTCGTTCGCGCGCACGCTTCACCTCGAAGCGCCGGAGATCAATACCTGTGTGGTCACGGTCCCGGAGGGCCACCCGCAGGCCGCCCGGTGGGTGTCGGCGGAGGTTGCGACATGCGGCGGGTACGCCGAGGCGCATTATGACGAAGCCGGGACGCGTTACGAACCCAGACTCGTTCCCGTCTCGCCGGACGGCCCGGAGTGTGAAGCGCCGCTCAACGGGGACGACGTGCTCTTAGTGACGGGCGGCGGCAAGGGCATCGGTGCCGAGTGTGCACTCTCGCTGGCGAAAGAGACTGGCGCGAGCCTGGTGCTGCTCGGCAGGTCGAAGCCCGAAACGGACGGCGAACTCGCCGCCAACCTGGACAGGATGAGGGCCTGCGGCATCCGCTTCAAATACCTCGTCGCGGATGTCGCGGACGCGGAGTCGGTAAGCGCCGCGGTCGAAGAGGCGACCAAAAGCTTCGGGCAGATAACCGCCTTACTCCACGCAGCCGGGACGAATACTCCGTGCCTTCTGAGTTCGCTCGACGCGTCGGCGCTCAGGGAAGCTTTAGCGCCGAAGCTGAACGGCGCGCGCAACGTCCTCGCGGCGCTCGACCCGCGAAGGCTGCGCCTGCTTGTCGTCTTCGGCTCGCTCATCTCGCGGACGGGGATGCGGGGCGAGGCCGATTATGCGCTGGCGAACGAGTGGCTGGTTCAGTTGACGGAACGCTGGCAGTCGCGGCATCCGCACTGCCGCTGCCTGGCGGTGGAATGGTCGGTCTGGTCGGGCGCGGGGATGGGCGAGCGGCTCGGCAGGATCGAGACGCTCAGGCGTCAGGGCATCGACCCCATCCCCATCGCCGAAGGGGTGCGCCTGCTGCGTGACCTGCTGAGGCGAGACCTGCCCGCGACAGCCGTCACCGTGACGGGCCGCTTCGGGGAGACGCCGACGCTCCGTCTGAAAGAGACGGAGCTTCCCCTCCTCCGCTTTTTGGAGCACAGGAGAGTCTTCTACCCAGGCGTCGAACTGGTCGTTGACACGCAACTCGCCGCCGACACCGACCCTTATCTGCAAGATCACATCTTCCGCGGCGACGCCCTGTTCCCGGCCGTCATGGGTCTCGAAGCGATGGCCCAGGCCGTGACGGCGCTGGCGGAGACAGACGCGCCGCCGGTTTTCGAGCAGGTCAAGTTCAACCGGCCGGTCGCGGTGGCGAACGCAAAGACCGAGACGATTCGGGTCGCCGCGCTGGTGCGCGAGACCGGGCGAATAGATGTGGCCCTGCGTTGCGCGAGCACAGGGTTTCAAGTGGATCACTTCAGCGCCGTCTGCCGTTTCGGTGGGAAGACAGCGCCTAAGGAGGCAAGCCGTCCCTTGCCAGCCGAGCCGCCGCCCGCCGTGCCTCTGGTTCCCGAACGCGACCTCTACGGCGGCCTGCTCTTCCAGGGGAAGCGATTCCAACGCCTGCGCTCTTACCTCACGCTCTCGGCCAGAGAGTGCGTCGCCGAGGTGATGCCCGATAACGCCTCGGCGTGGTTCGGCCCGTACATTCCCTCCGCCACCGTCCTGGGCGACCCGGCCTCGCGGGATGCGCTGCTGCACTCGATTCAAGCCTGCGTGCCTGACGAAACGATTTTGCCGGTCGGCGTCGAACGTCTCACGCCGTGCGCCCTGAAGGATTCCGCGACCCGGTTCGTTCACGCGCGCGAGCGTTCGCGGGAGGGGAGAGCTTTTATTTACGACGTGGTAATGACCGACGCCGCAGGCGCGGTGCTCGAATCATGGGAGGGCCTGTGCTTGCAGGCAGTCGGGGGCGCGCGGCCTTCGGGCGGCTGGGTGGAGCCGCTTTTAGGCCCGTACCTTGAGCGCCGCGTGCAAGACCTGTTCGGCGGGCCAGAGATTTCCGTCGCCGCCGAAGTTGATGACTCCGGGGAAAGGCGCGCGCATAGCGACCGCCTGATCGGGCGCGCGCTCGGCCGGGCCGTCGGAGTGCAGCGGCGTCCCGACGGCCGTCCGGAGGCGCAGGACAGGCGGAGCGTCTCGACGGCTCATGCGGGCGACGTGACGGTCGCCGTCGGCGGCGCGGGCCGCATTGCGTGTGATGTCGAGCCGGTGTCGGCACGCCCGGCCGCGGTGTGGCGAGACCTGCTCGGCGTCGAAGGCTTCGCACTCGCGCAGACGGTCGCCCGCGAGGCGAAAGAAGCGCTCGGCGTGGCGGCGACGCGCGTGTGGACGGCCAAAGAGTGTCTTAAGAAAGCGGGCGCGGGCGCGGCCACCCCGCTCCTCTTCGCCCGCGCCGCGGGTGACGGCTGGGTTCTACTCGCTTCCGGCGCGTTGACGGTCGGGACGTATGTCGCCGAAGTACGCAGCCGCGCGGGCGAGTTGGTGCTGGCGATCCTGGCAGAGAATGAGGGCGCGCGCGCGCGAGTATAAACAGGTCGTCGCGTTTGAAGACGCCGACCTCGCCGTTTATTACGTCAACCATCTTTTAAAAGTGAGGTGCTGCGGGCTTACGCGCGGGGCCGGGACTACGGCTTCTACCGGCACTAATAAGGCGGTCAGGCGGCACTGATGTCGCCGTTCTTACAGGAAGGAGAATCCCCCATGTTACCGGAACAGATTGCGCAAGGCTGCCGCGCGTGCACGGTCGCTGCGAGGGCGAAGGCTGTCGAGCGGGTCATACTCACCATGAAGGAGAGGTTGGCCGAGCCGCTCTCTCTCCCGGAGATGGCCGAGATCGCTGTCTCCAGCCCGTACCACTTCAACCGCTTCTTCCGTCACATCACGGGCATTCCCCCGTGTCTGTTCCTGAGTGCCCTGCGCCTCGAAGCGGCCAAGCGACTCTTGCTGACCACCGACCTCAACATCATAGACATCTGCTTTGAGGTGGGCTACGACAGCCTCGGCACGTTCACCACACGCTTTACGCAGATGGTCGGGCTGCCGCCGACCTCCTTCCGGCGCATGGCCGAAGGACTCAACCTAGCCGAGATCTTCTCGCAGTACCAGAGCGTCGCAGACTACCTGCCGCCGAACTCCGACAGGCGCGGCGTGAAGGGGCGCGTGACGCTGGCCGAAGACTTCGACGGCTTGGTCTTCGTCGGCCTCTTCCCGCTCTTGATCCCGCAGTCGGGGCCGGTCAGTTGTGCACTCCTGACCGGCCCCGGCGAATACCACCTCGCGCCCGCCCCGGACGGGCAGTTCTCGGTGCTGGCCGCGGCTTTAGACAAGACCGATGACCCTTACGCTGCGCTGCTGGCGGAGAATGCGCGGCGCGGCCGGGCCGGGCCGCTCACCATACGCGACGGGGGCACGAGCGGGCCGACCGACCTGCGACTGCACAGGCCGCGCCTGACCGACCCGCCCATCACCATCGCCCTGCCCTTCCTCCTGGCGCAGCGACTCGGCGACCGCCACAGCGTTGCCATTTAAACGCCTCGCTCGCCGCTCACACCGAAACGGGCGCGGGCGAATTTAGCAATCTGTAAGAAGACGACTCGGCGCTTTTCCAGTAGCTTGATGACGCGTCCGGCACCGAGTCTCACCGCGGGAGTCGGGCCGCGGACGAAAGGGCTGCCGGCGCGCGAAGCCTCTTTCGCCACGCACTCTGCTTGCAAAGACTGCCTCCGTTCCCGGCGCGAAATAGCAACACCGAAAGGATGACAGAGCCGTCATGGACGACACGACACGGGGCACCGCCGCGGCGCTTGAGCCGCTGCAAGTGGCACCGCAAAACTATAAGCTCCTGATGGAGAACGACCGGGTGCGGGTTTTCGACGTGACCATCAAGCCGGGCGAGAAACTGGCGATGCACTCGAACGGCCCTTCCGTCATCTACGTCTTCAACGACGGCCGCCTCAAACACACCTACCCGGACGGCAAGGTCAGAGAAACCGAAGCCGTCTCCGGCTCGCTCGTGTGGGATCAGGCCGAGACGCACGAGACCGAGAATACCGGCGAAACCGAGATTCACTCGTTAAAGATCGAACTCAAAAATGCTTAGGGTCAAGGCGGCAGCGCCGGTCGCGCGTCGGCCAGGGGGGTATCGAGCATGTCCAGGCAGAGCCAACTCGCGGACGACGGCAGCCTTTCGGCGCAGATGGCGCTGAGGCAGATGTTGACGGGCGGCTGGCTCACTCAGGCCGTCTACGTCGTCGCCAAACTCGGCGTCGCCGACCGTCTCAAGGACGGCCCGCAAACCGCCGAACAACTCTCCGCCGCTCTGCAAGTTGACGCCTCGGCGCTCTACCGCGTGATGCGGACGCTGGCAGGCTACGGCCTGTTTGAAGAAGACGGTCAACGCGGTTTCAGGCTGACGGCGCTCGGCCGCCAGCTCCAGAGCGCCGTGCCGGGTTCGATGCGCGCGCTGGCGATATGGAACGGGGAAGTGCCCTACAGGGCGTGGGGCTCGGTGCTGCATACGATGAAGACGGGCAGGCCGGCCGTGCCTCACGTTCTCGGTATGCGGCTCTTCGACTACCTCTCCGAAGACCGCGAGGCGGGGCACGTCTTCGACGAGGCGATGACCGGACTCTGCCAGCAAGTCGCGCAAGCCGTCGTCTCGGCTTACGACTTTTCCGGCATAGAGCAACTCGTCGATGTCGGCGGCGGGCAGGGGATACTCGTCGCCAGCATAGCAAGCCGCTATCCGGGGGCGCGGGGCGTTCTCTTCGACCGCCCGTCGGTGGTCGAAGAGGCGACGCGTGTGTTCCGGGACATGAACGTCTCTGACCGCTGCCGGGTCGTCGTCGGCGATTTCTTCGAGTCCGTGCACGGTGGCGCGGACGCTTACCTCCTCTCCTCAGTGATCCATGACTGGGACGACGAGCACGCGCTGAAGATTCTGCGGAACTGCCGCCGGGCGATGAACGGCCGGGGCAAGTTACTGCTGGTCGAGTGCGTCATCCCCGATTCCGGCGGGCCGCTCTTCAGCAAGTTGATAGACCTACAAATGCTGGTCGTGACCGGCGGCCGCGAGCGCACGCAGTCCCAGTTTGAATCACTGCTGGCGGCGGCGGGGTTCCGGCTGAACAAGGTTGTGCAGACGGCCGTCCCCGAATGCGTTATCGAAGCCGTCCCCTCGCAAGCCGCTTCGCCGGGGCGACTCCGGAGTGACGCCGATGACTGACTCAGGCACGTCGGTCGGGTCGCCCTCGCGGCACGGGTCGCCGCTCGCGCCTCCGCAGTACGTGCTCGCCCGTCTGATGACGGGTTACGCGGTGTCGCAGATGGTTTACGTCGCGTGGCGGCTCGGCCTCGCCGACCTGCTCACGGAGGGGCCGCGCAGCGCTGACGACCTCGCCGAATTGACGCACGCCGACCGCAGCACGCTCCGCAGAATCATGCGCGGCCTGGTGGCCGTCGGCGTGCTGCGGCAGACCGGACGCGGGCTGTTCGAGTTGTCCGAAGTCGGCGAGTATCTGCGAAAGGATTTCCCCGGCTCGCTCGGCGTGATGGCCGTGTGCAGTGAGGAATCGTACCTCGCCTGGGGCCACCTGCTGCACACCGCGACGACGGGCGAGACGGCCTTCGACCACGTCTTCGGCGTGGACCGCTATCAATACCTTCAGCAGAACCGGGAGGCGGCCGGCAGCTTTAACTTGGCGATGGCCGGGCTTTCAACGCAGATGGCCGACGCGCTCATCGCCGCTTACGACTTTTCGCGGGTGACGAGGGTGGTAGATGTTGACGGAGGGGACGGCGCGCTGCTGAGGGCGATACTGAAGGAGAATCCGAACGTCTTCGGCGTCCTCTGCGACACGCCTTACGTCGTCGCGGAGGCGGCCGGCCAACTCTCCGGCGAAGAGATGAAAGGGCGTTACGAGGTCGTCGCGGGCAACTACTTCGAGTCGGTGCCGGCGGGCGGCGACCTCTATCTTCTCTCGCACGTCCTGCACAACTGGGACGACGAAAACTGTCTTCGCATTCTCAGGAATTGCCGCGCGGCCGTCGGGCCGGAGGGGGGGCTTCTGATCGCCGAGATGATTATGCCCGCGCGTTTGGAGGACGCTTCCTCTGCTTACCCGCTGGTGATGACCGACCTCCAGATGCTCGTCATGACCGGCGGCTGCGAACGCACCGAAGAGGAGTTCGGCGAGCTACTCTCGGCGGCGGGATTCAGGCCGGCGCGCGTCATCCCGACCCGCTCGCTCGAAAGCCTGATCGAGTGCGTGCCCGCCTAGGCCGGCCCGGCCGCGGCGGTCGAGACGTTTGAGGGGGTAAGGTATGAAGAGAGCACAATCTGACGGAAGCGTGGAAGGCAACGGCCAGCCGCGGCGGCGGCGGCTCAAGAGCCTGCTCAAGCTGGCGGGATACCTCGGACTCCTGCTGCTCGTCTCGCTCGTCATCTTAATTAACTTCACGGTCGGCTGGCGACCATTCATCGGCCCCAAAGTGCGCCCTTTGACTGACCGCCACTTTGAACCTACGCAGGCGCGGCTCGAACGCGGCCGGTATCTCGTCGAAGGCCCGCTACATTGCTTTCAATGTCACGCGCAGCCGGACAGGAACGCGCCGGGCGCGCCGCCGCTGGAGGGAACTGAGGGAGGCGGGCGCGTCTGGAGCGAGGAGGGCTACCCGTGGCTCGTCACGCCCAACATCACGCCCGACAAGGAGACGGGTGCAGGCAACTGGACGGACGATATGCTGGCGCGCGCCATCCGCGAGGGCATCGGCCATGATGGCCGCGCGCTGTTCCCGCTGATGCCCTACCGGTCTTTTAGCCACCTGTCGGACGAAGACCTCGCTTCGGTCGTCGTCTATCTGCGCTCGATCAAGCCCATCAGGTCTGAACTGCCGAAGACGAAGACCCCGGCGATGCTTTCCGTGATCCTCAACACCATGCCTGAGCCGGTGACGGCCCCGGTTCCTCAGCCCGACCTGTCCACCCCGGTCAAGCGCGGCGAGTACCTGGCGAAGATCAGCGACTGCGCGGGCTGCCATACGCCGAGGGGGCGTATGAGTCCGGAGATACCCGGACTCGAATTCGGCGGCGGGAACGTCTTCGGCCAGGGTAAGGAGACCGTCGCCGTGGCGAACATCACGCCCGACCCGACGGGCATCCCCTACTACGACGAGGCGCTCTTCCTCGACGTGATGCACACGGGCAAGGTCAAGGCGCGCGTGCTCAGCCCGCTGATGCCGTGGTTCTACCTCGGCAAGATGTCGGACGACGACCTGAAATCAATCTTCGCTTACCTGCGAACGGTTAAGCCCGTCCGCCACGAGGTAGATAACACGGAGCCTCCGACCAAGTGTCGCATCTGTCATCAGGTGCATGGCTTGGGCGAACGCAACTGAGCCGTCGAGGCGCACGAGTATGAAGCCGCCGCCCTTCGACTACATAGACCCGACTTCCCTGCCGGAGGCGCTGTCGCTCCTCGCCGCGCGCGAGGAGGGCGTGAAAATTCTCGCCGGTGGGCAGAGCCTCATGCCGCTGCTCAACTCCCGGCAGATCAGACCGCGCCGGCTCATGGACGTAAACCGCGTGGCCGGGCTGGACGTGCTGCGCCAGGATGGCGACGGGCTGAAGGTCGGGGCGACCGTGCGGCAGAGGGAGTTAGAGAGATATCCGGGCCTGTCGGAGTTCAACCCGCTGTTGGCCGAAGCCTTGCCTCTCGTCGGACACTTCCCGACGCGCAACCGTGGTACGGTCTGCGGCAGCCTCGCGCACGCCGACCCGGCGGCCGAACTCCCCGCCGTCGCCGTCACGCAAGACGCCCTGCTCACACTGCAACGCAAAGGCTCGCAACGCGTCGTCGCCGCCGGAAAATTTTTCAGGGGCCCGCACCAGACGGCAATCGAGCCGGACGAGATGCTCACGCACATCAGCTTTCCGGCCTGGCATTTCGGCGACGGGTGGGGCATCGAACACGTCACGCGGCGGCCGGGGGACTTCGCGCTGGTGGGGGTCGTCGCCGTGCTGACCGCCGCGCGCGGGGCGTGCGTGCGCGCGCGGTTGACGGTCTTCGGCACGGGCGACACCCCGCAGAGGTGCGCGCGGGCCGAGAGTCTGCTCGAAGGAGAAGCGCTCTCCGCGCCCCTTCTGGAGAGGAGCGCCGCCGCGGTGCAGTTGGAGATGCGTGCGCGCAACGACCTGCGCGCCACGGCGGAATACAGGCGACTGGCGGCTGGCGCTCTCGCCTACCGGGCTTTATTGCGTGCGGCGAAACGTGCCGGTCTCTGGCCGGGGTGATTCGATGGAAAGCAGGGAGATAAAATTAACCATCAACGGTAGTGAGCGGCAGGCCGCGGTACCGGCGCGCACCACGCTGGCAGATTTTTTACGGAGCCAGTCCGGGCTGACCGGCACGCACCTCGGATGCGAGCACGGCGTCTGCGGCTCCTGCACGGTGCTGCTCGACGGCGAGGCCGTCCGCTCCTGCCTGATGCTGGCCGTGCAGGCCGACGGCCGCGAGGTCGTGACGGTCGAGGGGTTGGCGGAAGACGTTGACGGGAGCCGGCTGCAAGAGTCTTTCCGGAACCAGCACGGCCTGCAATGTGGCTTTTGCACGCCGGGCTTTTTGGTGACTGCCGCTGCCCTGCTCAAGAGCAGCCGCGAAGTTGACGAGCAGACGGTCAGGAGCGCGCTGAGCGGAAATCTCTGCCGCTGCACCGGCTACAAAGGGATCGTGCAGGCCGTTCTCGAAGCGGCCGGGGCCGGAACGGTCGCCCCTCACGCCGCGCCGCCCGGCCAGGAGATTGTCGGCGCTTCAACCGAGCGCGTCGAGGATCAAAGGCTGCTCCACGGCCGGGGCGTTTACACCTCCGACATACGCCTGCCCGGCATGGCGCACGCGGCCTTTCTGCGCAGCCCGCACGCGTCCGCGCGCATCCTCGGCATTCAAGCCGAGGCCGCGCGCCGCGCGCCGGGCGTGCTCGCCGTCCTGACCTTTGCCGACATCGCCGCCACGGCGCGGCCGCTCCCCCAGGTGCAGCCGCACAAGGATTTAATTTCGCGGCTGCCGTATCCGCTGGTCAAAGAGGTCGTCAGGTACGCGGGCGAGCCGGTCGCGGTCGTCGTCGCCGAAAGCGCCTACGAGGCCGAAGACGCGCTGGAGTTGATCGAAGTCGAGTACGAGGTGCTGGCGGCGACGCTGGACGCGGAGGCCGGGCTGAGCGAGGCGGCACCTCGCGTCCACGAAGATTTGCCCGACAACATCGCGGGCCGCTTCGGTCAGGAGGTGGGCGACGTTGAGCGCGCGCTCGAAAGCGCGCACGTGGTCGTCACCGAGCGGCTCACCATCGGGCGCGTCAGCGGCCAGCCGCTCGAAACGCGCGCCATCACCGCCTCATACGAGGCGGGCAAACTGACCATCTGGATGACCACGCAGTCGCCCCACATGGCGCGCCGCGTCTTCGCCGAGCAACTCGGCCTTTCGCCCTCTGAAGTTCGCGTGATCGCGCCCGACATCGGCGGCGGCTTCGGCGTCAAGAATCGCTACTACCCTGAATACACGCTCGTCGCCATGCTGGCGTCGCGTCTGGGCCGCCCCGTCAGTTGGGTCGAAGACCGCCGCGAGAGTTTCACGGCGACCTACCACGAGCGCGAGCAGGTTCACGAGGTCACGCTCGGGCTGGCCGCGGACGGAAAGATTCTGGCGCTGCGCGACCGTTACCTCTACGATCAGGGCGCGTATACACCCATCGGCATTGTCGTCCCTTACGTCACCTCCGTGAGCATTCCGGGTCCGTACCGCGTCCCGAATTATAAGGTGGATTGCGCCATCGTCTTCACCAACAAAACGCCCGGCGCGCCCTACCGCGGGGCCGGCAAACCGCAGGCGGCTTTTGTGATGGAGCGCATCCTGGATGCGGGCGCGCGCCGGCTCGGCCTCGACCCCATCGAGATACGCCGGCGCAACCTGCTCCGGCCCGAAGACTTCCCTTACGAGACGGGGCTCACCGACTTGGACGGGACGAAAGTTGTTTACGACAGCGGCCAGTATCACGCCTGCCTGCGGCGGGTTCTGGAGTTGATCGGGCACAAAGATTTTCTGCGGGAGCAGGCGGCGGCAAGTTCGGCGGGGCGTTGCGTCGGCCTCGGCGTCGCCTGCTACGCGACGATGACGGGGCGCGGGCCGTTCGAGGGCGCGCGCGTGCGGGTCGTGCACGATGGTCGGGTCGAAGTCTATTCGGGCGTGTCGTCGCAGGGTCAGAGCCATCAAACCACCCTGGCTCAAGTCTGCGCGGAACACCTCGGCGTGCCTCTCTCCGACGTGAGCGTCAGGCTCGGCGACACCGACTTCATCGAGAAGAGCATCGGAACTTATGCCGCGCGCGTGGCCGTGATGGCGGGTAACGCGGTCGCGCTGGCCGCCCAATCCGTGCGCGAGAAAGCCTTGCTCAACGCCTCGCAAATACTGGGCGCTCCGCCCGACGAGCTCGAACTGGCGGGCGGCGTCGTTCGCGTCAGAGGGGTGCCTGAGCGCGCCGTCGGCCTCGGCGCGCTGGCGCGGCACCTGAGCGCTCAAGCCCCTCGACCCGCTCCCGACGGGGGTACGTCTCAGGAACTTGAAACCGTCTCTTATTACCAGAGCAGCCGCCCCGCCTACGCTAACGGGAGCTACGCGGCCGTCGTGGAGGTTGACCGGCGAACCGGCGTGGTGAAGATTCTTCGACACGCGCTGGTGCATGACTGCGGCGTGATGATTAATCCCCGCGTGGTCGAGGGACAGATATACGGCGGGGTGGTGCAGGGTCTCAGCGAAATGCTCTTCGAGGAGATTCTCTACGACGGAGCCGGAAGACCGCTCAACACCTCGTATAAAGAGTATCTCCTGCCGACGGCACCGCTCGTCCCGCCGCTCGTCGTCGCCCACGTGGAGACGCCGAGTCCCTTCAACCCGCTCGGCGTCAAAGGGGCCGGCGAGGGCGGAACCGTGCCGGTCGCGCCCGCCGTCGCTTCGGCCGTCGAGAACGCACTCGGCCAGACCGTAAGGCTGCGGCGCAGACCCGTTCACCCCGCAGACCTGCTGAAATTAATCTGGCGGGAGGAACGCCGGGACGTATAAAATGGCGCACGGATGACTCGCGTGCCCGCTTGCAAGGCGTTTCGCCAACTTAGCAATCGGGGAGAAGCCGGCCCGCGGATCCTCTGATATAAACCTCTACGTTTCAAGGAGCGACAGCGTCTGTATGAGCGAAAACAGTTCCGTCTACCGCAAGATGAGCGACGAGGCCGTTAAAACCAGGACAGGTAAAGACTGGAAGGGGTGGCTTACCGTCCTCGATAAATTCGACGCGCAGAAAAAAGGGCACACGCAGACCGCGAAATATCTGCGCGAGAAGCAGGGGCTTAGCAATTGGTGGTCGCAGGCCGTGACCATCCGCTACGAATGGGAGCGCGGCTTACGCAAGTAGTTCGGGTGCAGCCCCGCGCCTTGTCCCTTAGTCAGCACTAGTTCACACACGCTCGGACGGCCGCCGCATATGACGGCGTCGGGAGACGTGTCTCTATTTTCATCCCCGCCCCGTAATTTTATCGGCGCGACCCGCGCGAGCAAGCCGGTGACAAGCTAACACGCCGGAGTAGATCAAATGAAAACACTCTGCATACTCGTCGCCGCGACGCTGGCGCTGGCGCTGATTCCACCCTCCGCCTCTAGGGGCAAGACCGAGCAGGTGGACATCCCTTACCCCGACCTGTTGAAGATGGTGGAGAGCACCACCTGTCAGGACAGAAAGACTTGGGGCGGGAAGTGCGAGCCGGAGCCTTTGAAGGTTCATGACTCTGCCGGCGGGCGTGAATTGACGGTGAACTGCCCGGGCTGCATGGAGGCTTTGAGCGTCCGCGGCGAGAGACTGAGCGGCAGGCTCAAGGTCACGGGGCCGGGCGGGGAGAGCGAGGCCGGCTTCCGCACTACCGCGCCGTCGGCCGCCGAGCTCGCCGAGCACGTCGTTAAACCTCTCGGCGATTACTACACCTATCACTTCTTTATGAAGGCGGCCCGGCCGAGGGGGCTGGCGACGGACGGGAAGGGCAACCTGCTGGTCACGGACTTCGGCACGGGCCAGAACGACGGCAGGGTCTGGAAAATCTCGCTCGACGAGTTGAACAAGCAGCCCCAACTCTTGCAGCCGGCCGAGGGCACGGAGCTTGTCAGCGGGATGCCCTCGGTTAAGATCGACACGACGTTTCAGGGCCAGCCCATTAAGTCCGTAGTCGGTCTCTCGTCCGTGCGCGCGGACGGCTCCGGCCTGGTCGCTCTTACGAACAGGATCATCGCACACGGCGAGAAAGACCCGTTGGCGGGTTTGCACGGGATACCCATCGCCAGCGTGCTCCGCATCAACCCGGCCGCAGGCCGCAAGCCTTCCGTCCCGATGGGGCGGGCGCTTCAGCCCTCGCGGTCGGCTCAGTTCTCGGTGCTCTCCTCTCTCGGCGAATTTGAAGAGCGGTTCAACCCTGACAAGAGAGGGATCGAGAGCGACCCGTTCGACCTGGCGCTGCGCGACGGCTACGCCTACGCGTCCGACGCGGGCGGTAACGACCTGGTGCGCGTCAACACGAGAACGAACGAGGCGAATCTCTACGCCGTGTTTGAAGAGTTGCCGAACCAGTCCTACGACCCGCGACAGCCCGAAAGTTTTCAGAACCGGCCCCAAAGAGACGCCGTGCCGTCGGGCGTCGCATTCGGCCCCGACGGCGCGCTCTACGTCGCGCTGTTTGCGGGCTACCCCTTCCCGAAGGGCGGCGCGGCCGTTTACAGGTTGACGGATAAAAATGGCGATGGCAGCGCGCTCGATCCGGGCGAGCAGAGCGTGGCCGTGAGCGGATTGACCTGCGCCATCGGCGTCGCCTTTGACGCGCGCGGCCGGATGTACACGAGCGAGTATTCGCTCGACTTCATGAAGAACGCGCCGGGCAGGATTTGTCTCATCCGCGACGGGAAGTGCGCCGTCACGATCACCGATAAGGTCGTCTCGCCGACCGGCATCGTGGCTATCGGAGACTACATCTATTTCTCCCAAGAGTTCATGGGCCTCGTGGGCAGGCTCCCCCTCCCAAGGCCGGATAAATAAAGAGGCTTGAGCAGGGGCGAGTAAAGCTAACCGCGGAGGCGCAAAGTCGCAGAGGCTGCACCGAGGAGTTCGACTCTTCGATGCAGCCTCTGCGACTTTGCGCCTCCGCGGTTATTGTCGTCCCCCGGCCCGACCGGCGATTGTCCAGTGACTTACCCCGAAGCGCGCGGCCCCGCTCCGGGGGCGAGAAAACAAATTGAGCAATCCATGAGAAGACAAAATTGCGGGCCGACCTTATAACGGTCTGCATCGAGATTGGTGCTATGTGGGGCGCGATTCAGCCCTCCTCGACCATTCATCAGAGTTCAGGTGATTTGCTTTCACGCTGTTGCTTCTCGCTGCGCTCGCCGGCACAAAGCTGTGGGAAGTCACCCTACGACGACACGCGAACCCGGATGTGCCCGCCGCACCGCACGCGTAGAGAGGATGTTTCAGATGAGATCACAGCGAATTTATCAGTTGATTGTTCTGACGACACTGGCCCTGGTCTTTTCTCCGGCCTGCCAGACGACTGAGCAAGGCAATAACGCGCAGACCCCTGGTGCCAACGCCGCCCCTTCGGCCGCCGCCTCGCCGGCCGGCGAGGCGGGCAACGTGACGGCACAGCTGAGCACGTTGGAATCGCAGGAGAAGGAAGAGGAAGGGACCACCGTCGCGGTGAAGGGTGCCAAACTCGCCGGCCCGCCGGAAAAACTCCGCGGCCGATTCTCGGAGTTTTCGCTCCCGCAGGGCAGCTTCCCGCAACTGATGGCGATGGGCAGGGATGGCACCATCTACTTTGCCCAGGGTAACGCCAACAAGATTAGCCGGGTGGCGTCGCCGTCCTCTGCCGACTCCGGCCGGCTCTCCGTCCAGGACTATGCCATCCCGACGCCGAACAGCTTCCCCATCGGCATCGCAGTCGGGCCGGACGGGAGCGCGTGGTTCACTGAGAAAAACGGGCACAAGATCGGGAGGCTCGACCCGAACGCAAACTCCATTACCGAGTACGCGACCCCTACCGCCAACAGCGGGCCGGTCGGCATCGCCTTCGGGCCCGACGGTGCCGTCTGGTTCACCGAGGCCGACGCCAACAAGGTCGGCCGGGTGGACCCGAAAGACCCGAAGAAGATACAAGAGTTCAGTGTCCCGACAGCCGATTCTTCGCCCATCTACATCACGCCCGGCCCCGATCAGGCGATGTGGTTCGTGGAAGTTAAAGGCCACAAGCTTGGCCGCGTCGATCCGAACGGCGGAGCCGTTCAGGAATTCGCCACGACGACGCCAAAATCAGGGCCCACCTGTGTCATCACGGGCCCCGACAACGCGCTCTGGGTCAGCGAGTTGAACGCCGATAAGATTGCGCGCTTTGACGTGTCGGCGAAGAAATTCACTGACGAGATCGCCATCGACTCGCGTAAGAACGGTCCCCACTCGGGGCCGGCCATCCTCGTCAACGGCGCGGACGGCAACATCTGGTTCACGGAGATGTACGGGAATCAGATCGCCCGCCTCGACCCCAGGAACAAGCAGGTGCACGAATTCACAGCCCCGTCGGCAGTCAAGCTGGCGCAGGCCGCCGCACCGCCCGGCCCGAATGCTTCCGCCGCGGCCGGCGGTAAGCCGGCGTGGCGCGACGAGAACAGATCTGACGCCGCCGGCACCAGTGACACCGGCGGCCCCGGCTCTATCGTCGCCGCCTCGGACGGGACCGTCTGGTACACCGCGATGTTTACACATAAGATCGCACGCCTGCGAGTTAGCAAAGCCTGAGTCTTTGGTTTGAAGAGTGCCGGTGTGTGCCGTGTCGCGCCGGCAGAGTAGTCACCTGTTGATCTTTCAAACCGCCCATTCGTTTTAACCTGCCACCGGCGCGTGCCGCCGTCAGCGGCCGGCCCCCCGTCGAAGGGAGGGGAAGGCTGGCCGCTTAACGGTGGCCCAAGCCGGCGGGGATGCAGAAGCCCAGCAAGCTGAAGAACGGAACGGGCGGGCGGTTCGCGAGACGACGTGGGGGCGTTACTTGCTCACTGGAGTGGTTTCACATCTCCTGAGATAAAAGGAAAAAACAAAATGGCTATCGACCTTTGCAACAAAATGGAGCACGTGCAGGTGACCGATGACGAGGCCCTGCTGGAGAGAGGGTTCGGAGACTCGGTTGAGAGCATCGCCGTTTCGCTCGACAATCTCTCGCCGCAAAGGCGGGAGGTGGTCGAACTGGCCTACCGCTCTGCGCTAACACACCCGAACCCCCTGGCGCACGTCGTCGGCGACCCGGCGGCGTGGGAAAGTAATTTCTCGCACGTCCTGGATCGCGTCGCCGTCCGGCTCGACTCCCGCCCCAGTTCCGAACTGCGGCAGCAGGCGCTGAGTCATCCCGACCCGATGATGCGCGAGCAGGCGTTGTACGAGTACGCCGACCGCAACGAGAAGGACGCGATGGAGCTGCTTTGCCAGGCCGTCGAGTCGGACAGGGACCAGCAGGTGCGCTGGGACGCGCTCTGGGCCATCGAGAAGCTCGGCGGCATCGAGGCCATCCAGGCGCTGCGGAAGTTTCAGCGCGACGCCGACCCGGAGATCGCCGAGTGGGCCGGCCTGTTCATCAGCGAACTTCAGTCGGGCAACCCGGCCTTCGACGGCCGCGAATGCCGCAGCACGCCGGGCCGCACCTTCGACGAAACCATCTTCCTGCTCATTCACTGTGACCTCTACATCCGCCTCGACAAGACCAATCAGCGCTGGGGCAAGCTCTCCTTAGCGCCGCAGGGCTTGGCGCGCGTCTATGGCCAAGCGCACGCCTGCCCGAATGTCGCGACCAGGGAGCGGCAGTTGGTCATCGCCAAGACCATTTCGGGTCTCCACCCGGACGGCACGCCGCACATGGACAACTACCTCTTCCGCGGCTTCACGGAGCGCACGCGCCCCGACCGGGGCGCCTTCTATTTCGAGTCGCACGTCAAGCGCCCGTTCTACGTCTCTGGGCGCGCGGACGACCCGTCGAAGGGCGTGGCGGACTCGCACATCGGCTTCATGCGCGAAGGATGCTGGACTCTCGACAGCCGCTTCAAGATCGGCAACGCCGACGCCATCCGCTATGTCCGCGGCCGCTTCCAGGGCTGGGGTTACATCAACCTGGAGCAGATGTTCGGCAGGTCGCTCGACCAGATTCTGCTGCCGGGCAACGCGATACTCTCGACACTGCACGACCCGGTGGCCGGCCCGCTGACGAACACCTTCATTTCGGGAACCTTCAAGGGCAAGCTCAACGACTGGGATTGCGACGGCCACATCGACCTCAACTCGCGCGACGTTTACTCGACCGTCGAGGGCGAGTTGGACACGAACATGGACGGCGTCCCGGACGAGCCGGGCGTCTCCTGCTGCACGTGGCAAGGCAATTTCCCCGTCTGACCGGGCGAGGGTTTCCTGCAACCGCCTACCATCACAGGGAAATTCAGAGGAGGGAAAACCTTGTCCAAGCAGGTACTACACCCCGACGAGGTCGCATCCGAGCATGCGACCTCGAACGGCCCTGACTGGCTTGACCTGCGCCGTTCACACGAACTGGAGAGCGCGGAAGGAGAGTTCCCGCGCCTCTACTCCGACGGCGCGCAGACGGTCGCGCGCGACCGCTGGGAGCGGATCGTTTCGAGCAGGATCATCCAAGCGCCTCCGGAAGTCATCTGGCAGGCGCTGACCGACCCTTTCGCGTTGAAACAGTGGCTCATCTCGTGCGCCGGCTCGCTTGAGGATGTGAACAGCGATTGTATTCTCGACTTCGAGGACGGCGACTTCTTTCTCACCCGCCCGAGGATCGTCAGCCCTCCGCATCTACTCGAATGGCGTTGGCGCTGGCTCGGCATCGGCCCCGCTTGGACGGTCAGGTGGGTTCTGGAGCCGGCGCAGGGCGGCACGCGCGTCACGGTCGTGGACGAAGCCTTCAACCCGCCGTCGCGCACGGGACATTACCGCGGCGAGGGCTGGCCGGAAATTCTCGACATCCTGGCCTCTTACATCAGGACCAACACGAACTATCGCTGGCCCTGCCGCAGCCAGTCTTACAT
>Ga0070740_10002620_pt1 | contig 20636 bp, 17 predicted proteins | sample Coa_R2_FD_67286 | JGI IMG/M metagenome (GOLD analysis project Ga0070740, IMG submission 67286) | Surface soil microbial communities from Centralia Pennsylvania, which are recovering from an underground coalmine fire - Coalmine... | ecosystem: Environmental > Terrestrial > Soil > Unclassified ...
TGCCAGTGAAGCCGGAAATCAACGCCCCGGTACCGCAGATTCAGGCTGATAACTATGCCGATCCGTTGAGCAAAATCGCCCCGTTCTCCGGTGGTCAGGGCCAGTACGGATTAGGCAACGGTAGCGGCGGTGGGATTGGCCCCGGAAACGGCAACGGCTATGGACCCGGAACCGGTGGTGGAACGGGCGGCGGCGTTTACCGCATTGGTGGTGACGTCTCAGCGCCGATTCTGATCAATAAAGTCGAGCCTGAGTATTCGGAAGAGGCCCGCAAAGCGAAGTATTCCGGTACGGTTCTGCTCTCGATCGTGGTCGACCAAAATGGAATGCCGCGTGATATTCACGTGATCCGGCCGCTCGGTCTCGGGCTGGATGAGAAGGCGATCGAAGCCGTGATGAAGTGGCGCTTCCGCCCAGGCATGAAGGGCGGCCATCCGGTCGCTACGCAGGCCCAGGTCGAAGTCAACTTCCGCCTGCTGTAAAATCTGTTTTCAATCCGTGTGCATCTGTGTCCATCCGTGGCTAAGAACCCCGGCACTCCGCGCACGGACAAATGCTCCGCAAATGGTCGAACGAATAAATGCCCGTGCTGTGCCCGTCATTCCAGAAGATCCGAATGGCGTATTGCCCCACCGGTTCCACGGAATTCATCTTCAACGCTGGTTTAAACATCGGAAACGGACTCGGCTTCGAATAGCTGGTCTTCTGCGGCGTGGTTCCATGTGCGCCCGTGCAGGTCGCACAGGGGCATTCATCGCGCAAATAAGCTAGTGAATAGTCGCTATGGTGTCCATCCCGCCAATCAATTTTGATTCCGGTGGATTTCGATATCGCGATATGCTCGGGTTCTGGGTTAAGCATTTGGTGAACGCTCGATATCCCGAACACCCGGAATACGGCGGAAGGCGGTCAGAACGCGCTCCAACTGTTTCTTGTCCCGCACCTCCATCGTGATATCGATCACCGCGCTCTCGTCCGTGCGGTTTTCATCGCCCCGCGCTTCCAGGCTTCGGATATTGCTCGATTCCGCGCTCAGAATCGACGTTAACTGGTGCAGAATGCCGGGCCGGTCATCTGTGTAGATCACTACTTTCACCGGCAGCGGATTGCTCGCGCTCCGCGCCCAATCGACCGCAATCTTCCGCTCCGATTCGTACATCAGGTTCTGCACGTTCGGACATTGCGCCGAATGCACCGCAACGCCCTTTCCGCGCGTGATATACCCGACAATCTGTTCGCCGCGAATCGGATTGCAGCATTTCGCGCGATAGACCATCACGTCGTTCGCTCCATCCACGTGAATGGTGAGGTCGCCGTCTCCCGGTGCCACCCCCGGCTGCATCTGCGGAATTCGCGGAACCGGAGCTGGCGGCGTCGCGGTTTCCGGAACCGCGGTCTCCGGCACGACTTTCTGCAACACCTGGCGTGCCGAGAACCGGCCAAATCCCAGCGCCGCGTACAAGTCTTCCGTCTTACTAACGCCGTATTCAGACGCCACGGATGCCAGCCCGTCCTGGGAAATCCGGCCTAGGCTCACGCCCATGCGCCGCGCCTCTTTTTCGAGCGATTTCTGTCCGATCTCGACGGCCTTCGCGCGCTCCTGAGCATTGATCACATGGCGAATCTTGTTGCGCGCGCGTGAGGTCTTGACAACCGCCAGCCAGTCCCGGCTGGGCTGATGGCCCGGCTGCGTCAAAATCTCCACCACATCGCCGTTCCGCAGCATCGATTTCAGCGGTTTGATGACGCCGTTCACGCGTGCGCCCACGCACGTGTTGCCGACATCGCTGTGAACGGCGTAAGCAAAGTCGATGGGGGTCGCGTCACGCGGCAGAACAATCACTCGGCCGCGCGGGGTGAACGTGTAGACTTCCTCCGAATACAGGTCCACTTTCAGCGTGGAGAGGAAGTCGCCCGAATCCTTCATCTCGCGCTGCCATTCGACCAATTGCCGGAGCCAGGCGATCCGTTGGTCGTCTTCTGCAGGACCCTTGTGGGCGCCCTCTTTGTACTTCCAGTGCGCCGCGATGCCTTCTTCCGCGATCTTGTGCATCTCCTCGGTGCGGATCTGCACTTCGAACGTGATGCCGCCGGGACCGATTACCGACGTGTGCAGAGACTGATACAGGTTCGGACGCGGCATCGCGATGAAGTCCTTGATGCGTCCGGGAATCGGGTGCCATTCGTTGTGAATCACCCCAAGCGCCGCGTAGCAGTTCTTCACCGAATCCGTGATGATGCGCACCGCGAGAATGTCATACACCTGATCGAGCGTGATCCGCTGGCGCTTCAGCTTCTGATACACCGAGTAGGCGCGCTTCACCCGGCCATCCACGCGTGCGGGAATGCCTTCCCGCGCCAGCTTCTGGTCGATTTGCGTTTGCAACTGCGCCAGCCACTCTTCGTATTCGTGGCGCTTGGAATCGATCTCGCGCATCAGATCGGCGGCGGCCTCCGGCTGCAACGTCTGAAACGCCAGGTCTTCCAGTTCGCCGCGCACCTTCCCCATTCCCAGGCGGTGGGCGATCGGTGCATAGATATCGAGGGTTTCCTGGGCGATCGCCTCCTGCCGCTCGCGCGGAAGCGACGCGATCGTTCGCATATTGTGCAGCCGATCGGCGAGCTTCACGATCACGACACGAATATCGGTCGTCATCGCCAGCAGCATCTTGCGCAGGCTCTCGGCCTGGCGGTCCTCGCGATTGGCGAGGCTGATTTTGCTCAGCTTCGTCACGCCGTCGAGACACCGCGCCACGTCCTCGCCGAACTGGGTCTTGACCTCCTCCAGCTTCGCCGACGTGTCTTCCAGGACATCGTGGAGCAGCCCCGCCTGCAAGCAGACCAGATCCATCTGCATGTCGGCCAAAATGTGTGCAACCGCCAGCGGATGCGTGATATACGGCTCGCCGGAGCGGCGTTTCTGCGCTTTATGGTGCTCGGCAGCAAAACGGTAGGCCCGTTCCAGCACCGACAGGTCTTCCTTTGGCCGCTGCGCCCGGACCTTCTCCTCCAGGCCGCGGTAAAGCTCCTCGACCTGCGGGGGATCCAAAACCGTGGTTGCCATCTAGCTTACTAATAGGTTAGATCACTGGCACCGCTGAATTGTTCTGAGCCGCGACCGCGAGGGAGCGGTTCTGCAGCGCATTCAGAACCACGCGCGTAAGCAAGTGGCCTGGTCACCTGAGGCTCTCCAACAGCTCTCTCCGCACCGGCCAGATGCCTTTCAGTTGATTTCCGGAGACTTCGAACCTACCGGCCGCGAGCAGCCCCGTGAGGTCATCGGCGCTCGGCTGGCGACGCTCTCGCGCAAGTTCCAGCTTCAGCATCCTGGTTTCGATCTCTAACTGATTGCGCGTAGTCTTGGCCGTGACCGGGTTCGGGAAGCTTGCATCCAAGCGTAGCTGAAACTCAGCGTTTGCGCCCGGCCCCAACGAGAGTACCACCGGATCGGCCGATTGCAGCCAGATGGCGAGCACACGCACCGGAAATGGCAGATCCACCGGATTGTGAAGCAGCTTCTGTGAGGGCTCGACCCAAACCGGGTACGGCGGCGGATTCCCGCCCGGCCTGCTTTTGTGGACCAAAAGCTTCCGGGCGGCAGAGCGGTCCGCGCTGATCGCCAGACCGAGCACATCCGGCTGCACTGCGACGAACGAGACCCACCGGCCCGCTTTGTTGGGGCCTCCGTGCTGCGTCACATATCGGCGTACGCGGTCCCAATCGAAACGGCCGCGAACCAGGAATAGAAGCTCCGACGAATCTGCCGCTCCCGCAATGGCTTCGGCATCCTGTTGATAATCGAATCCGGTTTCCCTAACAAACCTCCGGTAATCCGGATCTTCGCGCTTCGATACGCCTAAAAGGTCCAGCACGCCCGCCCGCCGAAGCGCCGCGACGTTCACAAAGAAGCGGGTCGCGTCTTTAGTCGGCAGAAGCCGGACCAAATCGGTATCGGTGCGAACAAAACGGTGCCGGTACCGGTCAATGCCAAACAGCGCCCCCGCCACCACCCCCGCAATCGCCACAAAAACCACCCAGGGCTGTGGCGCGCGCTTCAATTTCACGCCGTTGCCAGTTCCGCGACTCTCGCCTGTTTCCAAAGCGCAATATACGGCTTCAATTCACCCATCATCTTCGCGAACTGATCGAGCGTCAGCGACTGCGCTCCATCGCTGATGGCCTTTTCGGGATTCGGATGCACTTCCACGATCAATCCGTCCGCTCCGATCGCTACGGCCGCCCGCGAAAGCGCCGGAACCAGGCTGCGTTTCCCTGTGGCATGACTCGGATCGAGCACAATCGGCAGATGCGATAGCTCATCCAGAACCGGAACCGCTGTAATATCGCACGTATTTCGAGTGGCCGTTTCGAACGTGCGAATGCCGCGCTCGCACAAGATCACATTCGGATTTCCGTGCGCCACGATGTACTCGGCCGACATGAGAAGTTCCTTGATCGTAGAACTCAGCCCGCGCTTCAGCATCACCGGCCGGTTAGCTTTTCCGAGCATCTTGAGCAGCATGAAATTCTGCATGTTCCGCGCGCCGATCTGCAAAATATCGGCGTACTCGGCGACCATCTCCACGTGCGCTTCGCTCATCACTTCGGTGATAATCCCCAGGCCGGTCTCCTGCTTGGCTTTGCGCAGCAGCTTCAGGCCGTCCAGTTCCATGCCCTGGAAATCGTAAGGGGACGTCCGCGGCTTGAACGCTCCACCGCGCAGAAACCGTGCGCCGTGTTCCGCCACAAAATGCGCGGTCGTCATGATCTGCTTTTCGTTTTCGACCGAGCACGGCCCGGCCATCACCATGAACTCATCGCCGCCGATTTCGTGGCCGTTCACGCGAATCTGCGACTTGTTCGGCCGGAACTCCCGGCTCACGAACTTGTAGGGAGCCGAGATCCGAACGGCCCGCTCCACTTGCGGCATGGCTTCGAGCGATTCCAGGCACGCCGTCACGTCGCCCACCCCGACGACGCCAATCACGACGCGCTCCTCGCCCTCGATGGAATGCACTTTGTAGCCGAATTCGCGTATCCGCTCGCAAACGGCATCAATCTCCGCTCTCGTTGCGTGTAGCTTCATCGAAATAATCATCTGTTCCTCACGAATGCCCTAAATGGAAAAGGCCCACTCGCCTTCCGAGTGGGCCGCCTTCCGAAACTTTCTCGCTGAACCTCAGTTCTAAAAGCTGTCCGGGTACAGCCGCATCACTAGAAGTATGACACACGGTAGGTGGAGCGGGCCTCCGGCCGGCTATGCCGCTATTCTAGACTGCGATGGGGATCGTTCATCATCATCGGTATCCATTGGCAGTGAGTTTTCCGCTGATCATCCAGTTATTGCTGCGTATGCAGATCAGGATCGGCCGGCTGGAAGTAATCGAGATCCTTGACGCGCTCGGCCCCAATCGCCAGCTGATCGTAAGAAGACCACATACAAATCCGGCGAATTTCTTACAGCTCATACGAATCATTTCGGAAGATACTTCGATGCCCGGAATCCATGAAGGCGAATGCGGAAGGTCACGAGCGCTTCTCTCCAATTGAGGCGCACCCGCTCCCAAAATGGATATGCCGGCGGCCAAGGCGCGGCATGCGTTTCCCATTTCAAACGTGGATAGTGACTGAGAATCATCGCCGTGCGCGCCAGATGATAGGGGGAGCTAATCACTTCTGCCGTGTGCCAGCCATGCGCATTCATGATCTGGTTGGAATAATAAATATTCTGGATCGTGTCGTGGGCCTTATCTTCTTCAACAATCGCGGTTGCCGGAACCCCGTTGGCCTCGGCCAGCTTGGCCATAACATCCGCTTCCACAAACCGGTTGTGCGCGGCGGTCCCGGTCATGATGATGTGTTGACTGACGCCTCTATTAAATTCGCGAACGCCTTCCATGACGCGTTCTCGCTGCTCTGGCGAAGGAGAGCCGTCCGGCTCGGCGGGACACCCGAGCACGATCAGCGTATCTACCGTCCGCAACGCCGCGTTTTCATGCGGGGAGAAGAAGTAGGGCCCCAGAACAACCGCCGGGTACAGCAGGCACACGATCGCCAGCACAAGAAGAAGCCGCATGGCGATTCGCATGAAGCCAGATTACACTGCGCGTTGTCTATTCACAGCCGTCGCCAATTTTTATTCGCTTTAAAATCAAACACATTACGCGTGGACTAAAAATGATCGGGGGCATATGTCGTGAAATGCTGAACCGAGCCGTGACCGCCGGCGAGCGGTTCTCTTTTTTTATAGACGGTAAAAACTCAGCCACGCCGCTTCCACAACGCCGAGGCAATCCCCAGTCCGACGCCCGTCATCACGGCCATCTTGACCATGGGCCGTATCGCGATTTCCGTATACAAACTGCTCTCGCAAACATGGACGTCATAGTTCCCGCGCTCGCGCAAATCGCCCGAAAACCGCTCCGGAAACCCGTTATCTCCCGGTTCTGGAGCACGCTTCGATTTTTGCCCTTCGAACATCGTCGCGTTCATGAATCTGTCGCCGAGCGCGGGCGCCAACCGCCCTAACATCGATTGCAGCGGAGCCGCGCCGCCCACCAGCACATCGCGGACAGGATTCTCGGCGGCGTACAAAATCGCGCGCGTCACAGTATCGGGCGCATACATCGGCGGCGGCTCGACCGGCTGTGCGTCCATGTAGGTTTTGGCGTGTTTGAAGAACGGCGTGTCGATCGCGGTCGGCTTGATAAGCGTGACGGAAACCGGCGCGCCCTCTTTCCTCAGCTCTAACCGCAACACATCCGTGTACGCCTTCACTGCGTGCTTGGACGCCGAATAAGCGCCCTGCAGCGGAATCGCGCGATCCGACGCCACGCTCCCGATGTTGATAATCGCTCCGCCGTGCGTGCGCAGATGTTCGGCGGCAATCCGCGAACCATACACCACGCCCCAATAGTTCACTTCAAACAACCGGCGCTCGTCATCCACCGGCACGTCCACAATCCGCCCGTAAACGCCGCCGCCTGCGTTATTGATCCAGGTGTCATATCCGTCAAATCGCTGAATGGCGGTGGCAGAAATGCGCTGAACATCTTCCCGGCGGCTCACGTCCGCGACGACATATTCCGCTTGCTCGCCGAAGCCGTTGATCTCTTCGGCAAGGCGGCGCAACGCATCCTCCGCGCGAGCGGCAACCACCACCTTCGCCCCGCGGCGCGCGGCCTCTCGGGCCGTGGTCAGCCCAATGCCGCTGGACGCCCCGGTGATCACAATCGTTTGCCGGTCAAGCCTCTTCAGATTGATTTTCAAAACATGTACTCCCGACCCAACGCTACCATTGAATGGACCGACAAAATGAAGGCGACTGTTCAACTCTCTCTTGATTTAGTTGATTTGAAGGAAGCGCTCCGCACCGCAGACATCGCGGTCCGCGCGGGAGTGGATTGGCTCGAAGTAGGAACGCCGCTCATCATCGCCGAAGGAATGCACGGCGTCCGCGAGCTTCGCGCCCGGTATCCGCGCCTGCCCATCGTCGCGGACCTGAAGACCATGGATGGCGGCTGGCTCGAAGCCGAGGTGATGGCGAAAGCCGGCGCAAGCATGGTGGTCGTGATGGGCCAGGCGCACAGCGAAACCGTAGAACTGGTGGTGAAAGCCGGTCGCGATTTCGGCATCAAAGTAATGGGAGACAACATGGCAATGCCCGATCCGGTCGCCGGGGCGAAGCTGCTCGAAGACCTGGGCTGCGATTACATCGTGCATCACGTCGGCTACGACATGCGCACGTTGCGGAGACAACGCGGACAAGCTGCGCCCACCCCGCTCGACCGTTTGCGCGAAATCGTCGAAGCCGTATCCATTCCTGTTCAAGCCGTTGGCGGTCTGACCGTCGAACAAGCGACCGACACGCCGAAATACGGCGCGCCGCTGGTTGTGATCGGAGCGCCGCTCGCGATTGACGCGCATGCCTTCCGCACGGTCGAAGGCGATCTCGAAGGCACGCTGCGCCTCATCTGCGAAAAGGTGCACGCCTATGGCGACGTGAAAGTCGCGAAGGAGTCCGTTGCATGAGCACGAATATGCCCGGCCTAGTGAACTACGCGCGCGAACCCTTCTCCGTGGAATTGCGCGACGTCCCTATCCCGGAGATCGGCGACACCGACGTCCTGCTCCGCGTCGGCGCGGTCAGCGTTTGCGGCAGCGATCTGCATCAGTGGCGCGGGTCCCACAGTTGGCCGGTGAACTATCCCTGCATCCTCGGGCACGAATTTTCAGGAACCGTCGCGAAAACGGGAAAGAGCGTTCGCTGCTTTCACGAAGGCGATCGCGTGGTCAGCGAGACGGCTGCCGTGATCGATGAAGGCTCGCCGCTCTCGCGCTGCGGTCTCTACAATCTCGATCCCACGCGGCGCGGTTTCGGCTACGGCGTGAATGGCGCGATGACCGAGTACGTCCGGGTTCCGGAGCGCTGTCTGCATCGCATCCCGGATCATCTGCCGTTTGAAAAGGCCGCTCTGACTGAACCGTGCTGCGTCGCGTACAACGCAGTCTGCGTGAACGGGCGCGTGCGTCCGGGCGATAACGTTCTCGTGCTGGGACCCGGTCCTATCGGCTTGCTCTGCGCCAAGATGGCGAAGCTCAGCGGGGCCGGTTCCGTCATTGTCGCCGGATTGCCGAGCGATCGTCACCGCCTCGAAGTCGCTCTCGGGTTTTGCGCCGATGTGACGCTCGAAGGCGGTGTGGTGGATCGCATCGCCAAGCTCGGCGACGGCCTGGGCGTCGACGTAGCGATTGACGCTTCCGGCGCGTCCGCCACTCTGCAGATCGCGCTGCAGGCAGTGCGGCCGGCCGGGCAAATCATCAAAATCGGTTGGGGCCCGCAGCCGCTGCAATTCAGCCTCGATCCTCTCGTGCAAAAGAACATCACGCTTTCCGGTAGCTTCTCGCACAACTGGCCGATCTGGGAGCGTGTTATCTCGATGATCGATTCCGGCCAGCTCGATCTCGATCCAGTCATCAGCCGCGTGGCCGGGCTGGGCGAGTGGCTCAACTGCTTCGAGAAAATGGAGCGCGGCGAATACATCAAAGCCGTGCTGAAACCCTGATGCCCGTCCGCCTCTCCGCATTCCCCAAGTGCTATCTCGAGCAGATCGCGAGACGCGAGATGTCCGTCTTTGACTGGATCGAGATGGCCATGCATCTCGATGCCGATGGACTGGAGATGTACGAAGGCTTCTTCACCAGCCTCGATAACGCATATTTCGATCATCTGAGCGACACGCTCCATGCATCCGGATTCGCGATGCCGATGTTGTGCTGCTCGCCCGACCTCACCGCGCCTGACCCGGACAAGCGCAAACAGGAGGTCGAGCGCGAAGCGCGCATGATTGAAATTACGCGGCGTCTGGGCGGTCCTGGAGCCGTGTGCCGCATCCTGAGCGGCCAGCGTTATCCCGAAGTGACTTGGGAGCAGGGCAGGGAATGGGTTCTCGAAGCGATTTATCAACTCCTGCCCGTTGCCAGAGAAAACGAAGTCGTGCTCGGCATGGAGAACCACTATAAAGACGGCTTCTGGCAATACCCGGAGTTCGCGCAGAAGATGGACCGCTTCGTGAACATCATCGAATCGGTTGACGACAGGCAGCACTTCGGCGTGCAGTACGATCCATCGAACGCCATCGTGGCCGGCGACGATCCTATCGAGCTATTGAAGCGAGTTGCCGATCGTGTCGTCAGCATGCACGCGAGCGATCGCTATCTCGCGGAAGGAACCACGCTCGACGATTTACGTCAGGCCGACGGAACGCTCGGCTATTCGCAGAACTTGCGGCACGGCGTCACCGGAAAGGGGATGAATGACTATCACGCCATTTTCCGCATCCTCGCCGAGCACAGCTATCGCGGCTGGGTCAGCATTGAGGACGGCATGAACGGCATGCCGGAGATGGTCGAATCCCTCGCCTTTCTCCGCAAAATGAGCCAGCTCTACTTCCCGTGAAAGACAGAATCGCGACCGTGAGGGAGCGGCCTTTTTCAGAACGTGAACCGCGCCTCAAACTGCATTGACCGCGCCGGAAGCTGATTCGTAATCCCCGGCAGCGGCTGGCCGAATCCTGGTCCTGGAACCGCGCCGTTCCCGTACGTTCCGCTGTATCCAACAAAATTCGCGTGATTCAAAACATTGAACGCCTCCGCCCGAAGCTCCAGCGCGATGCGATCGCTGTAGAGCCGGAATGCACGTTCGATAAACGGCGAGACATCATAGATCGCGGCTCCACGCCCGGCATTCCGGCCAACCACCGCGTTGCCGATCACCGGACGGTCCGTGGTCGCGCCATTGTCGCCGCTGTTTGTTAGGCCAGTGACAAAGTTGTACGGAAATCCCGAACCAAGCGTGGCCCAGCCGCCGACGTGGATGTTCAGCGGCGCAATCCACATGCCGCTCAACACAAATCGTTGCCGCTGATCGAAAATCGCGCTGCCATTCTCAACGTGGCCCGTGAAATTCGGATCGTTCGGATTCTGGCCGGGAACATCGGGATCGACATTATCGATCGTGTGAGACCAGCTATAACTCGCCAGCAAAAAGCCGCGGCCCCCGAATCGATGGCTCAGATTCACATCCAGCGCATCGTAATAACTGTAGCCATCGTTTACATCGCTCTGGATCACGCTATACGGCGGATTGGTCGCAGCTCTGGAGTTACACGGCATCCCGTGCTGGCCGTACCACCAGATCCAATACGGCCGCGTGCAGTTGGCAGCTTGCGCGGAACGCACTTCGCCCGGCGCGGTGCGCACAAACGGCGCCGGTGGATCGACATCGAGCGGGCGGTTGATCCGAATCGTGTGGGAGCCGACGTAATCCACGCTCAGAACCCAATTCGGCCGAAGCTGGCGTTCTACGCCGAATGTCCACTGCTCGGAATACGGATTGAGCAGTTGATCCGGATAACCAATCAACGTCGATGTTGGGAAAAACTGGTTCAAGTAGACGCTCTCGCCCGGACGAATATACAAACTGCGCAGCGGAGCGATCGCGCCTGCCGGAAACGCCGGCAAAGGCGCAGCCGCAATGCTCGTCGGGAATCCGATCTGCCCCGGTGCAGCCGTGTAATTGAAGATGCCCGTCGGTCCTGTCAACGCATAGTTCGCGGCGGAGTTATCGACAATCTGCGAATAATAGATCCCGAATCCGCCTCGGATCACGGTCTTTCCATCGCCCAGCCAGTTGTACGCAAATCCCACGCGCGGAGCGAAATTCTTGCGCGAGTCCGTGAATGTTTGTTGCTCGTACCGGAGCCCCAGATTCATCGTCAGATCGGGCCGTAAGCGATAATCGTCCTGCAGAAATAAAGCCCAGAGGACATCATTCACGACATAGTTTGCGTTTCCGTAACTCTGGGTATAGGTTTGGACATTTGCGATGTTGTTGAGATAAGCCGGGCTCTCGCAAAAAGTGAGGCTCTGGGTGCAGGTCTTATAGACGAACTGACCCTGGTAAATCGGGCCGCCGAACTCCTTGCTATTACCTCCGTTGTGCGCCGCGATCACGTCCGCGCCGAACCGCACCTGATGCCGGCCCTTGATGGCAGATAACGTGTCGTTCACTTCGTATTGCCGGTTCATCAGCAGAGCCGCCTGCGAAGTGCCCGAGGTAAATGTTCCCCCTGTCGAAATGGGCACCGAAAACTGGGTCCCGTCGACAACCGGAGAGAATTGCGTAATCGGCGAAGCAAGCTGAAACTGCAAGCGGAGATTATTCAGAAGCCCCGGCGAGAATGCGGCCGTCTCGCCCAGTTCTTCCGAATACGTGCGGCGCTTGAATACACGGTCCACCGAGGGCAGGTTGTTGCCGCCCACCGTGCCGTTCGGATTTGTATCTTTGAATGCATCTACATCGCTTCGCAAAAAAAGATTGTTGCTGTCGTTGATCTGATGATCAAGGCGAAGATAGCCGAGCCAGTCCCGGTAATGCCCGATGAAATTGCCTGGAGCAATGGGCGAGGTCACTGGGGAAGCCCGGTTCTCCGAACTATATTCACCCGCTAAGAAGAATTGCGTGCGATGGCCCAGCGGACCCGAAACGGAGAGCGCTGTCTGATACAGAACATCGTTGATCAGGTCGTTCCCGCTCGCCGCAGTGTTCGTATTGAAGCCGGCCAGTTTCGCTTCCGTTCCCGACGGCCGCCACAATTCGAGTACCTCGACGTGATACCGGCTTCCGCCGCTCCGGGTCACAATATTGACCACGCTGCCGGTGCTGCCGCCGTACTCAGCGGAAAACGCGTTCTCGAGCACAGTCATATCTTCAATCGCCGCCAGCGGAATGTTTGTGAAAATCGTCTGCCGTCCCCAAGTGTCGTTGCCTGTGCTGCCGTCCACCTCGAACCAGGTCTGCCGGCGGCCCGATCCATTCGTGGTGAAGAGGTTCTGATTCATGAAAACATCGCCTTCATTGATGGCCGGGCGATTCGCTGCATTCAGCAACGGCAAATAGGTGATCCGGCGATTGAGCAGCGGCGTGCTCTGCACTTCGGTGGAGCCCAGCCAATTGCCCAGTTGCGGCTCGTCCGCGCGTACCTCGCCTACAATGCCGGTTACGGTTGCCTCGGTTACTTGGCCGGCGACCCGCAACTCCAAATCGACCGTGGCAGTTGCGCCCGCGCGAAGAGTTACATCGCTCAGCGTTCCCGTCGCGAAGCCTGGCTTCTGCGCCGAAATTTCATAGCGGCCCGCAACCGGCAATCCAGCGAGCGAATACCGCCCCGATGCATCGCTTTCTGTACTCCGCACGAAGCCGTTCAACGCATTTGTTACTGTGATGCGCACTCCGGAAACGGCAGCATGGCTCTGGTCCTCGGCGCGGCCGCGGATTGTCGCAGTATCAGGCGTCTGGGCTAGTGCCGCAAACTGCAAGCAGGAGAAAACAACGCACCAGCGTCTAAGGCTCATCACCCTCGGCATCTTTGTCGGCGGAGTTCAATTCCCCCCGCATCGATTGACTAACCGGCTGAAGCGAAATTTCCGGCAGACCCGCACTCCTGAGTCTAGTATTCACGTTCGCAAGCTGCTCGGTTTGCACGCGCTTCCAGATATTCAACTGATCTTGCAGCCGGCCCTGCAGCGTATCGAGCGCCGCCATGGCTTGCGTTGTTGGCGCGTTATCGGACCCCTGCAGCACTTCAAACACGGTTGCCAGCTCATTATTGAGCTGGGTCAGAGTCGCCCGGCCCGGCTGGCCGCCGCCGCGGCGCATTCGTCCGCCGCCCTCCAGCTCTGCCAAAGTTTGGTCCAGACCTTGCACCGCCGCCTTCAAATCTGCTGGCATGTTCCGGCTCACGAGCTTCTCGATTTGTTCCCGAGCCGCGCGCACTTGCTCCACCGCGTCATAGTCCTGCTCCATCATTTGCGTCAACCGCAAGGATGCGGAAAGCTGCTGCTCCAACCCCGTTTCGGGAGTCTTCACCCGCGGGTCCATCACGACCCGCAGCGGCTGCGAATAGGTCTGTCCGGCTGCGGTCAGCTTGACCGTGTACTCTCCCGGCACGACGAGCGCGCCGCGCGGCGTGCGCGGAGTGTTGTGGATAATTGCCGCAATCGGATATTCATGGTTTAAAGCCTTGGGCGGCGCATAGCGCAGGTCCCAGACGAAACGATGAAATCCCGCTGCTGCCGAAAGAATTTCCGGCGGCCGCACCCAATAGGTGGGGACATTCAGTTCTTTTTCGAGTTCCGCTTCCGTGACTTCGGGCTTATCTTCACTGGAATACATTCGCACCAGCCGGTTGTTCGAATCGTAAATACTGAGCGTTACCGGCCCGTTCGCGCTTTGAAGCGCGTAGTCAATGATGGCTCCATCCGGCGGGTTCTGCCCAACCGGCACTTCCGGCGGAAGCGGCGTATCGGTGTTCCGGTTCCAGCGCCAGCGAATCGCTTGCTCCGGAGCAAATAAATGGGTGCTCTCGGTGGTCAATTGACGCAACGGCGTGATATCGTCCAGAATCCAGAACGAGCGCCCATGCGTCCCCACTACTAAGTCGTTCTGATGAATTACTAAGTCCCGCACGGAAGTCACCGGCAGATTCAATTGCAAGGATTGCCAGTGATCTCCATCATCAAAGGAAATAAAGACGCCGATCTCCGTGCCTGCATAGAGGAGCCCCTTGCGCTCCGGGTCCTCGCGAACCGCGTTGACGACGGCACGATCCGGGAGTCCGTTCACAATCTCCGTCCAGGTCTTTCCATCGTCGTAAGTCCGGTAAATGTGCGGCCTCAAATCATCCAGCCGAAAACGATTAATCGCCGCGTAAGCAGATTGAGTGTCAAAATGCGAAGCCACCATGAGCGAGACTTTGCTCCATGGCGTGAGTTCCGGCGGCGTTACATCCTTCCAATTCTTGCCGCCATCGTGCGTCACGTGGATGAGACCGTCATCTGTACCGGCCCAGATCAGATTGGCGTCTTTCGGCGAAGGCGCAATCGTGTAAATCACGCCGCGATGTTGCCCGTGCTCCGGATCCTGCGATTCAAAAGCTTGAATCACGGCGGGCATCGCCCATTGCTTACGTGTCAGGTCTGGACTGATAATCTGCCAACTGTTGCCGCCGTTGGTCGTCTTGAATAGGACACTGGAGCCCAGATACAAGATGTGCGGGTCCACCGGTGAAAACAATAGCGGCATGGTGCGCACGAACCGGTATTGGCCGCGCAGCACTTGCGGGCTCACGTCCTGTACATCGTGCGTAACCCAGTTGAACTTACTAACTTTCCCACCGTAAATAATATCCGGGTGCAGCGGATCGGGTGCAATATACCCGTACTCTTCCGCGCCCACCGGATGCCAGTTCCGGAAGCTGATCGATCCATCGTCGCTCCGGCTCTCTACGCCGGCCGATCCGCTCTCCTGCTGTCCGCCGTACACCCAGTAAGGAAGGCGATTGTCGGTAATCACGTGATAGAACTGCGCGGTCGGCTGGTTGTACCAGGAACTCCAGGTTTTCCCGCCATTGACGCTCAGCGTGGCTCCTTGATCGACACCGAGAAAGATAATGTCCGGATTCTCCGGATTGATCCATATACTGTGATAATCGTCGCCCCCCGGCGCCCCCTTGATGGCGAGAAACGTATGACCGCCATCCGTAGACCGGTACATGGTTGTGTTTGCGATATACACTTTGTCGGCGTCTTTCGGGTCCACTTGCACGCACGCGAAGTCGCCTCCGCGGCCCCACAAGCGTTGTTCATTGTTGATCTTGTGCCAGCTTTCGCCCGCATCATCGGACCGGTACAGCCCGCCGAAAGCAGGCGCGGCATCCATTAACGCGTACATCCGCTTCGGATCGCTCGGCGCAATCGCAAACCCGATTCTCCCCAAGCCTTGTGCAATGGTCGGGACGCCGTTCGTGATCTGATGCCAGGTCGTCCCGCCGTCAGTGGATTTAAATAACCCGCTTCCCGGGCCGTTGAACGAATTTCCAATCTCCCAGGGCGCCTGCCGCGCCGCCCACAAACTCGCAAACAGCACCTGGGAGTTACTCGGATCGAATCCTACCTGAATCGCCCCGGTGTTTTCGTCCTTGTATAAAACTTGCTGAAAACTCTTCCCGCCATCCGTCGAGCGGTAGACGCCGCGTTCTTTGTTCGGACCGTATGGATGGCCCAGAACCGCGACAAACAGCCGGTTCGGGTCGTGCGGATCGACAATGACCGAGCCGATCTGCTCGCCATCGCGCAGACCTAAATGGGTCCAGTTGTTGCCGCCATCGGTCGATTTATAGATGCCGTCGCCAACGGAGAGATCCGGCCGCTGCAGGCCCTCCCCGCTGCCCACGTAAATGATATTCGGGTCCGACGGCGCCACGGCCATTGCGCCAATCGATCCCGTATCTTGCCCATCGAAAATCGGAATCCAAGTATTGCCGTAGTCGGTGCTCTTCCAGACGCCGCCATTATTCGGAGCCATGTAGAACAGATTTGGCTGCTGCACGACTCCGCTGATCGCCACCGTTCGCCCGGCGCGAAACGGGCCGATCAGCCGCCAGTGCATTTCGGCGAAATAGCTGTTTGAGTTAAGCCCGAAGCAAGCGGTTCCCGCAAGACAAAAGATAAAAAGCGCGCGGCGCATACCACGGAAGATTGTAGCGATTCCGGGCTTGCGCTTCAGTCCCGTTCCGTCGAAATCTTGTATTCCCGCAACTTTTGATACAACAACCGCCGATGAATCCCCAAAATCTCCGCCGCTTTTGATTTGTTCCCGTCTGCTTCGGCGAGCGCTCGTTCCACCATCGACTTTTCCAGCCGCTCGACGTTGCGCTTCCAGCCTTGATGGAGCGGAACCAATTGCGTCCAATCGCTCGCCCGCGCTTGCGGCGCTTCGGAAAGAAGCTGAATATCCGCGTCGTCGATGACGTTTCCTCGCGCCAGCACGGCGGATCGCGCGATGGTATTCTCCAATTCGCGCACATTGCCGGGCCAGTGATAATCGCAGAGTAAAGCGAGCGCGGAAGGCGTGATCGAGACCGGCTGCTTGCTCCGCCTCAGAAAGAATTGCACGAGCGCCGGAATATCCTGCTTTCGTTCCCGCAGGGGTGGAAGCGGAATGGTGACCACTGCGAGCCGGTAGTAAAGGTCTTCGCGGAACGTTCCATCCGCCCTCATCTGCTCCAAATTTCTAGCGGTCGCGGTGACTAATCGGATATCCAGACGGATGGGTGTGTTGCTGCCCAAGCGTTCGATCGATCTTTCCTGAACCGCTCGCAGCAGCTTAGCTTGCAAAGCCGGCGCCAGTTCCCCGATTTCGTCCAGAAACAATGTTCCGCCGCTGGCTTCCTCAAACTTGCCGACGCGCCGGAAGAGCGCATTCGTGAACGCGCCTTTCTCGTGGCCGAACAACTCGGATTCGAGCAGCGCCTCTGGAATCGACGCGCAGTTCACTTTGACCAGCGGTCCGCGCGCCCGCGAACTGTTGTGATGAATCGCATTCACCACCAGCTCTTTTCCGGTTCCCGATTCCCCGCGGATCAGAACCGTGACATCGCTCGCCGCCACCTGTCCGATCAGCTTATAGACGTGCTGCATCGCGGGGCTGTGACCGATCATCGCTAGGCCGTCGGATTCCCCAATGTCCGGTACCGCAGCGGGCGTCAAACGCAGGTGCTCCATGGCGCGTTCGATCTGCGTTCGCACCTGCCCGAAATCGATGGGCTTCACCAGGTAATCGAATGCGCCCAGCTTCATCGCCTGAATCGCTGTGTTGCTATCGCCATAGGCGGTCATAACAAGGAACGCGGTTTTGGAGCCGCCGTGCAGCGCCCGGCGCAATACCTCCAAGCCGTCCATTTTCGGCATTCGAATATCGAGCAGCGCTACATCCGGCTCCTTATGCAATACGAGCGACAACGCCTGTTCGCCATCTTCCGCCTGAAAAACGGAGCACCCGTCGGCTTTCAATAACTCCGTGAGCGAGAGCCGCGCGGCCTGTTCGTCTTCAGCTACGAGAATAGTTGGTTTCAACCTGTTGCTCCGTGGGAATTCGAATCACAAACGTGGCGCCGGAAACACCGGGGCGGTAATACACGTCGCCATGCTGGGCGCGCATCAACTCGCGCGACACCGCCAGGCCCAAGCCTGTGCCGTTTGGCTTCGTGCTGTAAAACGCTTCGAATAAGTGCTCCTGTTGCTCTCCTGTAAGTTGCGGTCCCGGATTGGTCACGCTGAGTTCGAGAAAATCAGTATCTCTGCGAAGTTCGACATCTACCGTCCCGCCCGCCGGCGAGGCGTCCAGCGCGTTCAGGATCAGGTTCATCAGTACCTGCGTCAATTGCTGTTCGTCAAAGACTGCTTCGTAGTCCGCCGCAGGTTGCACCCGAATCGTGCATTTCAGCGCGCCCGCTTTGGCCTCAAGCACGGCAATGCAGTGCTGAAGCACAGGAATCACCGGCTGCTTTTGGAGTTGCGGCTTACGCGTTCGCTGCAGGTCCAGCAGATCCGTCAAAAGGCCATTCATGCGATCCACTTCACGCATCACCAGTTCGACATCCTTCTGCCGCGCCGTTCCATCGCGCAGCCGGATTTCGAGCAGTTGCATCGTGAGCCGGATGCTGTTTAATGGATTGCGAAGCTCGTGTCCGATCCCGGCCGCCAGTCTTCCAATCGCCGTCAACCGTTCTTCGCGGCGCAGCCGCTCCTCCAAATTGCGCCGGACACTCGCCATCTTGTTTATGGATTGGATGATCTGCCCGAACTCGTCGCGGCGCTGGGGCAGGCGATACGCGAAATCTTTTTCCAAATGCTCCAGTCCGCGCGTGATCTCGGCAACGCCCCGGCTGAAAGAGACAGCGGTTGCCAAGGTTCCCACAACGGCTAGCAGCGCTGCAAATACGAGTCCGGCTAGCAGCAGGTCCCGCCTTCCTGCGCTCGGCGCGCTTTGCCCGGCCAGCCGTTTCATCGTCCAGACCGCAATACCCGATGCTCTATCCGGTAGCGCGCGAATCACCACCAGATCGGGGGTCTCGCGTAACAGCGTTTCCTTTGATGTCCCGCTTTTCAGACTCTCCCGGAGGGTTTCCAGTATTTCCGCCTTTTCGGGCGATGGGACATCGGTTTTTTCTTCGCCGCGATAGTGCGTCGGGAACGCGTATCCAAGAAACTGCGACCCCTGATAAAACCCGCCTTCCACGCCCGGATAAGACCGCAAGACGGTGAGCGTGAGGCCGCGCAGGGAAACGTCCTTCGCCGCGGCCGGCAAGGTGTTCCACGCTGAGTCCGAACTGACCCGATACCGGTACTGCTGTTCCAATTCGTGATTCGCGGTGGTCAGAGCTTGCGTTGTTTCCGCCACCACGACGCGCTCGGCGCGCCGCACTGCCTGGGTGATCAACAGCACGCTCAAGGCCGCAACGGAAACGGTCGCCAGCAGTGCGAAGAAGAGCTGCTGCACAAGCCGGTGTCTTACGATGTTGCCGTGCATCTTACTCTCAGGGCCGCCGCGGCGGCGGTGGCGGCGGTACAGGCGTCGCTGCCTGCGCCAGATTTTCCAAAGCCGCGACTGTATCCTCGACGCACTTCGCCCACTCGTCCGCAGCAGCATAGTTGCCTGCATCGAAGGCTTTCACCCCATCTTCGTAGAATCCTCTGCCGAGTGCCGGAAGATTCCGCGCGCTTGCGTCATGGCTCTGCGCAAGAAAATAGTTGGCTTGCTGCAACCGGAAGTACGCTCGCTCCAAATGGTGTGCCACTTGCGGGCGACCTGGTCCGCCTGCTGGAGCTAAATGCTGCTGGTGCTCGGCTATGCGTATCATGGCATCTGCCGCAGCAGCATATCGACCGGCAACAAACGCCCGCTGTTTCCGCTCTGCCTCCTTCGCGCTGCGAAGAAAGTCCCGCGCCTGCACCAGTGCCGCCTTTGCTGTTTCGTTCGCCGCCTGTGTTCGGGCCAGCTTGCGGCTCACGTCCTCGATTCGTAGGGGCTTCGGTGGAGGAGGTGGAGGAGGCGGCGGGGCTGGCGGTTGGGGTTGCTGCGCTTGTACGCCTAGCCCAAAGGCCAGCAATACCGCCACGACTGTGCGCAAGCCGTCCACCTCGTTCTTACTTTATTGCGGGGGCGGGGGAGGAGGATTCGGCGAACTCGGAGGCGGCGGTGGGGGCGCGACGCCCCGAGGACCGCGGCCCGGCCGAGCCGGCGGAGGAGGGGCCGCAGCTAATGTCAGGGTTTGGCCATTTACCGTGATGGATTGAACATCCACCACGGTCCGCCCAGCAGGTGTCTGCCTGGCATTGCCGCTATACTGAACGCGCGCGCCTGGCCGGATGGCAGACGGATTTCCGGAGTCGAACGGCGGCACAAACACCAGAGTGCCGTTGTCGAGTACGAATCCGTTTACCGCGCCCCCGCGGTCGTAGTTGAGTTGCCGGACAACACCGCGTCCGGAAGTCGGCGCGGGTTGAGCCGAGAGACAAAGAGCAATCCCGAAAGGGATTGCGAATCGTAAGAGTTTCATGTTGCAAACCTCGACCGGACCAAATGCACGGTCCGGTCCATAGGTTCGCTCTTTCTTCTGAACTATCGCCCCGACGTTTCGTGTACGCTAATGTCACACCGGCGTACAGCTTCCTATTCTTTCCGCCAAACGAGCTTTTCGTGATTGCTGCCGTTGGGATTCTTGCTTTCGATGCTTTCGGTCGCGGTTTTGCCGTCCGCCGAGAGGCTGACGCGGATCGTTTCCCGGTACGCTCCATCGTTCGACCGGCGCTCGTTTACCAGCGTATTGTCGTCCCATTTGGTGATGGAATAACCAGGAAACGGCTTATCCGTTGGATGGCGCTTCCCATCCAAATACCATGTGTACTCGGACGTCTCGGTACCTTCGGCTTCGCTCTCGGTGGTCTGAACGGCGTGCATGACGCCGCCCTGCACGGTTGAGACCACCGTCATCCGAATCGGCTTGGGAGCGCTGCCGAAATCAGACTTCGCGAGATCGAGCTTCCACTTGCCGGAGAACTCCGCTTTCGGCGTTTGGGCCGAAACGATTACCGCCAGGAAAAGAAACCCCCAACGCACAGGTACTCCTGTCAACAGTTTATTGCCACAGATATTCAGCCGAAATTTGCGAGAGCGCCGTGCAACCTGCCAGTCCCATCGTCATCTCCAATTCGGTTCTCAAAATCTCGACGAC